>Ga0065719_106661_pt1 | contig 19898 bp, 5 predicted proteins | sample GBSCel85sediment_FD_59106 | JGI IMG/M metagenome (GOLD analysis project Ga0065719, IMG submission 59106) | Hot spring sediment microbial communities from Great Boiling Spring, Nevada - Cellulolytic enrichment CS 85C v3 (version 3) | ecosystem: Environmental > Aquatic > Thermal springs > Hot... | reverse complement strand
ATTTGGGATAAGGGAGAATTTCCTGTAGATAAAATGGTAAAGTTAGAAAGATAAGAAGTTTTACCATCTTTTCCATATCCAGAAATTGAATCTTCTAGGACTTCTAGTAATGGATTTGGTAAAATTGTAACATTAAAAGCTGTTTCATTTTGATTTAAAGAATAATCAGGGTTTTGCCAAATCGTTGAAATGTTTAAATAGTAAACATTTGGTTCTGAAGCTTCTGGAACATAAATTTCAAACGATTTAACACATTCTTGATTTGGGTTCATATCTTCGCAACTTTCAAAAGTTGAGTTTGAAAACCAGTTAGAAGGTAGGGAAAGAGAAATGTTTACAGCATAACCAGTTGCTTCCCCAACATTTTTAACTTTTACTTCGATTGAAAAATTTTGACCTTTTTGATAAGTTACATTATCCAAAGTTTGGTTTGAAGGAATTGTTTGAATTGAAAAATAGGTTTGAGAAGCTTGTGTTTCAAAAAAATCAAAACCTTGACCAAAATTTCCGTCTTTTGAAGCGTCACATGTTAAATTATAAGTTCCTATTTCAGAAGGAGCAGTAAAATTCAATTCATAGGTTCCATTGTTGTAATCAGTTAAGTTTAAAACTTCCTGGGAATCAAAACTGCAGTTTAATGAAGCATGAACAAAAGTGTCATTCCTATAATTTTTCACACTAACGTTTGCTAAAACTAAAGAACCAACAATAACCTTTTTAGTTTTAACATTCACTTCAACCCAAAGCTTATCTGTAACTGTAAAAGTATGTAAAGTGGAATTCAATAAGTTACCATATTGATCATAAACTGTAAAGTTAATTTTCCATAAGCCCAAATTTGAAGAATTGGATAAGGTAAAGAAATTTGTAAAAATTTTGTCATTAGCGACTTCATCACCATGAGTTCCATCATCATAAAGTTTTAAAGTGAAACCATCATCATTGCTTAAAGTTGCATTCACTTCAAAACTTACATTGTAAAAATCTTCGATTTCAGCTTTTATTAAAATTGTTTCATTTCTATTATAAATTGTTGCATTGGTTGAAGGATAGATTATAACTTTTAAAATTTCTGGTTCAGAAATCTCAACGTTTAAACCCATCAGCCCCTCTTTTATGTTTAAAAATTCGGTGGTTGCCAAACCTCCACCTGTTCCAAAGTAAACCAAACTTAACTCTCTAATTTTCCCTGCTGTTTCAATTAAAGTAGAATTCAATTCTATTCCTACTCTTTGCAAATTGGAATTGTAAGTAGCATAAAAGTTTGAAGTTCCATTTTCCTCTAAGTTTATAATTCCAACCATTTCTCCTCCTATACCAGTCACCCAGACCCAAGAAAAAGGATCAGTCGAATTTAGATCATAAAGGTTGATTGAACCGGAAGAAAAGGTTCTTCCAACATCAAAAGCTAAAGCACCTGCACCACTTGAATTTCTCACTATTGGATAAGAAGCTAAATTCTTTACACTTTGTTCAATCTTTATGAAAGAACCTTGAGCTTGTGGTCCAGCTTTATCATAAATATAATACTTCTTTATCACCATAGTCTCATTAGTTTTGTTTGAAATGTTTCCAATTTCAAACTCATAACCTTTCTGTAAAATTGTTAACCTTATCGGACCTTCGATGAAAGTTGCATTAAACCTTAAATCAAAAGAAAGATCTGTTTCATTAAAATAGTTCAAGTACTCAACTGGTCTTTGAGTCTCTGGTGCATACACTATAACGTTTTCATAATTATCTTCAACTCTGTAAATTCCTGAAAGATTTTGACCTCTATTCGTATCAATAAAAATTTTAAAATAGGAAGTATTAACTTGAATTTTTTCTCCATCAAAATTATAAGAAAGAGAAGAAGGGTAAGTTTTCAATTCTTTTTCTCCATTTTCTAATGCATCGTAATAAACAAAAAATCTTCTTTGTTCTAAAGTACTTCCGTTCAAAAGAAAAACTAGAGTTCCTACTGCATTAGTTGGAGAATAACCTTCTCCTTCATCGAATTGACTTGGAACCTCATACAGTATATTACCATTCAAATCGTATTCTATTACCCTTATTGAATTGTTATCAAAATGTAAACCTTCTGGTAAATATTCACTAAAGTTCAAGTATATTTCAACTGGCCAATTTCTTATTTCAATAGAAGAATTTACTTTTATCTCGATTCTATAATGCCAAGAAGTATTCCACCAAGTTGCATTCTTAGGTTCACCAAAACCTACGAAGAAACCTGTAAGCTTAAGAAAATTTTGAAAAAGAATTATAGTTAAAATTGTTAAAATCAAAATAGAAATCAAAAAAATTTTTTCCATAATTTTTTATTCTTTTCGGTTAATATTAAATTCATGAGTAAACTCTTCGCAAAAATTTTAACCTCAATACTTTTGACAAACTTACTCTTATTTCTACTTACTATAATCTTACATGAATTTGGTCATTACCTAGTTGGTAAATTTCATAATTGCAAAGATTTGAAGATCGTGTTTTGGGATGAAAATTTGGGAACTTATACTGAGATGAAATGTTTAAATTACAAAAAAGGATTGTTTGAATTAAGTGGTTTTCTTTTAACAATCCCATTTTCTCTAATATTTTTGTTTCTAGAAGAAAAACATTATTTCTACTTAATTAATGGTTTAAACCTAACCTTTTCCTTTTCAGATCTATACTTTTTGAATTTGAGTTATTTAACTTTAGCAATTGGCTTCGCACTGATTATCTTTTCTGAAATAAAAACTGTTAACTTTATTTTCAACTCTTTATCTTTAAACAAACTCATTTCAACTTGAAAAACTGTAAAATTTTTTTGAAAATTGATGGTTTCTCTTCATAAAATTCTCCAACTATTAAAGATGCTAACTTTATTATTTCTTTAGAAAATTTGCATTTTTGATTATAAGCAACCAAAGGTTCCATTTTTTTAATACTTTCGATAACTTTTTTTTCAAAAGGTAATTTTACAACAACCCTTGCATTCGTAATATCTTCAATCTTTTCAACTTTTAATTCATATTTCTTTCCTTCAACTTTGTTCAGGATTATTCCTAAAAATTCTTTTTCTAATTTGTTACCAATCTTCATAGCTTTCATAGAAGCAATTATAGAAGTCATCTCGGGATTGCAAACTAAAAAATAACCATCACTAGCCTTTAAAGCTCCGATTACTTCTCTTCCTATACCTGCAGCACCATCTATTAAAATAAAATCATATTCTTCTTTAACTTCCTTTAACCTATCTTTTAAATACAAAGGATCAGGATACTCTTCCAAAGGCTCTAAAGATGCAGGAATTAGATGAACTTCTGAAGGATGAATGTAAATGCATTCTTTTATAGGTAAATCTCCACTTAACACCTCATTTATGGTTCTTTGCTGAGACAAGATTCCTAGATGTATTCCTAAAGTTGGAGTTGTGATGTTACCATCTACCAACAAAACTCTTTTACTAAAAAATTTTGTTAGGGCTATACCTAAATTTGCAACTATCGTTGTTTTTCCAACTCCACCTTTTGCACTTAAAAACGAAATTATCATCTTTTTCCTTTTTTCTTTAATTTTTCTTCTTTTTCCTTAACCTCACTTTTTGAAATTTCAACCCTTTCTTCAATCTTCTCTTTTTCTTCTTTACCAGCAAGTTTTTTAATAGCTTCGATCAATTCTTCTGCCACTTTTTCACTTTCAACTTCTTCTCTAACTTCAATTTCTTCAGTCTCGACTTCTTCACTTTTGAGTATACCCAATCTTTCCCATTCTTTTTTGATCTTTTCCTCTATTTCTTTCAATTTTTCCAAATTTTTCTTCTTTATCTTTTCGTATTCACCCAAAGTTATTGCACCACTCTTCAACTGTTCATCCAAACTTTCTAAAAGCAAATGAATGTTCTCTCTTTCTTTTTGCAAAAGTTTTAAAGTATCAGGAATGTTGGATTCTACAATTGCTAGCTTATTTGAAATTTCTTCCAAATTTTTTTGCAAAGCTAAAATATCTCCTCTGAAAACATCTAGTTCTTTCCTATCAACCAAGTTACCTAAAGATACTTGGATTGAATCAACATTCTTTACCAATTCGTTAACTGTTTCTTCTAAAGCATCTTGTTTTCCTTTATATATTCGGAAATCTTCCAAATTCTTATTCATCTCAATGAAAATTTTTTCAACTTTTGATGCAAGCCTTTCTAAATATCTTTGAATTTCCCTCATATCCCTCAACTTTTCTTCAATCCTTTCCATCAAAGAAGCAAGATTTTCAATGTTCCCAACACTTTTTAAAATTTCATAGATCTCATTCACTTTATTTGCTAGATCATTAACCTTCGTACTTAATTTTTCAAGTTCTAAATCTTCCATTTCCAGTTTTTCTTCGAATTTTCTCGTTTTCTTACTTATTTCCCTAGGAGAAATATCTTCAACTTCATCTTCCAGTTTTTCAAGTCGAGCCGAAATTTCATGCAAACTTGAATCTGTTTGAAAAATCATACTCCTTAACTCACCGATACTTTCAGAAAGAGTTCTAACACTTTCTTCAAAAACTTTTTGTTGCTCTCTCAAACTTTCAATTAGAGCTTTTGTCTTTTCCAAATCAATTGAAATTCTTGTTAGAGCTTTTGATCCTTCAACTTCTTCTATTTCTTCTACTCCAGTTTCTGTTTCACCTTCTGCCAACTTTGCTTCAATCTTTCTCAATCTTTCATTGTACTTACTCAAAAGTTCTTGATAAGTTTCTTCTGAAATCTCAGCCTTCCTATAACTTTCTTCTATTTCATTCAACAAATTTTGAACTTCTTCTCTTTCCTTGATCAATTCTTCTCTGCTTAATTCATTAACCTCTCTTTCCTTCATATCTTTCAACTTTTTCAACATTCCTTTCATTTCTTCACCTTCTCAATTCTCTTTTTCAAAGATTCGATATACGTTTCTGCCATTCTGAAGGCAGCGGTCTTGATCTTGTCTTTCGCTATATTTAATTCTATTTCTAGATCATAAGTATCTACTTTCTTTTGCTTGAGTTCTTGAATCTTTGCTTCAAGTTCTTCAATCTCTTTGCTCAATTTCAAGTAAGTATCAATTTCTTTCTCTGTTAAAGCAAACGGTGAATGTAATAAAGGTCTAAAGCTTATGAACCATGGTTTTCCATGATTGTACTCTGGATTCTGGAACAAACCAGTTCCAATTTCAAGTTTTGTAACTTTTGAAGCGTACTCACTTCCATACTTAGATTTAACTCTATTTATATCACCTTCATACTTTGTTCTCAACTGAATTTCATTAGCTATGTTTGCTCTTATAGCTCCTTTGAAGTCTAACAAAACTTGACTTATCAAGAACAAACCAATTCCCCATTTTCTAAATTCTCTTGCCGCTCTTTCTATTGCAACGTATCCACCTTTTCCTCCATATTTTGGTAACAATCTATGAACTTCATCGTAAACTAGCAAAAGTTTTAATTGCTTTGATTCTGGTGGTCTCATATCAAAGATTGCTTGAATACTTCTTCTAACAAACTTGTCTAATTCCTCTGGTTTCAACCTGTTCATCACAAACACTGTAATCTCTCCTGGTTTCATGTATTTCTTTATATCTAACTCCATCTCCGGATCAGTAACAACAATTATATTGGTCTTAAATCCTCTTGCATCCGTTCTTTTTAAACCAAACATTGGATATCTTCTAAGCATATCTTCAAACCTACATGGCTTCATGAATCCTGTCCATTGAGCTGTAGGATCGAAAACTATTACTGGAACTTTCCTCATCAACAGTTCTTCTGCACAAATCATAGCGCTAACCGACTTACCAGAACCTGTTCCTCCAGCTGCTATTGAGTGCATGGTAAGTTGAGAAATATCTAAGTATGCATCCACATTAGTTTCTGCTATCTTACCAACTTTTATTGAATTTGGTCCTGGTTGTGGTAAAGCTTTGAAATCTATAGGTGCTTTATATCTTGCCTTTGCAAGTTTTGAAGCTTTGTAAGCATAGTACCATCTTAGTCCGAATAAGGAAGTTGGAATTCCTCCAAGTAAGATTACATAGGTTATCCAACTTGTAAACACTGCTTTCAACACTAAAAGTATTACTGGTGTAGATGAAACATCAAAATTATCAGAAGCTATGGCATATTTCTTACCATACCAATAACTTGCATTTGCTTCTATTATGTACCTTCCTTCCTCAAAGTTTTCGGGTATGAGCATTGTTCTTCTGTAAGTTAGAACGTTTTTAACAGCAAGTGTTTCTTTTTCTTGCAACAATATCTTTTCATCCTCCAATCTTCTAACACTATAAGTTATAGTTATGTCTTCTATGCTTGCTGTCTCTCCCATGTTTATCAAAGTTACTTCAAACGTTATATTTCTCCCTGGAGCTACAACTTTAGTTAAAGCTTTGAGTTTAACATCCAACAAAGGTTCAACCAGTGCTTTAATTTTTATAGTTATTGGAATTCTCTGACTTCTCTCACCAAAACTTACGATTATGTAACCAGTGTAAATTCCTGGTGCAATGTTTAATGGAGCAGAAACTTTAACTATCACTGAATCTTTGGTTTTTGGTTGAATAGTTAAACTCGTCTGTTCCAATGTTAAAATTTGAAACACAGGACCTTCAATTCTTAAGTTAACAGTTACTGACTCTTCTAAATTGTTTTTGATATCAACTGAAAATATCTTTTCCTCTCCTTGAATCAAGGTTGTTTCTAACAATGTTGACTCAGCTTCTATAGGAACTAATGTAACGTTAAGTGGTGTAATATTTGTTGGAACAGGTGGTGTTATGTTGATTGGAATTGGCCCAACTCCAGGTCCTATTCCAGGTGCAGGAGTTGGTGGTATTGGAATCGGTGGCAAACTTGGACAATCGATTGGACAATTTGAATTACTTTCTCCATAGTCAGCTTCACATTCACCATTACCACAAATAAATTCTGCCAAGATGAAAGCACCTTTCAAATTAGTTAAATTAACTCTTGCTGTAAAACTTGTAACATTTATTGAACCATCACTGTTATCTCCAGCTAAATTGGTAATCCTCTTCCACAATTCATTGTTTGCTGTTGTAATTTTTGGAGTCCAGTTTCCTGTGTATTGATAAATTCCTAATTTGGTTGTATCATAAATAGGAACTCCACAACCAAGATTTGCACAATCAGTAAAATCAATTTCTAGAATTACTGAATGATTGAATATCGTATCTACATAAATTCCTTTTAGCATAGTTAAAGTTGCTCTTGCTCTTGGAATCTTTCCAATTATTATTGGTGTGAAATAATCTTGAGAAATGAGTAGATCATCAAATATTATTCTATTCTGGAAAGTTGAATTTAGAGTTGTGATGATTAAATCATAACTTCTTACATCTATAGTTTCATTGTAATAACCTTCTTCATCAGTTTCTAATCGAATGATCAAGTTTGTTCTGTTTACATCATAGAATTCAAACCTAGTTTGAATTGGTTCCTCTGCTAAACTTTCCACATCTTTCACATAACCTGAAAAGATTGCAACTGGATAGATTTCAAACTGTTTAAATTGAATTGCACAGTTATCACTTCTGTCACATGCACTCACTGAAAAATTATAAATTCCTAAATTACTTGTGTTTGAAAAGTTCAGTTCATAGAGATAAACATCGTTCAATTTTGAAATTAAAGTTAAATTCAACTGCTGAGTTATATTATCAGGATACTTCATCCAAGCACTAACATTTTTCAAACCGGTATTTTCTGTTATGTTCACTTTTATGTTTATAGTTGATCCAACTTTAACTCTTGATGGAATTTCTATTTCGATCGATGGGAGCATTAGAATCTGCGTAAATTATCGAATCTTTCTCTATACTTGACCTTATTCGTGGTGTAATATAACTTGCTGTAACATTTAAACTGTAAGCTCTTTCTATACTAAGATTTGGTGCAATTATGGTTACATACCATAAATTATCAGAAGTGTTGAAGTAAGTTTTATCTATTGAAGCTTGGGTTTCAAGAGTTTCGTTAAATAATTTAACTTCAAAATCAACATTTGAACTTACAGGTATTGCATTCGATGTAACGTTCACTTTTATAGTTATCAAATCGTTTGGTTGAATTTGAGTGAATGGTTTTTCATAGGTCGGTTCTACAATCTTAACGAAGTAAGCTAAAACGTTTAATTTTGTATAAGTTGCTCTTTCTTTTATGCTAGAGTTCTCAGCAAGTTCACCAACTATTTTGCTTGTTATATAACCATCTAAATCTAAATCTGAAATTGTGAAAGGTGAAGTGTAATTTATTTGGATTACCTTCTTTTCACCATAACCTAAAACTAAAAAAGTTTTAGGTTGAGAGTTAAATAAGGTGTAACAGTTCCGTTTATGCTTAAATTCAAATATATAGCTATGTTTCCTGTATTTATTAATTCAATAGTTCCGAAGATTCCTGTCTCGTTTGGATAAACGTATTTTATAATTTGAGATGGAATTTGTTCCCAAGAAATGTTAACTGGAACATAAATGTAAATAGGAACTTCTAAATATTTTGAATCATAACTAACTTTTATAATTCCAGAATGCTTACCTGCTTCGTAGTTTTGTGGCACACCAATACTTACATTAACTTCAGCTACTTCTCCAACTTTTACTAAGCTAATGTTGCTTGGGTTGAATTGAACTGTAAAGTTCGTGCAAACCTCTCCTTCCGAACAATTGAAGGTAACGTTTGTAACGTTAACGTTTCCAATAGATTGCAAAGTAATAGTCAAATTCTTTTCAGTACCTGCTTCTATGTAAGCTGTAAAGTTTGGTTGTAAACTTACTAGCAATGGGTTTTCAATCACTTCAACTGTTAAATTCTTCAAAGTAAAGTTTAGAGTCGAATTTAAGTTTCTCCAAGTTGCATTCAAAGTTAAATTGTATTTACCAATAGAAAGATTTGCAGGTACTATTAGTTCTATTAAAACATTTTTTGAGCTCAATCTTTGAATGATTCCAAGTTCTATGAAATTTGGTTCAGCTGTTAGATTTGAATAAGTTGTTATGCTTAAATTAACATCAAACGCTCTTGCTCCTTGAGTGTTGTTCAAAGTTATGTTCAAAGGAATTGTTTGATTGTAATAAATTGTTACATTATCGGCAATTATGTAAGTTGTATTAGGTATTATCTCAAGTTGAGTTGTTTCAAACGCATAAACGTTTCTTTCAACACAGTTAACTAGACTTTTTGTATCGTTTGCACAGATCATAACTTTATACTCTCCTGGTAAGGTAACGTTGAAAGTTGTATTATAAAAGTTATCATATTTATTCATAAATTGAACTAAAGTCATACTGTTTGGTAAGGTGACATTTATCCAAGCTTTATCAACAGCAAAGTTATCGGTTATTCTAGCTTCTACTATAACACTCTCATTAACTTCTAACATACTTGGATGAACACTAACGTTTTCAATTTTTGGAGGTATATCACTAACATTTAAAGTAAATGTTACAGTCTGTTCTTTGGGTTCAGCAGTTGAATTTCTTATGAATATTACAATGTTATAAATACCTTCAGTGGCATCTGAAGGTATTGAATAAGTCACAGATAAACTTTTAGTAGTTTGTTTTTCAAGTTCAAATGGATAGGTGGTCATCCCTTCAATCCTTGTATAACCACCTAAATCAGTTTTGGTTGCAGTAAACATTATCTTTACATTACCAATGTTTGTAACGTTAATAATTCCTATTAAACCAGAGGTGTTTGGTGGTGTTAAGAAAGTTCCAAAAGATTCTGGTTCTCTTATCCAGCTTGCATTTATTGGAACGGTTAAATTCAACAAAACTGAATCGTTTCCAGCATTAGAAGTAAATGCATAAACTTTTGCTAAATACTTACCTGGTTCTTGACCAGCAGGTACTTTAACATAAATACTTGAATTTACTTGAATTCCTGCAGGCAAAGTTCCTAAATAAATTGGAACAATCCTAACTTCACAACCAGGACAATCTATAGCCAAATTCTTATAACCTAAAACATTGCTTATTCCATACCATTCTAAACCAACTTCATATAAATCATCGTTTCCTTCTGAAATTATGGTTATATTACCAATCAAAGTTTCTTTGTCATGTGGGATCTCAGAAACCAATTTTTCTTCTTTTATGTTAATTACTGGGTTTGAAGCAACCATGATCAAAGTTGAGTTCTCAATTGAATCAAGAGTTAAATCTGGGTTTTTCCAAGTCGCTTTAACTTTTGTAACAATATCTCCAGGTGGTGTTTTTGGAGGAACTGTAACTTTGAATACCCAACTACAAGTTTGATTAACATAAACTGTTCCACATTCTTTTTTACTTTCATTGTAGATTAAACTTCCCCCTGGTTCTTCTAAATGAGTTAGATTAACGTTATAAGCAGTAGCTGGTCCTAAATTTTTAAAGATTGTGTTTATTTCGAAAGTGAAACCATCATATTGAGTTATTCCAAATGCAACTATGTCTAAATCGCAATCACTTGCATCCTCATCCTGTGTATGATTAACACATTGATAAACAAAACCTGCTGTCTTACCCCAAACATCAAAAATTCCTGCATAAGTTACATTCTTATTGAATTCTGGTCCTTCATCTTTTGCATGAACATAAACTTCATAAATTCCATCTAAAGGTGGAATGTATTCAACTTCATAAATTCCTTTAACCATTTCATTTTCTTGGATTAATGGAGTTATGTTCTGCATAAGTAAACTTAAAGTTGAATTGTCTGGTAATATTATCTCTGCCCAAACTTGATAAATTCCATAATTGTCTAAAATAGTTGCACTAATTTTAGTTGAATTCAAATTAGCTTCTATAGATGTGTTTGGAGAAATTGAAATGTTTTCAATCAAAGGTGCTCTGGTATCCTTAACCCATATCTGTTGAGTAACTTCTTTAATGTTGGCTGAATAGAATTGAGTAATGTTATCTCCTATTTCACATTTGAATGTTATATTACCTTTCTTCCATGGTTTGAATGCATAACTTACATAGCCAGTTCCATTCGTCATCAAACTTGCATTTAAAGTAAATTCGCTTTCATCAAACCATTTATAAGAGATGTTTACCAAATAATTTGAAATTCCTGATTTAGCATCATGATCTATTACTCTACAAGTTGGGTAGAATACATCTGGATATGGCAAAATTCCAGTTGGTGAAACCCATTCAACATCTGCCAAACCATTTATTTGAATTGTTACGTTGTCAATACCAGTATCATAATAACTTTTGATAACTTTAACCATAAAGTTATGGTAACCTGTTCTCTGTTTAGCAACTTCTGATTGAGGTAAGTAAGTATCTAAGCCTATAGCAATCAATGCAGTTTCATTGTACCATTCAGCTCTTGGATTCAAGTAAGTTACATTTTCATCGTTTTCGCTAGTAACATTAACTTTCAAAGGAATGGATTCAGATTTTGCATAAGCCGATCCATTAACTGGTAAAACAATCTTTGCAAACAAAATTCCTTTGACTATCAAGTTTGCTTCTTCAGTTTCAGAATCTTCATTCCCTTCTCTGGTTGCATTTATGAATATTTTGTAAACACCTGGAACAAAATCATCAGCCACGTTAAAGTTTGGAAGTTCACAATAGCCTGTTGAATTTGTTAAGCAAGAGTAGAGATGATGAGTTAAATTGTAGAATGAAACGTTTGCGTTTTCAGCATTTCCAATTTGAGCATCCTTTACATGAACTATAATATTGGTAGTATGTGGATTAAAACTATCGTTTCTATAAATTGATGAAGGCTGTAAAATGATTTGATCTATTATCAATGGTCTGGAAAGTTTTATGATTGAGCTGTCTATGGATTTGCTTGCATTATAATACAAGGTAGAATTATGTCTTATCACACAAGAGAGATTGTAATAACCCGCCGCTTCCATTGTTGTATACCATGTATATCTTACTTTTCCATCCGAACCAGTTAAGTTAATATATAACACTTCATCATTTTTCCAAATTTCAACTGGATAATCACTTAAGGTTTGTCCTAAGTTATTTTTAACTTCACAAACTATTTGAACATTTTGACCTGCAGAATAAACACTTCCGTTTAATGGTTCTAATAAGTTAACATTGCTCCAACCATAGATTAAAACGTTAACACTGTTTTCTGCTTTGTCATAATAAGTTTGAGTTGCATTAATTCTTATTAAATCACCCCCAAGTTTGTAATTTTCTGGTATTTTCCATGTTGTGTTGATTCCCATAGCTATTAAAGTAGATTGATTGTACCATCTAACGTTTGCATTCACAAAGTTACCACAATCATCATAAACACTTGAATTCAACCATGCAGTTGTGTTTCTATTCAATATTTCATTTTGTCTTGGAGTTAAAATATCCAAATAAAGCTGACCTATAACGTTTAGAGTTGCATTAGTCGTGTTCATTTGTTTATAACATGCATCAAACAAACCACCTTTCCATTTTTGTAAACCAACATTTGAATTACAACTTGGATCATAACTTACACTGCAATTTCCTTGATACACAACACAATTTAGCATTATACTAAAGTTTTCTCCATCTTCAGTTATAAAAACGGTTCCATTCGCATTTGAAACATAAGCATCTCTATCTAAATCATAAACAGTAAAGATTAAGGTTGCTCGATCATTCAACCTTCTTACCTCGCTTTCTGACAAACTTGAAATACTTAAACTTACATCGTTTGGTTCTAAAACAAAACTCAATATTTCTGTTTCATCTTCAAAGCCATCTCTATCTCTAGTTGTAAATTTGAAGTAATTTATACCGTTGGTTGCATTTAAATAATCTTCGCACTCAAACCTTAATTCGAAATCAACAGGATATCCAGTATAAGTTGGAGTTACATTCTTACTTCCTATCAATACCCAAGTTTGGTTGTCAAAACTCTTCCATAAGCTTACATTGTTAACAGTTCCATCTGCATCAGTTAACTCAACCCTAAACTTATACAATTCACCCCAGCCACCAAATGAATGATCAATTCTTGGATTTTGCAAAGTTGGTGAAGTTGCTAAGAAGTAAGCATTTTCTTTTAGAGTAATGTTATAACTTGGATAATTGCTATAGTACTGTTTTCTTGCTCCCATCTCTATATTATGCCAACCATAAGGTCTACCTGTTGTATCAAAAGTACAGTTATAAGTTCCGTTTCCTAGATCTGAAACTGGAGTACAACTATAAACTGAAGCACCATATTTATCTTTAAAGTAGACTTCTGCTCCTGGTACCCAGAAACAATCATCCCAAACACTACCATAGAATCCTACCTTTGAACCAATCAAGTAAGATTCTCCATTTGGTTTGTCAACAGATAAAGCTAAGAATGATTTGATGGTTAAATCAAACTCTGTTGTATTAACAGCTTTATAATAAGCATCTGTTACACCAGCTTTCCATTTTTGTGGACCTGTAGTATAACTGCAATCTGGATCAAAATCGTATGTCGCATAACCACTTAGATTGGTTAAAACTAAAGTACCACTATCATAATTCAAAAGGGTTGAATTCTGAGTTATCCAAAAAGTAACTCCTCCACTCGCAACTGGTACTCCTCTATCTAAATCTGTAACATTCACCACCAATCTTATAGTTGCTGAACCATTTCTCCAAACCCATGATCTATGACCTTCAACCAAGTTTATTGCAACATCATTTTTTTCAATAGTAAAGTTTTGTGGGAAAGTTTCATTTGTATAGAAATGAGTATCTTCAGCAACAAATTTGAATTCCCATTCTCCCATTTTGGTTTGGAATAGACCAGGATCTTCATAAGTTAACACAACTTGTTTGTTTATAGGTCCTATTAAATCAGGATTCTCTGAAGCTGAAGAAGAGTTTGCAAATATCCAAGAAGTTTCACCAATCTTTTTAATATACAGCTTCACAGTCACATTATCTAAATCTTCATCAGTTACATTCACTCTAAACGTCCAAGTTTCTCCCCAACCTCCAACGTTACCACCTTGCTCAGATTCAACTGAAGCTCCAAAGAGTTCTGGTTTGGTTTTTATAAACAATCTATTTTCATCCAGAAGGAATCCTAGGTTGTAATATTCTTTGGATGATTCTACAGTAACGTTATACCATCTTGCTGGTAAGGTTATTGGATGGGAGGAATTGACTATAACTCTATAATCACCCTGACCTAAAGGTTGAGCCTGATATTCAAAAGCTTGAGCATTTTCATTGATCAAAGTTATATTCACTTCTGCATCACTTATTGGAACTAAATTATCGTCTACAACATGGGCTATTATACTAATGTTTTCTCCTCTTAAGAATTCTGTTCCTTCTTCTGGTAAAACAATTGAGTTTATCAAATCACCATATATTTTTAAAACGAAAACAGAAGAGTTTGTATCAAAATAGCATTCATCTTGATAAGTACCTCCTTTCCAGTATTGAATTCCAACCTCATAATCACTTTGCGGATTGAAATAAACATTTAAATAACCTGAAGAATTTGTTAGATTTTGGGTTCCTTCATCAAAATTAATTCCATCTTTGGTAACGTAAACTATACCTTTAACTCCTTCCTCAACTTGAACGTTTCTTATTTCATCGATTATTTTTAAAGTTAACAAACCAACTTGGTCACCACTCCTGTTCACAATACTTTCATTTCCGTAAACGTATTCAATTATGACTGGGTCTTTCGTTATTGTTGGACCTGTAAAGTTACTACTGTTGAATAAGTTTGTTCCATCATCTATTTCAAATTTATACCAAGTTATTGGAGAAATATCTTGGCAACTAAAAGTAACGTTAAAGCTGCACTTACCTTTTCCATTGTAAATGACTTTAGTACCTTTCAATTCCCATTCATTGACTGTATAAACAAACAATTTACAAGTTATGTTATCAAATTGCTTATCATCTATATCAATAGAATAATTGAAAACACTACCCCAACCTGCTTCACTTGGAGAAACGCTTGCATTCTCTAATAAAGGTGGTGTATTGTTCAAATAAACCCAATTGTTATAGTATGTTAAGTTGTAATCATAGTAAACTTTACTTGCGTTTATTTCAAAGCTGTAATATCCACCTTTATGGAAGCTTGTATTCCAAGAGCAGTTGTAATAACCGTTTCCTAAGTCATAAGGCTGACAATATTCAATGTCAGAAGGACCTTCAATTTTTATTGTAACACTCGTTTCATTTTGCAAACCATCTTCTAAACAATCTGTTGGTATGCTCAAGTTGAAAAATATTATCTCCCCAACATCTATTACTTGATTCTTGTATGGATAGTTTAAAGACTGTTTTAATTGACCAATTATCGTTATTCTAGCTCCTGGAATAGATTGAATGTTATCTTTATAACAAGCATTATCCTCTGTTCCAGTTTTCCAATATTGCAAGCCAACTCTGTAATTACAATCTGGATCAAAAACAAACATTGAATTACCTGAACTGTCGCTCTCATTCCTTCCAGCAAACAAGTAACTAGAACCATTGAAAGTTACATAATAGCTAACGTTTGCAACTATTGGAATTGTACCTCTATCTGCATCATAAACTGCAACTCTTAATGTTGCATTATCATTTCCTTCTCTTCTAATCGTGAAGCTGTATGGAGAGAGGAAGTGGATTAAAGTATCATCTTTTTCTATTATCATTGTTGATGTGGCGTTGTTAGAGTAATTGAATTCATCAACAACAACAAACATCACATCTCTTGTACCTATGTTGCTACATTCAAAAGTATGGCCTGTAAACTCAACCAATTGAGGATTAGCAGAAGCTGCTAGCAACGTAGAATTCGCCAAAGTCCATGTTCCTGTTAGGTTTAAATAGAGAGAAACGTTTACTACGTTAAAGTCTTCATCTTTAACATAAATCTGGAAAGTCCAAGTTTCTCCCCAGCCACCAATGCCTGCTCCTTGTTGCGAGTAGATTAGAGGAGTTGTTGTGAATTGTGGTCTAGTAGCTAAGAAGAATGAATTGTTGAATGCTTTAATCGTTCCATTATAATATTGCTTCAAAACCTCTATTATCACATCATACCATCCAAGCTCCCAACTTGAGTGAATGCTAGAACTAATTAGGCAAGTGTAAGTACCGTTGTTTAAGTCGTTAGCAATGCATTCAAATCCGCTTTTTGGCAAAACAAACTTAACTGTTGCTCCGCTTACATAATCGCAATCATCTTTAACTTCAGCTACTAGCAAAATGTTGTCTATTCCTCTAAGAAAGCTTTTGTTAAGAGGATATGTTAAGTTTGTTGTTAGGTTCGTTGTTATTATTGTAAAGTAGAATGTTGTTGAGTTCGTATCCTTGTACCAATCATCTCTTACTATTCCTGCAATCCATTTTTGAGGACCAACTTTGAAAGAACAATCTACTTGAATGTATGAAAGGGTTAGATTGCTGCTGGCATCAGTGTAAACGTAATCGCTTGCAACAAAGTTATTTCCATCTTTTGTATAGTAAAATATACCTTGCCTATTAGCACCAACTCCAACATTTCTATCTATATCTGTAACGTTAACTCTGAAGTTTAAGAATGGCGAAGCGCTTCTATTGTAAACGCTGTTGTTTCCGTAAATATGAGTAATTAAAACATCGTTTTTATCTAAACTGAAGGTTCCGATGGAAGAATTTGTAGTGTAGCCTCTAACATCTTGTGCTGTAAAGTAGAATTGCCTTTCTCCTATATCAGTGCCGGAAAAGCCAGAATAGCTAAACGTTAAAGTAACGTTTTTACCAGAAACAACTTGAGAAGATGGAGAGAGCCAGCCAAAGTATCTGTTGATGTAAAGGTATACTGTACTGGTATCTAAATCTTCATCTGTAAAGCTAACCTCGAAGTACCAAGTTTCTCCCCAGCCTCCATCTCCACTTGGATATGCAGAAATGTTGAACAATTCAGGCTTTGTTTCTATGAAGAATGCGTTTTGCCATGTAGTTTCGCTTGGATTAAAGTATTGTTTGCTTGCATTTATCGTTATGTTGTAATATCTTGCGGGCATTAGTGTTGGGAAACTTGTGTTGAAAGTACAATTGTAGTAACCAATTCCTTCATTAATTATTGGCTCGCAATAAAACTCTTGAAGCGTTTCATTGCTCTTTGAAATGAAACTTATGCTATCTACATTTACTAAATTGCTGCATTCATCGCTAACATTAGCTCTTATCGTAACATTGCTTCCTCTCAAGAAAGTCTGACCGTTTAATGGTTGTATTAACGTGCTAATCAAATCTCCTATTATCGTTAACGTATAATCTGTAGTGTTTATATCAATGTAGCAGGCATCTGTAATACCAGCTTTCCAATGCTGCAGGCCAGTTGAATAACTACAATCTGGATTGAAGTAATAGTATGCGTTTCCGTTTGATTCAGTAATATTGCTGGAATCGAAGAGGTAATTTTCGCCATCTCTTGTTGCCCAAAAGCTAACATTTACATTAGAGGCATAGCTTGAATTCTCTAGGTCAAAAACGTTTACTGCAAGTTTAACAACTTGATTAATTCCTGAGCTTCTAGTGACAAAACTGTCGTTTCCTGCTACATAACTGATTGACACTTGAGATTCTGTTAAAACAGGACCGTGAAACGCTGAAGTATTGTAAGTATTTTCTGGCTCACCATCCTGAATCTGCCACTTAAACCAATTATCCTCTCCAATATCAGCGCAAGTAAAATCGTGAACAATAACAAAGCATGTGCCTATAGTTGGAACTCCCGGCGTTCCTTGCACGACGTAGCTTCCTTTGTACTCCCATGTTGCTTGATTGTCCTTGCTTATGAATAGGCTGCAATTGATAGTATCTCCTTCTTGATCATAAACATCAATCGTATAGTTATATAATCTGGACCATCCTCCTGAGTTTGGCGTAACGGTAGCGTTTTCAGTTGTAGTATTCCAATTCTCAAGCCTGAACCAGTTTACAAACATCGTTTCATTCAGATTGTAATCTGGAAGCTTGCTCGCAGTTATGTTTATGGACCAATAACCTTCTTTCTTACCAACGCTACTCCAGCTACAATTATACCAACCGTCATACTCATTGTTCAATGGGGTACACTCTTCCCATTCACCTGTAGGAGATTTTAGCTCCACTGAAGCTATGGGGAAAGTGGCATTTGCTATTAGTCCTTCATTATAACAATCGCTTGTTGTATTAAACCTAATCAAAACGCTTTGAGTTACGTTGAAAGTTTGATTGTAATACGGCTCTAATAAATTGATTTTTATTTGTCCGCTTATGTTGAAGGTAGGCGGATCATAAGGCCCTCCTATTCTTTGAGTATAGTTCTCGGCAATGTAACAAGAATCTATTATCCCTGCATCCCACTTTTGAATTCCTACAGAATAACTACAATCTGGATCCAAAGTGTAGCTTATATGGCCAGAGGAATTTGTAGTTATGGTAAATGCTGTGTCAAAATTGATTCCGTCCTTGGTAAAGTAGAAAGCTGCCAATTTACCTTCTGGCAAGTATTCATCTCTATCCAAATCTTTAACTCTCATTACAAACGTTCCTTGAGTATTTCCTATTTCTCTATCGATTTTTATTGGGGCACTTACATACTCAACCTCAATGCTATTAGGCCTTATTTCTATTGTGCTTGAGCTTTCATTAGTGTAGCCCCAAACATCAGAGACATTTATTTTATACTCTCTTACCCCAATCTTTGAACAATCAAAAGTTTGAATGAAGGAGAATAACTTTTCGCTAAAGCAAGTTTGAGCTTGACAAAGAGTTGAGTTAATCAACTCGAAGCCACTACCAAAATCTATCCATAGAGATATGTTTAGTATTTCATTTGAATATGCAACCTGATCAATATCTCTAACTATCGCTGAGAAGTTCCAAATTTCTCCCCAACCAAAGTCATTATCTGTTATTAAACATTCGCTCGCTCTACATGTAGTAGTTGGTGGTAACAAAGTTATCTCTGGATTTGTTACAATAGCAAAAGAATCGATGATTTTGCTTTCTGGCGAATCTTCATAGTTTTCCTTGGTAGCAAACATGCTTAAATTGTACCATTGCATATCCCAGTAGTTTGAAGGATAAACGGTACAAGAATAAGTTCCGTTTCCATAATCTATTACTTCATTTGGTGGGCAATCGGATGAAGGTGATGTTTGGCTTGGAGTGGCCATGAATGAAACGCTCACATTGCTAACATAACCACAATCATCCTTAACTATTCCAACATAAGTTATGCTATCCATCCCCCTTCTGAAAGTTTTGTTCATTGGTTGTAAGAGTGTAGCATTCAACGGATAGCTAACTAGAGTTATGTAGAAATCATCTCCATAAACAAGAGTTGAGTTGATTGATTTGTAAGCCCTGTTTGAGGTTCCAAATTCAACCCTCCATCTAAGCGTTCCTAAGTTGTAAGTACATCTTGAGAGCGATGGGAATGTGTGATTTGTATATCCATAAGCTCCTATTGTTGAGTAGCTCCCATCAACGACAAAACTATTAGCATCGTTTGGATCTGTAGTTACATAGAATTTAACTGGACCTACAGTTCCACCGGGCAGCAAAACGTTTCTATCAGTATCGTAGATCAAAACACTAAACGTAACATTATCTTCGCTTGGAGCTAAACTCCTATTCAGTACAGTACCATTTCCTGAAACAATAGTTATGTTAACGTCATTTGGCTGAACAGTAAATGTGAATATTGAAGTATTTGCAGTTCTTAAACCATCTGTAGTATTGAAAAACGCTTCAAAGGTTGTGCCTGCACAAGCTGAACTGAATGCATTCGGAGATGGAAAGTCAAAAGTTATTAATCCTGGTTGAGTTAATCTACTGGCTTTCAAATAATAGCTTGGCCATTTACTAGCTTCTGGACAGTTTGGATCTGCTATTGTTATGTTTCTAACCCACAAACTAACGTTGTTAAAGTCCAGATCTTCATCCTCCAAAGTAACTCTAAAT
>Ga0065719_100200_pt1 | contig 19972 bp, 20 predicted proteins | sample GBSCel85sediment_FD_59106 | JGI IMG/M metagenome (GOLD analysis project Ga0065719, IMG submission 59106) | Hot spring sediment microbial communities from Great Boiling Spring, Nevada - Cellulolytic enrichment CS 85C v3 (version 3) | ecosystem: Environmental > Aquatic > Thermal springs > Hot... | reverse complement strand
GGGCCTTTTTCGCGTTTTAAACAAAATGTGACCATTGCCTGGTTAATCTTTTCTGGATCGATACCATTCGGCACTATAACTACCTTCTCCTTTTCCGAGGGAAAGAAATATTCCATCAGCCGCTTAAGCTTTTGACTGACCACAATTACTCGGTTAGCGCCAGCCAACGCATAGGAAAGCGCCTCCCTGCATTGGGAACCACGATAAACTGTATGCTGAAGATCTTGCCCATGGATAGTTACTACTAGTGGAAGCCCAAGATCCCTACAGATTAGGGCACCAGCATAACCATCTGGCAGTGCCACATGGGCGTGGATGAGATCGAAAGGAAACTCCTGATAAATGCCCTCTATCAGCTCTTTAATCCCCCGATACATGCGCTTGCCAGAAGTCGCAAAGAACCAAGCACGAGGAAACGCCAAATATCGAGGATACCAGACCTGCACACCGTCCCATGAGGCCTGATGGGGGATCTGTGATAGTCTCCTCCACTTGCCGCGCAGGTATTTGATGGGGAACGGCGCCCAAGGTGTTGGCGACACCACTCGAATTTCCACCCCTTTGGCCATCAGGGCCTGCACTTGCTCATGAACGAAAATTCCCGCCACCTCGTTGAACGAAGAAGGATACATGTGGGAGATGACAAGAACCTTCATGGAGCACTCCGCGGCTTAGAGCAACGCCACCAGTTCAAGAAGGCCAAGGCGAACGCGAACAGGAGCCACTGGGGCGTTAGCGCCATGATTGAACTCGAACTAATGCTGGCTACCAGGAACCCGATCAGCGCAACGAGCAGCGCTTCCACGATCATGCGGTTCCTACCACGATCCGTAGTTCGCCAGATCCGCCAGAGCTGCCACACAAGTGAGGCATAGAACATAACGTAGCCAACAAAGATGAATAAGCCGTAGTTAACCAAAATCTCCAGCCACCAGTTGTGGAGATTGAGAATTCCTGCAGTATCATACCGAGCGTAGTTGGCCATCCAGTATTCGGCGTTTCCCGCTCCGACGCCAAAGCCTGCGGTGGAATATAGAAACGCCAGACCATTCAGAGCCAGATTCATTCGAATAGCCACCGAACCTATGCTGAGTTCAGCCTTCGTAGCAATGGAACTCAATTCCCTGGTGATCTTTGCCGCCAACTCCTGGATGGGGCTAGGCAGAAGAAACAACGCGATGACCACATAAACTATCGCGGCAATAGCCACCTTGACTTTCTGCCTTATGTCGGTAAGTAGCACCACAATGAAAACCAGTTCTAGCAACACGGCAAGAATGTTGGTTCGGGAGCCCGTTATGACGGTCAAATAGAAGGCGGCGAGTGCCGTGCCGAGCCCGATCAGACGGGGCAACCATCTCTTCGCGTACCGCAGCACGCCAAGAGCAAACGGAATGCTTAAAGCCAAGAAGGTCGCGTAGTCGTTGGGGTTGTAGAATACTCCCGTTGGGCAGTACATAAAACGGGCGCGGGTTTCCCCGAAATAGCCAGACACAGGAAGGTGCTGTCCAGTCAAGTGCTCCCAGAATCCCAGGACGACCATGCCACAAAAGATCCCCAGCCAGATCCAGTAGAGCCTCTGTAGATCACGATAGCTACGAAAGTAGTATGAGGCGAAGAAAATCAACGAAACTCCCATGAAGAGAAAGATCAGATGGCGAATGGCATCGCCCTTGGCCGCCGCCCAACCCAAGCTGGTTACAGCGTAAGCTACCCAGAGCCCCAAAAATGCTATATAAGGCTTGACCCGGCTTACTGGGAGCACGGCTTTCCCCTGGATGAGAATCCGGGCCACGAACAGTCCCCACAGAAGGATCAAGAAGATCCGATAGGGGAACAGTGTGAACGGACCAAGGTCAATCGGGAAGAGGGCGACCCCAAAGAATCCAGTGATGAATACTAAATAGCAACATAACTTCTCAATCCAAAATACCGGAATATGTAGAAACTGGAATAGCACTCTGCTATTCGTTGCCATAATTCTTTTTTTCCGCTGCTCAATGAGTCGGTTTACCTCTGCTATCTCCGCTTCCGTCCGCTCTTGCCAGCTCCAGAAGTGCTCTTCAGCAAACTTACGGGCGTTCGTGCCTAAGCGGTTCCTGAGATCTTCATTCGCGAGCAGATCTTTAATGACTTCGGGCAGCTTAGGCAAATCTTCATATTCGAGCAAAATTCCATTTTCTCCATTCCTGATAAACCGCCCGGTATCACCGTTGTTGAGCGTCACAATACACTTTCCAGCCATCATCGCCTCGAGCAGAGGATTTCCGACGTTGGACAAATCATACAGGGAAAGAAACACATCGGCTGCTGCCAAGTATTTAGAAACATCCTTATGGGGTACAGCACCTTCAAAGCGAATGTGTTCAGAAATCCCCAAGCTCATCGCAAGGCGTTCCAATCTCTGTCGCTCGCGGCCATCGCCTACCACAAGCAAAATGGTGTTGGGAAAGGCCCGCACGACCTCAGGTAGTGCCCGTATTGCACGGTCCACACGTTTCCAACCATCCAATCGACTAATGGTAACAAGAACATGCTGTGCGTTTATCCCTAATTCGTGCCGAATGAGCGTTTTTTTCTGGCAAACATGTAAATAGCTCGCGGTCAATGCCGTTCAACCAGAATCGAACGCGTTCCATATCAACCCCTAGTCTACGCAAAACCCTGTCACCTTGGGTTCCGTCGTCAGTCATGATTACCATATCAGCAGGAAGCTTGTATGCAAGAACTTGTTGCCAGCAACGTATTTTCCAAGCCACACTTCCCATTTGATCATGCAAAAACGTACCAAGATACCGTGCCACCCATGGAATCCTGAACATCTTGGACAGGGTCCAGCCCGCGGGTGCTGCGTCTACATCCCAGGTATAGATTAAGTCGACCTTGTACTTATGAAGAATTCGAAGACCCTTTACAAAAAACAAGACCTGCGCGATCCCCCACCATATAGCACGAGCAAAGAATCCTACCTTTCGTACCCTTCCCAATTTGCGCAAAAGTGGCACTGTGAACCATTAGATAAAAAGCTGTTTGGTTAATTCATTATCTACTGGTTTAGGCTTAAATGCAGCTACGAAATAGATTGTCCAGCCAGCCTTAAGATATGCTTGAAGGGTATAACTAATCACTGGAGTGCCCCGCACAGGTGCCAGGGGTTGGATTGCGAGGGTTGACATCATCAACACCGCCTTTGAGCCGTGAATTTGTCGGTACACTTTGGTATGAACAATATTTTTTCTCACCCTCATACTATTTTTCCTCCCACATACGAAGTTATTACTCCATTTTTACCTTGGTCCAAACCCACAAACCGAGAGACTTTGCAGCGCGAAAATATAGCGCCCAGTCGCCCGGCTGGGGAAAGACGACCTTGGTCCAAGAATTACCGGAGAGGCGGCAGTAGAAGAAGAGCGCGCCGAGGAATGAGACAGCATACGAGACCGTCGAGGCCCAGGCTGCACCTACAATCCCGTAGCGTGGGATCCATAAAATGTTCGAAGCTATGTTGGTGACCACCGCGGCCAAACCAGTGTAAATGTTGAGACCAGGAAAACCGCGTCCAGCAATGTCGTTACTCAATACCCTACCAGCACTGAGGGCCACAATCCCGGCAAGCAGCGCCTGGAGTGCACCTGCAGCTGGCAGAAAGGCTTCGGAATAGAGCAGAATTACAATCCATCTGCTCAAGAGTGCCAAGGCTAGAGACGCTAGGGCCGTTATGCAAAGCACCGTGCGGGCCACCAGTGGTGTAAATTCCTTCCGTCTTTTCTCTTCGCTCTCCGCCGACACCCGGGGAAAGAGAACGGTGCTGGCTGCATAGGACACCATCCATAGTTTTTCTACAAGCCCCACTCCCACAGAATACAGTCCCACAGCAGCCGGTCCAAGGAACCAGTTGACGAGAAACATATCCACCCGGTAATTGAGAAACCCCAGGATGTTTGATAGGTGCGCCTGAACGCCGTATGTGGCCGCCCGCTTTATGTAAGAGGTGTTGGGCTTAAGGTCAACGCCTCCGGCAACCCGCCGGGCAAGGTGAAAAACCAGGGCATCCACAACAAGCCAGGTAAACAACCCGGCGAGTATGGCTCCATTCACCCCGGCCTTCAGCCCCAGCAGGGCAAGAGCGACGAACCCGAGAAAAAGAACGGACTGGGCGATCTGAACATAGTTGAACTCTTTAATGCGCTGGGCCCCCAGGAGCACATACCTAACATATGAGAAAAAGACCTCCACAGGCACAAGCACCAAAGCCAGGAGGAGATAAACAGGGGCAACACCTGGAAACACTTTTTCCCTAAAGAATAGGACCACGATCAGCCCCGCAAGGGCACCAATGCCACCGATACCCAGGCTGAGCAGGACGTTGGTCCCTAGTATCTCCTGCCGTCGAAATTCGCCGCGGGCCACATAGTAGACCGTCGCTGGCCCGATGCCTAAATTGCCAAAGGCTACAATTAGTGAAGGTAGAAGCATGGCCAGAGCATAAATTCCCCTCCCCTCCGGACCTAGGGCCCGGGCTAGAACAACAGAGGTACCAACGCCCAGCAAAAGGCTTAAAAAAGAACTGGCTAACGTTACCGTTGTCTCCTTAACAAACTTGCCTGTCCCTATCTTCTTCATAGGAATTTGGCTCACGACTGCTCACCTTTAGTCGCATTCAAAATGTTCCCACCTCTCCAAGAGTTCCGTGATTTTCTCCGCTGCCCGGCCATCGCCGTAGGGCCAGAGCGATTCTGCTCCCGCCCGGGCGTCCAGGGCTGCCCGAACAATCCTCTTAGGATCACACCCTACCAGAGTATTCCATCCCGCCTCTACCGTCTCTACCCATTCTGTCTCTTCCCGCAGGGTCACACAGGGAACCCGAAAGAAAAAGGCCTCCTTCTGCACCCCACCGGAATCGGTGAGGATCACCCGGGCGTTCTTCTCCAAAACCAACATGTCCAAATAGGATACAGGGTCAATTAGATGCACCTCTTCTGGACGAATACTCAACGCGTTTAACTGCTTCCGCGTGCGAGGATGAAGGGGAAGGATCACGGGAAGCCCTTCCTTCGCTACACGTTCTAAACCCTCAAAAATGGCCCGAAGCCGTTCCGGCTGGTCGGTGTTTTCCGCTCGGTGAACCGTGGTAAGAGCATAGGATTTCGGCTTTAATCCCAGTTGTTCCATGATTTGCGATTTTTTCTCAGCAAGACCTAGGTACAAAAGGACCGCGTCGTACATCACATCACCGGTGTTGGCTACTACGGGTGCGTGGGGCGTAGGGCGTGGTGCGGAGTGCATTGTGAGCCGTCCGTGGTGCGTAGTCCGGGGTTCCAGAGTCTCTGGTCTGTAGTTAAGCGGGAGGAGATGGCCGGCGTTCAGGATGTTGGTGAAACCCTCGCGGCGGAGGTTCTCGACGGCCGTCTCGGTGGGACAGAAAAGAAAGGTGGAAAGGTGATCCGTAAGGACCCGATTGATCTCCTCAGGCATCTTTTTGTTAAAGCTCCGTAAACCTGCCTCCACATGGGCTACAGGAATATGAAGTTTGGCGGCCGCTAGGGCTCCAGCCAGGGTGCTGTTGGTGTCACCATAGACCATCACCAGATCCGGCTTCTCCTTAAGAAGCACTTCCTCGATGCGCTTGAGCATCTCCCCAGTTTGATAGCCATGGGTTCCGGATCCCACGCCGAGGTGGTAGTCTGGGGCTTTGAGGCCAAGCTCGTCAAAAAAGACCTGGGACATTTCGTAATCGTAGTGTTGGCCCGTGTGGACGAGAATTTCTTGAATAGGTTGGTCCGGATGGTTTTGGTTGTGGCGCTCAATGGCTTTGAGGATTGGGGCAAGCTTGATAAATTGGGGCCGGGCACCCACGACGTGGATAAGCTTCATAGTGTTAAGTCCGTAGTCCACGGTACGTGGGTGCGTGGTCCGTGGTGCGGGGTCCATAGGCCGTGGTGAATGTCTGTGGGGTGTCATTCATTAGCTTGACACCACCCGTTCGGCCCAGTCCACAACCTGCTGGGCCAAAGCCAGCGCCTCGGCATGTTCCTCAGGGGTAACCGGCTCAGCGAGCCCAGGATATCTGCTTTCTACAGCGTAGTCNGAGAGGATCACTGCACGTCGCACACTCTCTGGAACAGNAATGCCGGATTGCTCGATCAGCGTGATCAGCTTCCCAAGGTCATGNATGTAGGGGAANCGAACTCTTCTGTGGATGAGCACAGCCTTTAAGGCCTTCTCCGCCGCCTGCTGGGCCAAAAAGCAGAGGTCCTCAAGATAGACACCCGGGACGCGTTGACTCGCCAAGGCCAGATTGCTTCTAGCTCTGTTCAGCCATTCCCGCGGATCATCTGGAGGAAGNCGCTGTTTTGTCATACACAACCTTGCCTTCCCTCACCGCGGGCTCGATAACAAGCCCGATCGCGTCCCGATAGCGNTCGATGTCCTCGGGGGTTACCACCACCACATCTACAGGGAGCCCAACGCCNAGAAGGCTTTTGTAGATCTCTTGAGCAAGCTTGCGGCGGTGAACGCATCCAGACTTCACAACCAGCAGGTCTACATCGCTATGCCGGCCCATCTCCCCACGCGCTGCGGAACCGAAGAGAATAATCTTGTCCGGATCGGCAATTTTCACAATACGCCGCACGATTTCATCGAGCACGTGAGGAGACACCGTGCCTACGCTCATCGCCCGCCAACCTCCTCTGGGCCCTCAGCCTACAATTTTACTCCTCCCAGCGCCTGAAGGGCGCCATTAATGATGACAGCGCATACCAAAAAACGCTCGTATGCAATGGACCACGTAGTTCTGCTCCTCCTCGGTGAGCTCGGGGAACATGGGAAGCGAGAGAACTTCCTGGCTCGCCCGCTCGCTTTCGGGAAGATCCCCCTCTTTATAGCCCAAATACCGGAAACAGGGCTGGAGATGCAAGGGCAAGGGGTAGTAAACCTGGGTGTCGATCCCCTTTTCTTTTAGGTACTGCTGAAGTTCGTCCCTCAGGCCATCGTGCACCCGGATCGTGTACTGATGGAAAATGTGGGTGCGCTCAGGTGCACGGTACGGGACTTCGATACCGAGGATATCCCCCAAAAGTTCGTCGTAGCGGGAGGCGAGCCTCTGGCGTGCTGCGGTCCACTCGTCCAAATGGGGGAGCTTGGCCCGAAGGATCGCGGCCTGAAGGGCATCAAGCCGGGAGTTCGTGCCAACCAGGTGGTGGTAATACTTGGGTTTGGAACCATGAACGCGGAGCATTCGCACCCGCTCGGCAAGCTCATCATCGTTGGTAACCACCAAGCCGCCATCGCCATATGCACCAAGATTCTTGGTGGGGAAAAAGCTGAAACAACCTAAATGGCCGATGGTTCCGACTTTTTGACCTTTGTATTCGGCGCCGATGGCCTGGGCTGCGTCCTCCACAACGTAAAGCTCGTATTCCTGAGCAATAACCATGATCTCGTCCATGTCTGCNGGCTGGCCGTAGAGGTGAACGGGGATAACGGCTTTAATNGTGGTGACGGGTGACAGGTGACGAGTGACAAGTTCCCGGGTGACAAGTTCCCGGAGTTTTTCTGGGTNGATGTTGAAGGTCTTGGGATCGATGTCCACAAAAATTGGCGTAGCCCCAAGATTGGCCACAACCCCTGCGGTGGCAAAGAAAGTGAAACTTGGGACGATGACACCGTCTCCAGGGCCAATGTTTAAGGCCTTGAGGGAAAGAAGAAGAGCGTCTGTTCCGCTAGCTACGCCAATGGCGTGTTTTACGCCGAGATATTGGGCAATTTCTTCTTCGAAAGCCTCGACTTCGGGGCCAAGGATGAAACGGCCGGATTCGAGCACGCGGCGAATGGCCGCGTCAATTTCGGCCTTGATGGTGCTGTACTGACGCGTCAGATCAAGTAAAGGCACGTTCATCTCGTTCCGTCCTTTCTATCATGGCCTTAAGCCATTGTTCCATTAAACGGGCATAAGCGGGAATACGGCTGGCGATTGCTTGAGCCAGGGTTTCGTTGTAGGTATGGACGGCCAGGTTTCGATCATCCGCCATTTCCAAGGCCAGCCTAGTTTGGTCCTCGTCCAAAAGTCCTACCCGGAAACATGCACGGATTACCCCTTTAGGAGAGCCTACTTCAAGCCCCTCATGTTCGCGCAGGTAGATTTGGGCGGCTTTCCATACCGCCTCAAAGGTATATTCGAATCGTTGGATGGCGGCATCGCGGATTACGTCATCTGAAGAGAGCTCTTCAAGTGGAAGCCTATTTATGGTTTCCAGCGCCCGCTGGGCTGTGGTCAGTCGCTCTCGGAGCCGTTCCACAATACCCCTTCCTTCAAAACCCGCTCTCGAAAAGCCGGATCCGCATAAGATAGGTCCACCACGTCCACGGAGTAGAGAACCCTGCTTTCCTCCAGGGCTTCCCTGATCGCGCTCAGTGTGCCGGGAGGGAGGGGGTCCAGAGGCAAGATAGCCACGTCGATATCTGAGGAGCGACCTGCCAGGCCGCGGGCACGGGACCCAAACAAGTACACCCTTGCCCTTCGACCCCTCAGACCCTCGAGCACAATCCGCCGCACCTCCACTAAGTCCTCGTCCTTCGTCCGCATGACGGCAACATTTTACTCTTTCGAGTCCTGAGCACTTCCGCCGATACCGCGATACCCCGAACACTTAGCCCTTATCCGGCGGAGGGAAAAGATCCCTCGGGCACTATCAGCCCGTTTTCGTCGCGATAGCGGCGGCCGCAGGCAGCACACGTCGCCTCACCCCCTTGGAAATTCAGGCGCTGGCCGCATTGGCAGACCCAGCCGACGATGCGCGCCGGAACCCCGGCAACAAGAGCATAGGGCGGGACATCTTTGGTGACCACCGCACCCGCTGCCACAAAAGCCCATTCTCCAATGGTTACCCCACAAACGATGGTGGCATTGGCCCCAATGGTGGCTCCGTACTTAACCCGCGTGGGAATATAGTCCTCGCTTCGGTTTCGCGGAAAAGCGGAACGCGGGGTTTTCACGTTTGTGAAAACACAACTTGGCCCGCAAAACACGTAATCTTCCAAAATCACGCCCTCATAGATCGAAACGTTGTTCTGGATCTTTACGTTGTTGCCGATCTTCACGTTTTTGGCAACAAAAACGTTTTGGCCTAGGGTACAATTTTCTCCTATTTCTGCACCAGCCATGATGTGACAAAAATGCCAGATCTTTGTGCCTTTTCCAATTTTGGCCCCAGGGTCAACATATGACGATTCGTGCACAAAATATTCTTTCTCTTCCTTCATGGGGATCCCTCCAGCTGTCGCGAAGCTTCCTCCAGAACTTTCACTACCGGGATTGCGCTTTCGCCATCGGTAAGAGGCCTCTTCCCTTCCGCTACACACTCCAGGAAGTGGGTTAACTCGTGCTTCAAGGGCTCGCCGTAGTTTTGGAAAACCACTTCGGCCCCTTCGTCGCGGTTTGTAAGTTGAGGAGTAATGCCTTTCCGATGAAGCGTTATGGTCTGCTCGACTTCATCATACACCAACATTCCTGCTTTGCCGATAATCGTTAGCCTCCGCCGTTTCTCCGGCCAGAGCCAGGAAGCGTGGAGGTGCGCCCATATACCTCCAGGAAACCGCAGGTGCAGGTACACATCATCCTCCACATTAGGCTGGAGCACAGCCTGACCCACCACCTTTACTTCTTCAGGCACACGCCCCACAAGGTACAAGAGGACAGCGACATCGTGAACCCCGAGACTCCATAAAGCGTTTTCCACTGAGCGGGCACGCCCGAGATTAAGCCTTTCTTGGTGAAAGCTCCAAATTTCGCCGAGGGCCCCTGAGTCGAGAAACTCCTTGATCCAGCGAATAGCCGGCTGGTAAAGGAGGAGGTGCCCTACCATAAGGATTCGGTCTTGTTTCCGGGCTAAAGCCACCAACTCTTCTGCCTCCGCTGTGGACAAAGCCAGGGGCTTTTCCACAAATACGTGCTTTCCGCAAAGAAGGGACTCTTTCGTCAAGGAGAAATGGGTTACCGCAGGGGTAGCTATGACTACAGCCGGAAGATCACTTTCCAAAAGAGCGCGATGATCGGGATAAAGTGGGACTCCGGGGTAAAGCCCACTTAACTCCTCGCGCAGTTGCGGACGGATTTCAGCGATAGCCCCCAACGCCCCAAGCTCGTGGAGCACCCGGGCGAGGTTCTTCCCCCAACCCCCTGCTCCNATAAGCCCGACTTTCATAGCAAGGTTATTTTGTTCCGGTTTTCCCGAACATTNTTTGTGGCATTGCGTGTATCAAAAACATGCTTCGCATGCGCTACCACCCACTCGTAGTCGATGTTCGTATGATCGGTGGTGATAATTACAAGGTCCTGAGAGGAAAGCAATTCCGCAGTAAGGGGCTGGCTTTCCATTGCGAGATCGCCGTCGCGGAAGCTGGGCACATAAGGATCATGGTAGACCACCTCAGCACCATCGGCACGAAGAAGGCGTATCACCTCGATGGCTGGGGACTCACGATAGTCGTTGAGATCACGTTTGTAGGCCACACCCAAAACAAGGATCTTTGCCCGAGAAGTGGGGATCCCTAGGCGGTTGAGGATCCTGTTGGCCTTCTCACGTACAAATTCAGGCATCTTCCGGTTTATTTCCCCGGCCAAAGCGATGAAGTGAGTGTTAAAGTTAAGCTCTTTTGCTTTCCATTCGAGGTAGTGGGGGTCCACAGGGATACAGTGGCCGCCAACGCCAGGTCCAGGCCAAAAAGGCATAATGCCGAAAGGCTTGGTGAAAGCAGCTTCCAAAACTTCCCAGACGTTAATGCCCATCCGATCACACAGGAGAGCCAATTCGTTGACAAGTGCGATGTTTACAGCCCGGAAAGTGTTCTCAAAAACTTTGACCATTTCCGCCACTTTAGCGCTGGAAACAGGAATGACTCTTTCCACCGTTTGAGAGTAAAAGGCGACCCCAACTTCTAGGGAATTAGGCCCTACTCCTCCGACCACTTTACAAATGTTGCGGGTGGTATAGCGCTTGTTTCCCGGATCCACTCGCTCCGGGGAGTGGACCAAAAAGAAATCGCGATCCGCTTTTAAGCCTGAACTCTCGAGGATAGGAAGCATCACCTCTTCGGTTGTGCCTGGATAAGTTGTAGACTCTAGGCTTACCAATTGCCCTGGCCTTAGCCGCGCAGCGACTTCCCGGGTAACTTTTTCCACGTATTGAAGATCAGGGGTGAGGTTTTTGGTNAGCGGAGTAGGAACGCAGATCACAATCACATCCATTTCCGGAACNCGGTNAAACCCCGTATCGGCAACCAGGAGACCTTTGGAGACAACNTCACGGAGTTCCTCATCGCGAACNTCCTGGATATAGTTTTCGCCACGGTTAACCTTGGCTGCTCTTATGGGGTTGTTTTCGATGCCGATCACCTTAAAGCCCACTTTAGCCTTTTCCACAGCGAAGGGAAGCCCCACGTAGCCCAGCCCCACCACACCAACTATAGCTGTTCTGCTTTGAATTTTTTGAATAAGCTCGCTTTTAATGTCCATTCAGGCTCGCCTCCGATCGTTTTACCACGGTTAACACTGAAGATCTTATCACTTTTCCTCGGTCGCGGTCTACTCGTTTCTTTCTACAGGCCCTCACTAAGGTATTGAGCGGTGTTGGCCCATTGAAAACGCTTTTCCAAGTCCGCCTCTAAGCCTTCCAAAAGAGGGGAACGCAACGTTTCGCCCTTTTTATAAGCCTTGACCAGCTGGAATCCTTTCTCCCCTAAGGCGAAGACTTCGACGGTTCTCGCTTCAGGATCCACGATCCAGTACTCCCTCACTCCGTGGCGGGCATAAAGGGTTTTCTTGTAGTGGCGTTCGCGCTCCTCCGTGGCTGGGGAAGTGATCTCGATTGCCAAATCCGGCGCTCCGCGGACCTCTTCTTCTCTCTTCTCCCCTCACCCTGGCCCCCTCCCGGAGGGAGAGGGGGCAAGGATTTCGCAAGGGGTCACCAGTGAGATGGTCGGTCCCGCCCCTTTCCACACCTTGAACCTGCAAGAATGGGCAAGAGAGCAGCAGGGAGAAGAGGATAAGAGGCCAACAGGGGGAGTGAGAAAGGCTTCGATGCGGGTCCAGACAGACCCGGGCCGGGCACGGTGAAGGTTACCTCGAGCTCCTTTGCCCCGTGTCGTTAACCTTCTTCCAGGCCTGGTCAGACAGGCCGGTAAACCTGCACTCTAGATGAGAAGCATCCGCATCGGCTCTAGGGTGCGTTTGAAGGGGTTGAAGACAAGGCCAAGGATCTCTAGGGTCACCACGCCCAGAAGGGCCTCATCATCCTCCTCCCCCAAAATTACCGGCGTGTGGCCTTCGCCCTGAGGAAGGACAATGTAGCACTCGGAGACCTTCCGATTGATCGTTCGGCCATCGGCCAAGACGAAGGTGTGCTCCCGTTTTGGAACAAGACCGATCTTTTTCCAAACGGGCTCAGGAAGAAGGGAGTAGGTAGCGCCGCTATCGATGAGGAACCGCACCCGCTCTTCGCCCTGCGGCCCACGCACTAAGCCCTCGACGTAAGTTATGCCCATTTTCCGCTTGATTATATTTCCCGCCCTGGATCTTTCCGCTTCGAAAAGGAAACCTCCTAAGCCGTGCTTGCCTAAGGTGCCAGGATTACCCATCACTGTGTTTTTTCCAGCCAGTTTTCGATTTCCGCCATGAATTTTGGGAATGTGCTCAACGCTTTCTGGAAATGTTTTTAGACAAGTTCCGGGCTTAACCTGAGATAGCCGTGGCCTAAAATATTTCGAAACCCACCCAGGCCCCGCAATTCTCGATAGAGAGCCGCGCTAATCACCGCCTTTTCACAGAGCTTTTCCAAAATCTCCTCATATTCGTCAACGGAGATCCCATACACGCCCGCTAAGATGTGGTTACCAATGTCGAGAATTACCGAAGAGGCGAGCTCCAAGCCCCTTTCGATCAGCCACTGGAGTTCCGTGTTACGCTGCGCCTTCTGAATACCATTGTTTGGCCCTCTCCTTGCGATACTCATCTTGCACGGCCCTAAGGTACGCGGTGTCCTGGTATTTTCGGATCACATCCATCTCGAATTCGTTCAGCGCATCCTCATCCCGGCAATAAATGAGCCGGCCGTGAGAGACGACTTCGAACTTGAGGGATAAAGGAGCACCGTTGAGCAAAAGACGATTGAAACGCTCCGTTCCCAACGCCTCCCGAACCGCAAGGAAAAGCTCCCGATAGGATTCGTAGAGATCCCCACCTTCAACTAAAACTGCGATGTCCAAATCCGATTTCGGAGTAGCCGTCCCCTCCGCATACGAGCCAAAAAGGTAAGCCAAAACCACGCCCTTGGCCGCAAAGACTTCCCTCAGCCGGCACAGAGCCTCTTCCAGATCCATTTTCAAGCCCGGCAAGATTTTCCCGGAGGGACCCCGCCGATCTTCCGTTATCCCCATTCCCATCCCCTTGGATACCACAAATGAGCTGAGCCCTAATTCTCCGCGGCCTTCCATTGTATACCGTAAGAAAAACGAAGCAAATCAGCGCAGGACTTCTTGCGCTTGGAAGGAGCGGTTGGGCGAAAGTTTTTCCAAAACGAGGCGGTCGTCGCGGGTGAGCCGGTCCAACACAAGACGGGAGAGGAGCTCGCCGATAGCGGGTCCAAGCATCACCCCTTGGCCGCAAAGACCGATGGCCACAAGGTAGCCACGGATTCCCTCCGCAGCGCCCACCATGGGAAGGCCATCGGGCGTCATGGGATAAAGGCCGCGCCAGACCCGGCGTACCCGAATCCCTGCAAGCCTTGGCACCACCTGGATGATCCTTTTCGCCACCTGCGGCAGGAAAACACTTGTTTCCCGGCGATCCTCGCCGAGGATGGGCGGCTCCGGGGTAATGCAAAAAGCAATCTGCCCGGTGGCAAGCTGGTGAAAGTAACAGTTCGCAGAACCTGGACCAGGACGGATATCCACGATCATGGGATCGAGGAAATGCTCCACGGGTTCAGTAATCCCGGCCTCGTGGCAGTCAGGATAAACCGGATGGTCCACGCCCAAAAGCTTTCCCACGTTGGCCGCCCAGGCGCCGGCGGTGTTGAGGACCAGTGCTGTGGGATGAGTGCCGCGGTCCGTCTTCACGGCCTGAATCCTTCCTGCGCGCACCTCGAACCCCAAAACCTCCTCGTGGAAATGAAATTCCGCGCCAGCTTGCTTTGCGAGCTCGTAATAGGCGTGGTTCAAAAGAAGGGGGGAACAGTGGCCATCGCCTGGCGAATAGGTCCCACCGCGAAGGCCTTCTGGATTTAGGTCGGGAACAACTTGGAGGAGCTCATCGGCGTCACACCAGCGGATATTGAGGCCAAACGAGCGCTGGAGATCCACGAGGGCGCGGAGGGTCTTTTCCTCCTCGGGGCGGTAGGCCACAAACACGTAGCCGCCCGGCCGCCACTCCACATCGTGGCCGAATTCCTCCTGGAAGTTCGTGAGGATCTCGATGGTGCGCAGGCCCAGGCGGATTTTCGCGGGATCGGAGTGGGTGGCGCGCACGCCGCCGATGGCGGCCTTGTTCGAGCCCTGACCCGGACTTGGTAAACGGTCGATCACCAGGACTTTCAGTCCCTCGCGGGCAAAATAAAAGGCCGCGGGAGTGCCCACGCTTCCCGCGCCGATTACCACGATGTCGTAGCTCATGGCTCCTCCATTCCCGCAAAAAGACCAAGGGGGACCTCGAGGAAAAGGGGGCGGTGAACGAAATCCGTGACCTCTTCGAGAGGAACGCCCTCCTCGCGGAAGAGGCGCAGAATGAGGTTGCGACAGGTTTTTCCGCCGCAGGCGCCCATTCCTGCCCGGGTTACGGCCTTGATTTCGTTGAGATCCCGCACGCCCTGGCGGATGAGCCTCCGGATCTCCGAGGCTTTCACCCGCTCGCACCGGCAGACCACAGCTTCATCGGGAATGGGAAGGGGCTCAGGCGGGATCTCCACCTCCGCCTGGGCGGCAAGGCGGACTCCCGCAACCTTTACGGCCCAGGCGCGGGGAACGCGAATCCGCAAGAGCCAGGTGTGGTCCGCTCCCGCGACCTGCCCCACCCCCTGAATTTCCGCGTCCCCAAGGATTTTCCCTTCCTCGTCCACGGCGAGAATTTTTGTTCCCACGGCGGGCGGGAAGAATTCCCATGGGACGGTCACCGTGGGATTTTCCGGATCTTTACGGAAATCCACGAGGGTGATGGCCAAGCCTGGGCAGAAGGCCACGCACCGGCCGCAGCCAACGCATTCCCGCTCCGCATGAAAACGCGGGGGCTTTCGAATGTCCTCAGGATCAACGCGAATGAGGCCCAAGGGGCAAAGGGCCGAGCAAGGATTGCAAGGGATCTCCTGGAAACAGTGGAGCACAGGAAAAACAGGAAGGTTGGGCGGAGGCTCTGGAGCGTGAATTCTCCCGGGTTTGGATTTCAAGATTTCCGCGGTCTTCTCCCAATCCCCTGGGATTTCCACGGAATGTCCCAAAGCCCGGGCCGCCCTTCTTCCCGCGATGCGGCCGGTGAAAATGGCCGCAGAAGCCTCGGCAATTTCCTGGGCGTCGCCGCAGGCGAAAACGGGGATCCCGAATTCCTGGGCTTTGCGGTAGAACTCGTCCACGGGATCGAGCCCAACGGCGATGAGGATGGTGTCGCAGCGGAAGGTTTTTTCTGTTCCAGGAATGGGCTGGAAGCGCTCGTCCACTTGGACGATGGTGATGGCTTCCACGTGCTCCTTTCCGTGGGCAGCCAAAACGGTGTGGGAGGTATAGATGGGAACGCCCAATCTCACGAGCTTGTCCTTATGGACCTTGTACCCGGTGCATTCCGGAAGGGCTTCACAAAGGCCCACCACCTCGATTCCCGCTTGGAGGGCGTGGTAAGCAGCGATAAGCCCGACATTTCCGCCGCCCACCACGAAGAGCTTTTCCGCGGGCCGGACAAGGTCGCGGTTGAGGAGGGTTTGGAAGGCGCCGGCGCCGTAGACGCCGGGAAGGGTATTTCCCGGGAAAAGGAGGGAGCGCTCGCGGGCGCCGGTGGCCACCACCAGTACTTTGGGCCGCACGAGCACATAACGCCGACCCTCTTTGAGGACCCCTACCTTTTGGTCACTGAACACGGCCAAAGCTGGGGAATTGAGCCAAATCTCCACAGTCTCCTGAGCTCTCACTTCGGAAGAGAGTTTTTTAGCGATCTCGATTCCCCTTGTTCCGGCAAAAACGGCGGAACGGGAGCCGAAAAAGCGGTGGGTCTGAAGGAGGAGTTTTCCGCCCAGAGCGTGTTTATCGTCCACAAGGAGGGTTTTGATCCGGAGTTTTCCAAGTTCGATGGCCGCGGACATTCCGGCGGGCCCGCCGCCGATCACCATGGCCTCCACCTCGATTTCCTCGATTTCCCTAAACGAGAAATTCTTCGGGGCGGGCGGAGGCTTGGGAAGGCCGGAAAGCGGGGCAACTTCCATCCCCGGCTGCACCAAGGTCATGCAGGCCTTCACCGGCCGACCATCGGCCATCACCATGCATTGGGCGCACTGGCCGTTGGCGCAAAAAATTCCTTGCGGTGAGCCGTCTTTGGGATGGTAGCCGAAAACCCGGATGCCGTTGGCGAAAAGGGCGGAAGCGATCGTTTCGCCAGGGTAAGCAAGAAGTTCTTTTCCGGAAAAGAAAAAGCTGAAGGGCTCTGCGCGCTGGACCTCCAGGATGGGATGCGTTTCAATCCGCATTGCCTTTGCGAAGTTTAACCCGCTTTTCGTAGGTCGCGCCACCGAGGTAGGCCACCCGCACGCGCTCATCCTCGGCCAGTTCCTTGGCCAGGCCGGAAAGGACGATGCGCCCCACCTCCAGGATATAGGCCTTGTCGGAGATGGCCAGAGCTTTTCGAGCGTTTTGCTCCACAATGAGGATGGGAACGCCATCTTTGTTGATTTGGACGATCGTGGAAAAGACCTGGTCCACGAGGATGGGCGCAAGGCCAAGGGAGGGCTCATCCAGAAGCATAAGTTTTGGGGAGCGCATGAGGCCGCGGCCGATGGCGAGCATTTGCTGTTCCCCGCCGGAAAGGGTTCCGGCAAGCTGCTTTCTTCGCTCCCTGAGAACGGGAAAGAGTTTAAAGACCCTTTCCTTTGCGGCCCGAACCTCCTCTTTGGGGCAGCCATAAGCACCCAAATTGAGGTTTTCCTCCACAGTAAGTGTAGCGAAGACCCTGCGGCCCTCGGGAATATGGACAATGCCCTTTTTCGCGATCACATGCGGCGGAAGCGTGTGGAGTTTTTCTCCATTGTAGAGAATCCCCCCGGACTTCACGGGCACAAGGCCGGAGATAGCTTTAAGGAGGGTGGTTTTTCCCGCGCCGTTTGCCCCCAAGACGGCCACGATCTCCGCGCCGGAAACTTCCAGGGAGACGCCCTTGAGGGCTTCCACCGCGCCATAGGCCACCACGAGGTTTTCAACTCGCAACTGCATAGCCCTCGCTCCGTCCAAGATAAGCTTCAATGACCACGGGATTGTTATAGATCTCCTCGGGAGTTCCTTCGGCGATCTTTTTGCCGTAGTTCATAACGGTGATGAGGTCGGAAAGGCCCATAACCACGTTCATATTGTGCTCAACCAGGAGGATGGTGAGGCCCATCTGAGGAAGGGAACCGATGAAATTCATCATCGTTTCCTTTTCGCTTTCGTTTAGGCCGCAGGTGGGCTCATCGAGGAGAAGAACTTTGGGTTTAGAGGCCAAGGCCCGGGCCAGCTCNAAAAGCTTTTGGGCCCCATAGGGGATGTTGCGAGCAAGTTCGTTTCTAAACCGCCAAAGCCCCACTTTCTCCAGCCAAAATTCCGCNCGCTCCAGAATCTCCCGCTCTTCCCGGCGCTGATGGGGAAGGCGGAAGATGGAGGACCACATCCCAGCGCGGCCGTGGGCGTGCGCTCCGGCCATCACGTTCTCCAGGGAGGTCATGTTCCTAAAGAGCCTGGGGTTTTGGAAGGTGCGGGCGATGCCCCGGGCCAGGATTTCATGGGGTTTGAGACCATTGANAACCTGTCCTTCGAACAAAACNTGGCCTTCTTCGGGCCGGTAAATGCCGGTGATTACGTTGAACACCGTGGTTTTTCCGGCNCCGTTGGGGCCGATGAGGGAATGGATGGTTTTTTCCCGCACAGCGATATCGAANCGATCCACAGCNACAAGGCCGCGGAAGCGCTTGGTTATCCCTTTGGTCTCGAGAAGAGCTTCACTATCTTTCATGGCTCTTTTGTGGCGAATTCCACAGTCCGGCGGCGCGGCCAAAGCCCTCCAGGCCTAAAGTACATGGTGGCCGCAAGGGCCAACCCAAAGAAGAGCATACGGTACTGGGCCACGGGCCGGAAGATCTCCGGGAAAAGCACCACCANCGCTGCCCCCAAAATCGTTCCNGGAATGGAGCCCATTCCCCCAAGGAGGACAACGACGAANATGAGGCAGGACTCCATNAAGGTGAAGCTATCGGGCGAGACCATGCGCATTTTGGCGGCAAAGATATTGCCAGCCATGCCCGCAAGGCCTGCACCGATTACGAAAGCCAAAAGTTTTAGGGCTCGCACATCCACGCCCATGGCCGCGGCCGCGATTTCATCCTCCCGGATGTAGTTCCAGGCACGCCCAATGCGGGAACGCTGAAGCTGCCGAAGGCCGAAAGCGCATAGAGCTACAATGGCCCAGACNAGGAAGTAGAAGTCCATAGGGGTGCGAATGGTATGGCCGAAAATGGCCGGCCGGGCAATCCCTATNACNCCGTTTGGGCCGCCGGTGAGCCCACCNGGGTTGTTGATGAGCACCAACCGCACGATCTCNCCCAAAGCAATGGTCACAATGCAGAGGTAGTCGCCGCGCAGGTGAATGATGGGAGAACTCACCAGCCAGGCACAGCCCGCGGCCACCAAAGCCGAAATCGGAAGAAGGGCCAGCGTAGGCAGACCAAACCGAACGTTTAAGATAGCGGTAGTGTAGGCGCCGATGGCCCAAAACGCCGCATGGCCCAAATTGAATAGCCCGACCTCCCCGAGAATCACGTTCAGGCCAAGCCCCAAAAGGGCGTAAAGGCCTACATAGAAACCCACATCCACCCAATACCGGGAGGCCCAAAACGGGAAGGAAACCAANAAGGCCATGCTCCCNAGGAGAAGNNCCATTCTCGCGGGCCGCGAAAGCGNCAAAGTAGGAAATTTTCGCCTCATACCTTCTCCGCTATCTTTTCGCCCAAAAGTCCGGTGGGCCTAAAGATCAGCATGAGCATGAGGGCGGCAAAAACGAAGACGTCCTTCCAAGCCGCGGAGATATAGCCAGCAGTAAGGGCTTCGAGAAGCCCAAGGAGGACCCCGCCCACCATGGCTCCAGGGATATTGCCGATTCCGCCAAGGATCGTGGCGGTGAAGGCCTTGAGGCCGTAGACCCAGCCCATGGTGAAATTGATCTGGCGGTAGTACATGCCTACAAAAACGCCGGCCACCGCGCCCAAAGCCGGGCCCACAGCGAAAGCGAAACGTATCACTTTAAGGGCATCAATACCCATGAGGGCTGCTGTTTCCCGATCCAGAGCCACGGCCCGCACGGCTGCGCCAAAGGTGGTCTTCTCGATGAGGAAATAGAGCACGCCAAGAAGGACAAGGGAGCTCAGGAGAATNATGACCTGAAGAATGCGGATCTTGAGNTCNCCAATTTGCCAAAAGCCTGTAGGGATGAAGCTTTCCTGGTAGGCCAAATAGCGCGGGCCCCAAACGGCCATNATGAAGTTGGAAAGGAAGATAGCCATCCCCAAAGCGGANACNACTGCGGGAAGCCTTCCGATGGGGTAAATGGGGCGATAGGCCACGCGTTCAATAGCCAGGCCGGCGGCAGCTGTGCCCATTGCCGCGGCCACAAATCCCATGGGCAAAAGCCCCCAAAGCCCGAACCTGCTCCCGATCACCCCGAACGCGTACACGAAAACCGTGTACCCGATATAGGCCC
>Ga0065719_106660_pt1 | contig 19985 bp, 22 predicted proteins | sample GBSCel85sediment_FD_59106 | JGI IMG/M metagenome (GOLD analysis project Ga0065719, IMG submission 59106) | Hot spring sediment microbial communities from Great Boiling Spring, Nevada - Cellulolytic enrichment CS 85C v3 (version 3) | ecosystem: Environmental > Aquatic > Thermal springs > Hot... | reverse complement strand
CGAAATTGAAACCAGCCTTTCATAATCTCTTCTAAAGCTTCCGTCTCTAACTAGGTCGACTATGAGCTTTCTAGACTCCTTGCTCTTTCTGGAAACCATGTTTATGACTTCTTTTTCGAACCTTTCGGCAATTATACCGCTGTGCACGTCTTCTAATTCTGGAATTCTGCTGTATACTTCCCAGTGATATCTTCTTGCCATCCTTTCTTTTAAGTTCATTCCCTGCTGAACAACCGTGAAATGCCTATCTGTGAAAAAGACCGCATGATGGTAAAGGTTGTATCCATCTATCAGCGCTGAATTGTCTGCCTTTGCGGCCAGTCTGCTGAACTTTATAAGCACTTCAGCATCAGCTCCAATTTCCTCAGACATCTTCTTTATTTCATCTGGCGTTTTCAGGCTGTTTTCCCCTTTGCCACCAGCCACTCTTATTCCGAATTCCGAATTGTTCAGAACAGCTTTTAAAACTCCTGTCAAAACAGTTGTCGAGCCGCTTGAATTCCAGTCGAAACCCAAAACGTTTGAGAGAGACTGGAAGAAGATCGGATTTGAAATTCTTCTCAGGAATTCCAGTTCTCCGTATTCCAGAATTATTATCCGAATTATCTGATCTGCAAGCTTTTTCATTCTGCTCAGAAGCCAGTAAGGGGCTTTTCCGTTATGTAAAGGTAGATAGATTTCCCTCATATGTCTACGACTATGAATGCAACGAATCTTCCGTTTTCCCTTCTTATACCGAACTTGTGCATTGTTATCGCTTTTGGCTCAACTTTTACAGCTTCTCTTCCGAATTTGCCCCCAATTATTTCCCCTTCCAGCTCTTTGTTCCCTATCTTGACTTTAACCTTTTTTCCTGCAAAGAACTGGGTCTCAAAAAGAAATAGAAGCTCGTTCAGCCATCTGTAAAGCAGAAGATCCTCGTCCTCTGCCTCGACCTTTACCAATTTTTTCTCCTCTTCCCTTATGGCCTCGGATTTCACAAAGGCTTCGTAGAAAGCATAGGCTGAGTTCTCAAAAAGTTCTTCCAAGCTGTTTCCATATACCTCGAAAGCTATATCTGCTGTGTGGTCTATGAAGCGATATTTCATAGAATCAGTCTTTCTCCTTGGATTTTTCCTTTTCGGTTTTTAGCCTTTTTATAAAAGATATCGTTTTTGTGAAAATTCCCATTAGGCTTTCGAATTCGTAGTCTCTCATCCTAGATCTTCCCAAAACTCTTCTAAGGGTAACTATCTCCCTTTTTCTCCTAATTTCTGGAAAATCTATGAGCTCCATCAGTTCAGAGACTTTCTTTATCATTATTTCTATATCTTCAGCTGTCGCAAGCTTTTCTTCCTTTATCTTCGCATCGCTCAGCTCGTAAAGGATTACAGCAACCGCATGGCTTACGTTCATCACTGGATAAGCGTCGCTCGTTGGAATCTTTACAAGAACATGGCACATTTCTAGCTCCTCGTTAAGAAGCCCGAAGTCTTCTCTGCCAAATAGAATTGCAACTTCGCCTTCTACTATCTCCTTTAATTCCTTAGGACTCATCATCGGCTTCCTGAAATATCTGTAATCTCCTCCAGAAATTCCAGTCGTGCCAACGATGAGGTTGAATTTTGACAAAAGGGATCTCAAGTCTTCGACATTTTCAGCTTTTTCAAGCAAATCTTTGGCATTTGCAGCAGTTTTGAAGCTTTCCTCAGTTATTCTGCATTTATAAAGCCAGAGTTTTTCAAATCCGAAATTCTTCAGAACTCTGGCTATGAAGCCAACGTTTTCTGGAATCTTTAGCTCGACAAGGACTACATGGATCATCTGTGTGGATCATGGCAGTATGTGCATATAACTCCACTCCCGTGCCCTTCAGAGACAACGCTTATCGCAGTCCTTCCAGAAATTTCACCATGGCATATAAGGCAGAAATCTCTGCTCTTTTCGACCACTATGCTCTCTTTAACCCTCAGCTTCGCATGTTCAGCCCCTGCTCCATGACAGACCTCGCATTCAACGCTAGAATGATTTCCCGACATCCAAATTCTGTATACCTTCAGATGGCATTCCCTGCAGACATCGCTCTGCAAAAAGCTGATCCTTTTGTTTTCTTCAATTTTAATCCATTCTTCAAAGCTCTTTTCCTTTACTGCCGGAGAAAGGTGGAAGGTGTAGGCATACAGCGATCCGTAAACGATCATTGCAAATATCAGAACTATTTTCCAAGCTTTCATTCTACCACCGCATCGAGGTTCAGATAAAATACTCTTGGATTTGTTCCTGTTTCTGGTTTAAGGACTCTAAATCTGCTCTTCTTCAGAATTTCATATAATTCACTCCCTTCTTTCAGTTCTCCGAATTTTCTTGCACCAGTTGGACAGACTAGGACGCATACGGGCTTCAATCCCCTTTTTACTCTATGATAGCAGAAAGTGCACTTGTCCGTAACCTTTTCTTCAGGATGGACAAAAGTGGCTCCGTAAGGGCAGGCAGTTATGCAGTACTTGCAGCCTATGCATACATTTTTGTTCACCAAAACAATGCCATCCACATGAAATCTCGCAGAAACTGGACAGACGTTTACACAGGGAGCATTTGAGCAGTGGTTGCAGAGCTTTGGAACAAAAAATCCTTTATTGCCTTTTATCCTTAAAAATGGATTCTCTTTTGTGTTCATCACAACTTTTCTGCCATCGAAATATCCCTCGATCCAAGTCCTCGATATCGGCAGATCCATTGGAACATTGTTTTCAAGCTTGCATGCTATTACACATTTTCCGCAGCCTATGCATTTCTCGACATCGATCAGCATCGCATAACTGCTCTTTCTCAGCGAAGCAATTGTGAATGCTACTGGAAGGGATAGAATAGATTTAAGAAAATCCCTACGCTTCATGCTCCACCTCCATAGGAAGAAGCTTGTAAAGGATATAATATAGCAGCAGTAGAAGTGATATCGCTCCAATTGCGAACATGATTTCGAAGGGATGAACTGCTGTCTCCATGGAAATTCCAGAGATCTTTTTCACGATTTGCCCTGCGTAAACGAAGTCGAACCTGAATGCAAAGATGCCGACCAGCGAAAGAAATGCTGCCACAAATAGAGCGTCCATGTTTCTTCTTCCAGCAATCAGAGCTATAATTGGTGCAAATATTCCAACAAAGACTTCAAGGAACCAGAAGTTCAGCGCAAACTTTCCAAAGATTAAATTATGAATGGAATAACTTGCCAATTCAGATACCGCCGGATATCCTGTTATCACAGTTCTCCAGATTATAAAGATCGATGATGCGAGCAGGGAGAAAAGAAGCAGTCTTCCCAGTAAAAACACGGCCCTTCTTTTTATCTCTTCGAATTCCCCAGTTAGCCAAGATGTCGTAATTGTAGAGATGATCAGAACGGCTGATCCGGCAGTAATTGCGGTTATTATGAAGTAAATGGGGTTCAAAGCATCGTTCCATAGGGGGATATAAGTTGCTGAAAACAGAGCACCAAGATTGCTGTATGCCAGAATTGCCGTGATCAAAGCAAGGAATCCAATAGATTTTGCAAAGCTTAAATCCAGCTCTCTATTCGGCTTTGAAAAGAAACCGCCGAGGAACTTTAGGGATAAAACCTTTGCAACAAAAGCTTTGAAGCCTTTGCTTTCTGATTGCCTTAACAGGCTTCTTCTGAAATAGAACCAGCCTTCAAGGATCAGGAAAAGCAGTTCGAGGACGTAGAATATTATCATCCAGTACATTACACTCAATGGATTCGCGTAGCCGAGCAAAGCGTAGCTAGCTCTTTCTATTCTTTCAAGGTCTACTGCGATCGTTATAAGCCCAACGGTGATCGTGATTATTGCTATTAATATCGCTTCTTTTGCAACTCCTTCGAGATCCCTTATTCCGAGTATTTCTGCAGCCGATATTATTGCTCCGGTGCCTATTAGGACAAGGAAGACATACAGGGCAACCAAGAAGCGCCATGGATATCCGAGGGCAGATTCATAGGGCTCTATTTGGATTAAAGGTTTGAAGTGCATTTGATAAGCTGCGATGAAGCCAAGAGCTATCAGGATTAGAAGTATCGAAGCGAAAACCAGTTCCTGTGCCCTCAAACTCTCACCTTTGCAAAGGTCGTTTAACGCTTTTTAAGTTTTTCCAAACTTAAAAAATAGGAAAGGTTAAATAGTTGTGTGGAAATTGAATGAACATGAGCAAGGTTAAGGTTGGAGTTCTGAAAATGGGTGCCATTGGAACGGCTGTTATTCTCGAATATTTGCTCGACGAGAGAGCTGATAGAGAAGACATAGATGTTAGAGTTGTTACGAGCGGGGCTAAAATGCAGCCTGAAGAAGCTGTGATTGCAGAAAAGCTGAAGGAATTCAATCCGGATTTGATAATAGTTGCAAGCCCGAACGCAGCCTTGCCCGGGCCAAAAGCAGCAAGAGAAGCTTTTGCTGGAAAGCCAGTCATAGTTATAAGCGATGCTCCGGCTAAAAAGGCAAAAGATGAGCTTAAAGAAAAGGGCTATGGATACATTTTCATAAACGCTGACTCAATGATAGGAGCTAGAAGGGAATTCTTGGATCCAATTGAAATGTCTCTCTTCAACGCAGACGTTTTGAAGGTTCTATCAGCTACAGGAGCTTTGAGGGCTGTTCAGGAAGCAATAGACAAGGTTATAGAGGACATAAAAGCCGGAAGAAAGCCTGAACTGCCGCAGTTAATAATAACAGCCGAAAAGGCTGTCGAGGCAGGAAAGTTCAGCAACCCATATGCAAAGGCAAAGGCCATGGCAGCTTATTACATTGCAGAAAAAGTTGCAGATTTAACGACACGCGGCTGCTTTGTTGAAAAGGACTACAACGTCTACGTTCCACTGCTGGCTGCAGCACACGAAATGATGAGAATCGCAGCCATTTTGGCTGATGAGGCTAGAGAAATAGAGAAGTATGGAGATAAGGTTTTCAGGAACCCGCATGCAAGGGATGGAAGGATACTTTCCAAGGTTGAGCTGATAAGCAAGCCTCAGTAATTTTATTTTTCATGGAAGTCGAAGCTAAGTTTAAGCTTAAGGAAGGAGTTCTGGAAAAGATTGAAAGATTTGCAAATTTTTTGGAAGAAAAGGACGAGTTCGATATTTATTTTAACCATCCCTGCAGAGATTTTGCAAAAACAGACGAAGCCTTGAGGCTCAGGATTGAAAAAAAGGTAAAGATGACCTACAAAGGACCAAAGGTTGACACGGAAACGAAGACGAGAAAAGAAATAAGCCTCGTCGTTGACAGCTTTGAAAGAGCTGTGGAGCTTTTGGAAAGCCTTGGATTCGAAAAGTTTGGAACAGTTAGAAAAAGAAGAAGAATTTACGAGATGAACGGCGCTATAATTTGCGTTGATTCCGTAGAAGGCCTTGGAAACTTCCTTGAAATCGAAGTAAGAAATTTGGAGGAGAAGGAAAAGATATTCGAGATAGCAAAATTTTTAGGCTATTCTAAAGAAGAAAGCATAAGGCTTTCCTATCTTGAGCTTTTAAATGGGAAAGTATAGGGCCATTGTTGGGCAAACCTTTACGCAAGCTCCGCAGTGAATGCACTTCTCGCTTTTTATCTCCACCATCATTTCACTGTTAAGCTGGAAAACTTCTGTTGGGCAAATGCTTATGCATAGCCCGCAGTGAACGCAGTCATCATTTCTCGCAATGCTCTTCGTTATTTCGTGAACTTCCACACCCATTTCTAAAAATAGACTCTCTATTTCCTTTGATTTGTCATCCGGAATCTCGACTATTATTTCTCCCTTTCTGGCTCCAACGTCTGCTTTGAGAATGTTTATTGGAACCCCTGTTTTTATAGCAACTCTGGATATTATTGGTTCCTTAACCGTTTTAGAATCGAAACGAAGCTGTAGGAGCATTTTCACACCTCCAGCATTCTGCTGATGGTTTCACTTGTTACTATCCCAATAACCCTCCTCTTTGCATCTATCACTGGTAAAGCTGAGATGTCATATTTTTCAAGCTTTGAAATAGCAATGGCTATTGGCTCCTCTGGAAATACTGTTATAACTTCCCTTGTCATAACTTCTTTGACCTTCTTTGCTCCTTTCGTAACAGCCTTTGCTATGTCCCAAGAAGTTATTATGCCCTTAAGACTTCCTTCCTCGTCAACTACGGGCAAGTGATTTACATTTTTGTTTATCATAAGCATCGCAGCATCTTCGATGTTCGAATTCTCGCCTATCGTTACGGCTTTTGTCATGAACTCCCTAACTATTCTTATCTCTTTCTGTTTCATTGGCTTGAAAACTTCTTTGCTCTTCAATCTTTCAACAGGCAGGCTGAGCAGAAATTCTCCTTTCTCTATCATTTTCTTCAGCTCCTTCATGACCTTTTCAGCCATGTAAAAGCTAGAAAGCGGAGAAACTCTGACTTCTTCTCCGTTTATCTCAACCTTTCCGCTCTTTAGTTCTGCATAAGTAACTTCCCTTACAACTGGTCTATCCCTTCTTGGAACTCCAAAGTCTACTATCGTTGTCTTTATTTCCCAGTCTCTTACAGCAGTTGATCTTGCAATTTCTGCATCTAGAACGGGAATTGGAATGCCAATGCCCAAGAAGATCGAAGGTGCGTAGCCTGGGAAGTAGCAGGCTTTCAGGAATTCCGATTTCATCTCCTTTAAATTGCCCTTAACCATTAGGGTTCCAAAGGGTGGAGAATGCTGCGTTCCTTCGCCTATGATATAGCCTTTTGCCCCGCAGAGGAATATTCTGGTTCCAACACCAATTGTTCTGAACTCTGGATCGTTGTTCATGGGAGATATCTCTCCTGTTCCTGCAAAGGTTACATTGCCATAATTCGGAAGCAGGGTTCCCATGTAGGTTCTAAGAAGCCTGTCAGAGGAATTCGTAGCAGCTCTATATCTTTGATATGCATTTCTTGGATTTACCATGATCGCCTGGTTTACGTCTTCAAGGGATATGATCGTCTCGATTTCCTTTCTGGGATAGCAATCTGTTCCGAAGCCTATGGCTCTTAGTTCTACTTCTTTTCCAAAAACAAGCTCTTCTATCACGTGTGCTCCTCCATAGTTTTCTCTCGTTTCCGAAGGCTTTGTTGCTCCGAGAAATATGTCCACCGCTGCTAAACCAGTGTATGCTTCAACATCGTTCAGCCAGGCCTTTCTGAATTTTATAGGCGGATCTGAATGTCCAAAGTTGATGAAAACACCCGTTGAGCACATTGCACCAAAGGTTCCAGTTGTAACGACATCAACTTCTTTTGCAGCCTTTTCTGGGCCAAGTTCGGAGACAATTTCCTTCATCTCTTTCGCCGTTACAACACATACGCTTCCATCTTTGATCTTTTCGTTTATTTCCTCTATTGTTTTCATGAACCTCTGAGAATCGCTTGGATATATAAATGTTTGGAAACTTTAACATTGTGAATATTCCTATTAGTAATTCGGCTTTAGCAACTTTTTAGACAGATTTTTTGACTAAAAAACTCAGAAAAGTTAATGGACTCGCCGGGATTCGAACCCGGGGCCTCCGCCTCGCGAAGGCGGCGCTCTACCGCTGAGCTACGAGCCCTTAAATAAATTCATTCAAGCTTTTTTAAACTTTCGTTTGTTGTGCTGAAGATCTTTACGTTGCTCTTCTCGAATACCTTATGGAAGCAGTTTTCAAAGACTTCATCTCTGATCGGAAAAATTCTCCTCTCTTCGTAGCCTAGGAAGATGTATGAGACATTGTATTTCTCGACTATTTCCCGCATTTCCTCGCAATTTCTGGAATAAAAGAATCTCCTGACATCTTCTGCTCTCTCAGCTATAAGCTCGTAGTTTCTCCTCCACTGGTATTCGTGGTTTGTCCAGGCGATAACAGCTGGATTTCCTGTAAACACTGCAACCCTTCCGCCATAGCTGTATCCGCAGAGAACTCCTTGGGTGCAACCCTCTTCGATTACAATCCCTTCTCTTTCTTTAAGCCACTGAAGGGCTTCATATTCTCCAAATATCTCTGTGAACTTCATTCCATCAAAGCTGAATGCTGCTGAATGATAGCGAATTGGTGTTGCAACTATGGGATACGTCAGGCCAATTATGAGCAGAACTGCAATAATGGCTTTTTTCTTTCCATTTTTAATCTCTTTGAGCTTGATAAGGGCTCCAATAGAAACAAAAAGCCATGCAGTAAGATATAGTTTGAAAACCGTGTTCATCCTTGAATCTATAACTATAAAATCTGGAAATATGAAAGCAATTGCTCCGGTCAACATCAAGGGACTGCTTTTGTCTCTGGAAATCAAAGCCGAAACGCAGATTGGGACGAGCAGAGGGATTATTGGGGAAATAAAGTAGAGGGGCAGGGAAATCGGGATTGAATATAGAGCCTTTTTTTCCAAACTGAAGAATGCCAGTGCCAATATAGTGGCAGAATAGGAAAGAAACTGCAAAAGATCAGTCCTTTCAGCTGATATGAAGAAATCGACCCTTGGGAGGTTCATGAAGTCATAGTAAAAAGCAACGGGGATAAGGGAAAGAGATGAATAGATGATCGGTTTTTTCTCCCGACTAAATGCTGAAAATAAGACCACCAGGAACATGGAGAATGGAAAATCCCAGGGATTTGTTGCGAATATGGCAAAAAGTGTGGCTGGTAGCATGAAATTTTTTATATTTTTTAACATCAGTGCTATGAGAAAGGTCTTCATTGGAATTGCGAAAACATGGGCGTGCAGATCTGCGTGTATGAAGCTGAAATACGGAAACTCGTTTATTGTTCCTTTTATCACCCTTGTCGAGTTCCAGTAGTAGAGGTAATCCAGCGAAAAAGGGCGGGAGATGAAATCTAAGAAAGAATAGGCATTTCCGGAAAAAATGGTCAGGAGAACCGCTATTATCGCAAACTTTCTGTTTTCTTTAAAAATTCCGTAGATCATTGTTGCCGTATAAGCTGGAAGAGACGCGACTGCGATGTTGTAGCCAATTTCCGGAGGAGATAAGGAAAGAAGAACTATTGAGGCCCCAAGCACGTGTCCAAAGTAGTAGTAGCAGTCGAGCTTCGCACCTGACAAGAATGGATCGTTCGGAGGTAGCGATGGGGATTTCAGGATCGAGTTTATTATTGCCAAGTCCATGAACTTCTCGGAATCGAATATGCTCGGATCCATGAATCTCAGAAGTGAAAAGAATGCGAAAACGGTTGCAAATACGATTTCAGACTCATCTAGCCTGAAATTCTTAAAATTCGTTTTTCTTAAAAAGATCGGGAGCAAAAGGGCAATGGTTAAAATGAAAGCTGTTCTGAAGTTCATGAAGTGAGCCAGAAAGAAAGATATGAGCGTAAGAGTGAGAATCGATGCGAATCTTGCAATCGGGAAGCTGAGAAACCTCAAAAAGGGTATTGTTATCAAAAGGGAGAGAATGTAAAAAACTGCTGCGCCTATCAACTCTTCACCTCTCGGAAGCTTAGATTTGTTGCTGAAAGAGAAATGAATCCTAGGACTAAGGTTGCCAGATTCTTCAACGCGTGATCTGCAAAGGCAATTGCGAATGCCGAGGATGGATTTTGAAGGGAAATTATTGCAGTTAAAGCAAGCTCATAAGTTCCAATGCCCCCTGGAGTTATCGGAATTGCCTTCACGATGTTTCCAACTGCGACTGCAAGCGATACAACGGCAAAGCTAACTCCAAAGCTTAAAGATATGAGATAGCAGACGAGAATGTCGCAAAACCAGATGAAAGCTGAAAGAGTTAAAATATAGATCGAGTCCGCCGGGTTCAAAAGAATTCTCGCTTTCTGCATAATTCTTCCCAGGAAGTTTCTCGTTCTCGAAAGTATTACGACGGAAGAGAAAAGAAGGAGTGCGAATAGAATTGCATAGTATATTTCCACATCTCCCGTTCCGAGGCAGAAGGAGAAGAAGAGAGCTATGATGCCAATGGAAAGTATATCGAAGGATCTTTCTGCCACTATTCCCCCAAGAGAAGCCGTATAGGATACTCCGTATCTGTTGAAGACATAAGCCCTTGCAAGATCTCCAAGCCTCACTGGTGTCAAAACGTTTACAGTTTGTCCTATGCTGATGGCAAGGGTTGCAGTTTTTAGAGAGCTTTTTTCTCCCATCCTTTTGATCAGATATTGAAATCTGTAACCCCGAACGATGAATGAAAGAAAATATATCGCGGCTGCCAGAATCAGGAAATCCCTTCGTATCATTGAAAGGCTATCGATAAAATTTGAAATTCCGGTCGTAAAAGCCAAAGTCGCTAGCAGAAAGATTGCGATCAAGGTTGCGAAGGCATAGAACTTCCTGCTCCTTGAGATGTCTTCCAAGAACATCCTTAGGATTTGGGAAAACATGTAGATCACATCTCTCTTGAATCTAACCTTAGTTTCCTCCCCCCTGGATCCATCTTACAGGGATCTCCTTTATTTTATATCCCAGCCTCTGGGCTATTACGAGGACTTCGGTATCCCAGAACCAATGGTTGTCTTTTACTTTTTCGGAAATCTTCATTACTGCATCCTTTTTGAAAGCCTTGAAGCCGCACTGATGATCATGAATTTTTGAACGAAGGAGCAAGCGAACCAAGAAGTTGTATACTCTGGATGCAACATCCCTCTTCAGCGGCCTTTTTGCCTCGCTCTCCTTCATGAGTCTTGAGCCAATTGCGATATCGTAGCCTTCTAGGATCGCGGAAATTAGATCTTCTAAATGCTTCAGATCCGTCGATAGATCGACATCCATATAAGCTACTATATCCCCCCTTGCCTCCTTAAAGGCCCTAATCAGAGCTCTTCCTCTTCCAAGCCTTTCATCGGAGTGCAGGTGTTTTATTTTTGGATTCTTTCTTGCAAGTTGCCTTGCTATCTCGTCTGTTCCATCTGTCGACCCATCTTCGGCTATTATTATCTCATAATCGTATCCAAGCTTTTTTAGATAGCTTTCAACTTTTTCAACAGCTTCGCTTAGCCTTTTGGCTTCGTTGTGAGCTGGAAGAACAACGCTAAGGCTTGTATGCACAGCATGGCTCTTCTGCAAGATAATCACCTGTTATGGCATAAGCTCTCGCTCTGCTCCCTCCGCAGATGTATCTGAATTCACAAATTCCGCATTTTCCCTTCAAGTTGTCCGGATTTCTCAGCTTAACAAATATTTCAGAATTTCTATAAATTTCCTCTATTTTATCCTTTCTTACGTTCCCAGCCGGAATCTGCAGAAATCCGCTCGGATATATTTCTCCTGTGTGGCTTATGAAGAACATTCCCCTTCCATCCGTTACATAGGCCCTTTTTTCCGCAAACTCGACATTTCTTGGCCTCAGACCATCTATTTCCCTAAGAAGAGCATAGTAAAGATCGCCAACTTTTGGCATTATTCCCTTGCTTCTCATAACTTCTATCCTTCTGAAGTGAACTGCTGCAGAGCTTTTGACATTCATGAACTTCTTTAGATCGTATAGCCAGCAAAGGATGTCTTCGAATTCCTGAGCACTTGGCATCATCTCAGCTTTAGCCCTTCCGGTTGGGACTAAGAAGAATACATCCCACATTTCAGCTCCAAGATTCATGCAGAGCTTTGCAACCTTTGGTAGCTCCATTATGTTGGCCTTTGTTACCGTTGTGTTTATTTGAAAACTTAGGCCAGCTTTTTTTGCATTCTCTATCACTTCCAGACTTTTTCTGAACGCCCCTTTTATTCCCCTCATCTCGTCGTGCATTTCTTCCATACCATCTATGCTGATCGCTATTCTGGAAACTCCCGCATCCTTTAGCTCTTTCATCTTTTCCAGCGTCGCCAGTTCGGTTCCGCTGAACGCTACTGAAACCCTGAAGTTCTGGGAAGCGTAGGAAATTATTTCAATCAGATCTTCTCTCATTAGTGGATCTCCTCCTGTGAATACTATCATTGGCTTCGCAAAGGAAGCTATTTCGTCGATAACTCTGAAGCATTCCTGCTTTTTGAGTTCTTCTGGGCTTCTCTTTGTAATAGCCTTTGCTCTGCAATGTCTGCAAGCCAGCTTGCAAGCCCTTGTAAGTTCCCAGAAAACTATGAATGGATCCATACACAGCACCTTTCTGTGAAAGTTATTTATTTGGCGATAAAGTTTTTTCTGTGATCGAAGTCGAGAGACTAGTTAAGGATTTTGGAAGATTCCGTGCAGTCGATGATGTGAGCTTTGAAGTCGAGAAAGGCGAGATCTTCGGCATACTCGGCCCAAATGGGGCTGGAAAGACAACGATAATAATGATACTGGCAACTCTTTTAAAACCAACGAAGGGAAGAGCTTTTGTTGCAGGTCATGATGTTGTAAAAGAAGCTTCGAAGGTTAGGAAAAAGATAGGAGTTGTTTTTCAAGAAACTACTCTCGATCTGGAGCTGACCGCAAGAGAAAACTTGGATTTTCATGCGAGGCTTTATGGAATGAAGGGAAAGGAGAAGGAAAGGAGGATTTCAGAAGTCCTAGAGCTGGTTGAGCTGAATGAAAAAGCAGATGTTGTTGTAAAAAAGTTCAGCGGAGGAATGAAGAGAAGGCTTGAGATAGCCAGAGGTCTTATACATTTTCCAGAAGTCCTATTGCTGGATGAGCCAACCCTTGGCTTAGATGCGATAACGAGGAGAAAGATATGGGATTACATAATGAAGGCAAGAAAAGAGACTACGATCGTGCTGAACACAAACTACATTGAAGAAGCTGAAAAGCTCTGCGATAGAGTTGCAATAATGAACAGAGGAAGGATAATTGCAATAGATGATCCAAAAAACCTTGTAGATCTTGCTGAAAGCGTGATAGTTCTCGAAGGGACAGGATTTGATAGGATGATGGACGTAGTTGAGCGTTATAGATATTCGATCTCAGGAAACGCTTTGAGAATTTATACAAAAAACGGAAGCGAAATTCTGCCAGAAATAATTTCTTCCGCAGTTAGGAAAGGTGTTGAAATAAAATCCGCAAGGATTGAAAGGCCTACACTTGAAGACGTTTTTGTTCAGATGGCAAAGAAGTAGTCTAGCTTGGGGCGAAATTTTTATATTTGAACTCGTTTAAGGTTCGGTGGGATGAAAATGAAGGTGCCAGTGAGGAGTCTTTCGAGGAAAACTGTAGTTCTAACAGATGGAACGGTAGTCGGATCCCTTTACAACATAATCGTCGATTTCAAGACAGGAGCTTTGCTAAATCTAATAGTGAAACCGCTCAACGAGATTCCCGAGCTGAGAAAGGAGGAGAACATGTATATAATTCCATTCAGTTCCGTCACGTCGCTTAAAGATTACATAGTGATCGACAAGGGGAAGCTGAGAACTTGAGGGACTACATATATCCCCCGATAATCTTTCCCCTATTTTTGATCCTGATAGTTCTTCCTTTCCTAGTTTTCTCGCTTGTTTTCCTAGGCTCTGCAGTTTTTGAAATCATTTTTGGAATTGAAAGCGAAAAGGCTCTGGTTCTCTTCGCGATGATAGTGTTTGGAAGCGTTGTGAACATACCGCTGTTTGAAAAAAGGGGTTTTGAGGTCGTTAGAAGATACGAGATCTTTGGCTTCATCTACACTGTCCGTAGCAGAAAGAATCTAACTGTTGCCGTAAACCTCGGGGGTTGCATAATTCCCGTAATCTTGGCTTTAAAACTGCTATATGAGATCTTCGAATTTGTGCCTGTGCTGATTTTTCTTATCTCCTTTCTATTTTCATCCCTGATAATCTACGCATTTGCAAGGCCGATTCCCGGAGTTGGAATCGTTGTTCCCATGTTCTTGCCACCCTTGGTTGCAACTTTTGCCAGCTTTTTGGCATTTACAGTTTCGAATGCACCGATGATCCTGCTGCCAAAGGCATCATTTGCAATAGGAGTCTTGTCAGCTCTCTTCGGAGCGGACATACTTCATCTCAAGGACATAGAAAGAATTGGCTATGGCGTTGTAAGCATAGGCGGAGCTGGGACTTTCGATGGCATATTTCTGACTGGCATCTTTGCAGTCCTTTTCTCAGTCCTTCTCGTTCATTAGATCCCTCACAGCCTTCCTTACAGCTTCTTCGCTCCTGTATTTTGGCCTCCAGCCCATTTTCTTTAACTTCTCTATCGAAAGAAGCATTACTGGAACATCTCCAATCCAGCCCCTGTCGCCTCCGGTGAACTTGAAAACTGGATTGAGGCCCATTTCCTCGCAAACTATTTCTGCAATCCTCCTAACCTTTATCTGATCCTCGCTACCTATGTTGAAGATGTTGACCTTTTCATTCGCCTTTAGGCCAGCGAACATGGCATCTATGCAGTCATCTATGTATATGTATGACTTGTTCTGCTCCCCATTTCCGAGGATTTCGAGCTCTTTTTGATTAGCTCTGAGCTTTCTTATGAAATCGTATATAACTCCATGCGTGCTCCTCCTGCCAATCACATTTGCGAATCTGTATATATATGCACTCATATCGAATGTGTGGCAATATGACTCTATAAGGGCTTCGCATGCAAGCTTTGATGCGCCGTATATGCTTATCGGATGCGCTGGATAGTCTTCGGGAGTTGGTATTACCTTTGCCTCCCCGTAAACGGTTGAGGTGGAGGTGAAGATTATCCTTTTTACCCCAGCTTTTCTCATCGCTTCTAGCAGTCTAAAAGTTGCGAGAACATTGTTTTTGTAAATTTCTTCCGGCTTTTCATAGCCCATTCTGACATCCGGATTTGCAGCTAAATGCCAGACTTCGTCTACTCCTTTTAAGTATTCCCGAATATCGTCCTTGGCTAAATCTACGAGAAAAAACTCTGCATTCTCGTTCAAAAATTCTCTTTTGCCACTGGAAAGGTTGTCTAGAACGATCACTTTATCCATTTCAACGAGTCTGTCCACTAAATGGCTGCCTATGAATCCAGCGCCACCGGTTACAAGGATCATCAGCAAAGCTTTTATATGTTGTTGATATACTTTTTTTCACTTTGGAGGTGTAAGGGATGCTTCCGAGTCAAATGGTAAAGTCACTACTTGGAAAAACGATCAGAGTTGAAATGAAGGGCGAAGAAAATGAGTTGGTCGGCAGGCTTGAAGGAGTAGACGAATACATGAACCTTTTCCTCACAAACGCTACCGAATGCAAGGGAGACAAGAAAATAAGAAATCTGGGGAACATAATTCTGAGAGGAAACAATGTGGTTCTGATAAGACCAGAATGACGGATTTCCAGATCGTTGATACAAGAGAGGAGATTTTAAGGATATTAGAGGAAAAGGGGGAAATCCTGCAAAAAGATCTCTGGAAGGAGCTGAAAATAGACAGCAGTAAATGTTCAAGAATTCTAAGAAAGCTCGAAAAGGAGGGACTGATAAAAAGGGTGGAAGTAGTAATAGATGGTGTTAAGACTTTCAAGATAATTTCAGCGAAGTTCGAGGAAAAGAAAGAGGAAGAGGAAAAGCTTGATCTGAAGACCATAATGAACAGGATGGAGCAAGTGACGAAACTGCCGCCATGCTATGGCTGTCTTAATCTTGAATGCGAAGCCGAGAGGTGCTTGAAGCTTGAGGTGTGGTTTTTGAAGTTGTGCAAAGTGGGATAAGTATTTAAGCAAAAGAAGGTATAGATTATAAAAATGGAAGACATCAAAAGTTTGCTCGGTGGATTGGATTTTGAGGATACGAGTCAGATAAAGGTTCCTGAGAGATTGATAGATCAGGTTATAGGCCAAGATCATGCAGTTGAAGCGATAAAAAAGGCTGCAATTCAAAAAAGGCACGTGATGCTCATAGGATCTCCAGGAACAGGAAAATCGATGCTCGCAAAAGCTATGGCAGAGCTACTGCCAAAGGAAGAACTTGAGGACATACTCGTATATCCGAATCCCCAGGATCCAAATCAGCCAAAGATAAAGGTTGTTCCTGCAGGAAAGGGGAGAGAGATAGTCGAAGCTTATAAGCAGGAAGCCATGAGGAAAGCTCAGGCAAGGAATTTCATGATATTCTCTCTGGTAATGCTCGTGATACTTTACACGATAATAACAAATCCTGCTAACTTCATATGGGGTCTAATTGCTGCAATTCTTCTTCTAATGGTTGCAAGATACTTCGTTCCAAGAGAGGAAAGAAATGTTCCGAAGCTTCTCGTTGACAACTCCGAAAGAAAGACTGCTCCATTCGAAGATGCAACTGGAGCACATGCCGGTGCTCTTTTTGGCGATGTTAGACATGATCCTTTCCAGAGCGGTGGTCTGGAAACTCCGGCTCATGAAAGAGTTGAAGCTGGAGCAATTCACAGAGCCCATAAAGGTGTCCTTTACATAGATGAGATAAATACGCTGACAATAGAATCCCAGCAGAAGCTTTTAACTGCCCTTCAGGACAAGAAGTTTCCAATAACTGGGCAAAGCGAGAGGAGCAGTGGAGCAATGGTTAGAACAGAACCAGTTCCGTGCGATTTCATCTTGGTTGCAGCGGGAAATCTCGATGCATTGATGGGAATGCATCCAGCGCTTAGGAGCAGAATTGAGGGCTATGGATATGAAATCTATATGAACGACACTATGCCGGATACACCAGAAAACAGGCAGAAGCTGGTCAGATTTGTTGCCCAAGAAGTCGTCAAGGATGGCAAGATTCCGCATTTCGACAAATATGCTGTTGCTGAAATAATAAGAGAAGCAATGAGAAGAGCCGGAAGGAGGAATCATTTGACTTTAAGACTCAGAGAACTTGGAGGACTGATAAGAACAGCTGGAGACATAGCGAAAAGCGAGGGATCAAATCTTGTAAGACTTGAGCACGTTTTGAAGGCGAAGAAGATAGCAAAGACGATAGAGGAGCAGCTTGCGGATAAATACATAGAGAGAAGAAAGGACTACAAGCTCTTCCTAACTGACGGATACGAAATTGGAAGGGTGAATGGCTTGGCCGTAATTGGAGAATCTGCAGGAATCGTTCTGCCAATAATAGCCGAAGTGACTCCAGCAATGAGCAAATCGGAAGGAAAGGTGATAGCAACTGGAAGACTGCAGGAAATAGCAAGGGAGGCTGTGATGAACGTTTCCGCAATAATAAAGAAGATAATAGGAAAGGATACTTCGAACTACGATATACACATACAGTTTGTTGGAACTTACGAGGGTGTTGAGGGGGATTCTGCAAGCATAAGCATAGCAACAGCTGTCATTTCTGCTATAGAAGGGATTCCAGTTGATCAATCCGTTGCTATGACTGGAAGCCTTTCAGTTCGCGGCGATGTTCTGCCAGTTGGCGGTGTGACGCAGAAGATAGAGGCTGCAATTCAGGCTGGGCTAAAGAAGGTTATAATTCCAAGGGGAAACATCGACGACGTATTGCTAGATGCGGAGCATGAGGGAAGAATAGAGATAATTCCCGTTTCGAGAATAGAAGAAGTTCTTGAACATGCTTTGGCTGACAGCGAAAAGAAGATGAAGCTAATCGAGAAATTCAAAGAAAATGCCTATGCCTTTGCAAGCTGAAGGAACCATTTCCTGAGCATTTCGAACTGCTCATGCGTGTTCATCACTTCGCAGTCCATTGGGCTTTTGAAGAAGAATGCAAGTTCCTTTACAACGCCTCCAACTTCTTTTTTCTTGGCAAAAAGCAGCAGTCTTGCGATGTCGATGATTAGAGGTGCAGCCACTATTGCATCGATCGCATCCCAGATGAAGTAGAACTTCATGAGCTTTCCGAGGAATCCTCTGAAGTGAACGAAGTCAAAGGCTGTCTTGTTGTCAACCAAGCTCGGAAAGAAGGCTATGTCGGTTATGCTGAATGGAGAATAGCCCAGTATCTTTTCCAGAACTTTATCCTTGCTTATAATCTTGCTCTCTTTGTTCTCCCTTGCAGAGAGAACTTTTCCATCAAAATCTCCCAAGATGTTGTAGCTCATCCATCCAACCACTTCCAGATTTCTATATAAGAACATTGGGGCAATAGTTGTCTTCACAAGGGTTTCTCCAGTTTTTCCATCGTTCCCAGCATGCGGAACATTCTTTTCTTCTGCAAGTTTCTTCAAGGCTGGAATCGATGAGCCAACGCTTGGTGTGAAGTTTGCATAAGGCAATCCCAGCTTTATCGCTGAGTAAGCATAGAGCATGCTTGCGGTTGCGAATTCCTTTGCATCCAGGTCTATCATTTCCTCAAAGCCCTCCAAACTGCCGTGGAATCTCTCGTTTAGCTTCGGCAATGGCTCAGTAGATGCAACGTTTATCACAACTGTTTCGCTATCTGCAAAACTCTTCATGTCCCTCATGAGCCTTTTTACTATCTCTCTAAGGCTCAGACCTTCATCTTCCAGAGTTTGAATTTTTCCAAGCTCCTTTATCCCGGGACCACAGTTCAAAGCAGTCCCCTTTAAGGCAGATATCTTTTCAAGATCTTCTTTTACTGCGACCATCAATTCGAAGTCGAAGTGCCTGTTTAGCTCCCAGTGCTCTTTACAAGCAACGAAGGCGTTTGGAAGCATTCTTATTTCATGCCCTCCGAAATCAAATTCGAATGGGATTACATTGTCCATTTCCCTGAACGGTTCCATTGCCGTTACCATTCCAGTTCTTCCTATCAAGCCCTTCTCTATCGCCTTTGTGCCAACCATTGCAGTTGTGGAAACTATCCCATAAGCTCCGATCAGCCAAATTTTCATTCTCCCACCCCGAAGTATTCTTCGACGTTTTCAATTGCCTTTGTAACAAGCTTAACAGCCCAATTGACATCGTTGAGATCAACCACTTCAACCGGGCTATGGATGTATCTAGCTGGAACGCTCACAACGCCTGAAGGTATCCCCTCTTTTGTCAGGCTTATAGCTGTCGCATCCGTTGTTCCGCCCTCGGCAACTTCCAGCTGATATGGAATTCCGTTTTTTTCTGCTGTCTCCTTAAGCCATCTCAGGACTTTCTGGGAAACTATTAGCCCTCTACCAGATGCGTCTACGATTGTTATCACCGGCCCCTTTCCAAGGGCAACGTCGATGTGAGCGGACTCGCTTCCGGGAAAATCTGTAGAGGGACATGAATCGACCGCGATCGCGACATTTGGCTCAAGCTTGTAGGCTGAAACCCTTGCCCCCTTTAAGCCAACTTCTTCTTGAGATGTTGCAACGAAGTGAACGGTTACAGAATTCTTGCAGTTCTTGAAGCTCTCTATTGCAACAGCAAGACCAACCCGATTGTCAAATGCCTTTCCTGAAATCCTGTTGTTTGCAAGCTGAACGACTTCCCTGTCTATAGCTATGGGCGTCCCTATGTTTATTCCAAGATTTATAACTTCTTCTCTGCTTCTGGCTCCTATGTCTATGAACATTTCGCTGATCTCAATGCTCTTCTTTCTCTCCTCTTCCTTCATCACATGCGGCGGCTTGCAGCCGATTACGCCATAGATCTTATTTTTCCCATACAATACGACCCTTTGAGCTAAAGCTATTTGCGAGAACCAGCCACCGATTGGAGCAAATCTGATGAAGCCCTTTTCGTCGATCTTTTTGACAACAAAACCTATTTCGTCCATATGTGCCGAAATCATTAAGCTCCTTTCTCTTCCATTCTTTGTCGCTATCAGATTTCCGAACCTGTCGATCTTCACCTCATCTGCAAAGCTCTCTATTTCAGCTTTTATGACTTCTCTTATCTCGTCCTCGAATCCACTAACACCGTGGGCATTGCTCAGTTTTCTTATTAGCTCTATCATAATCCCACCTCGTTCTCTATGCTGTGCCTCTTTGTCAACTCCTCCTCGCTGATATTCTTTTTTTCCATTATCTCGGCTATAACTCCATCGAAAAAGATCATAGCTGACAGCTCGAAAAGGGTTCCAAGGGGTGCAAACTTCGAAATTTCTCTATCTTTTCTGCACTTCAAAACTATCGTCAAATCTGCTATCTTTGCAATGCTTGCATCTGCCTTTGAAGTTACGGCTACAACTCTTGCACCTATCTCTTTTGCCTTTTTTGCGAGAGCAACTATGAACGGTGTTTCACCGCTTCCCGACACAGCTATTAATACATCTCCCGGCCCTATTCTTGGCGTAATCGTTTCTCCAATCACG
>Ga0065719_100710_pt1 | contig 19992 bp, 24 predicted proteins | sample GBSCel85sediment_FD_59106 | JGI IMG/M metagenome (GOLD analysis project Ga0065719, IMG submission 59106) | Hot spring sediment microbial communities from Great Boiling Spring, Nevada - Cellulolytic enrichment CS 85C v3 (version 3) | ecosystem: Environmental > Aquatic > Thermal springs > Hot... | reverse complement strand
ACTAACTTACCTGCTTTAGTCTTCTCACTTAAGTGATTCCTAATTGATACTTCAGACCTACCCTAACTCTTCAGCTATTTGAGATACTGGTATACCTGCTTTATACCTAGCAAATGCTGCTGCAGCNATAGCTAGACTATCCATCCAGGTAGCTCTCTCAATAGGATCTCTAATAAGTTCTAAGACCTCAGGTCTGTAGAGAGTACCTATGATTAAAGCCATCTCTAACCTCTGAATCTCAGACTTACCTATAGGTTTTAAAGGTATGTTTGAGAAATCTATAATAACTTCTTCACTCATTATAACACCTTAAATGAATTAACGTGAGTACNTAAATATCTTATCTGGATGTACTANTATACCCTTATCAGTAATTTCAAATATATGTCTCTTCATACTATGNCTAGTACCTCTCATCTTCCAAATAACTAAACTCCTTATTAACTCACCATTAACTTCATCAAGGTCTAACCTAACAATACCGTCAGCAGCATGCTCAACTCCAGGACCTCCAAAACCTCTCTCAGTTACTGATACTTGAGATATTAGAATACTAGTAGTACCCATACCTGATAAAACCTTCTTTAACTGAAGTACTACACCCCTAGCTACAGAAGGTCTTGTAAGATATAATGTTGAGACACTATCAACAACAACTCTCTCAGCACTAATATCATTTATAGCTGTCCTTAAAACATCAACTAACTCCTCAACACTATCAGGATCTCTAACAACATACTTCTCCCTCTTAGCAGCNTCACCAANACCTGCAGTAAAAGCATCTATAACAGCAAACTTACCTTCCAGCTCATACTGTCTTACATCCCATCCAAAACCCCTCATATTAATACGTACTTGAACTGGGTGTTCTTCTAAAGCAACATATATACCGGACTCCTTCATTTGAAGACCATTCCATAAGAACTGCATAGAGAAAATACTCTTACCAGTACCAGGACCACCACTAAGTAATACTACATTCCTCTTAGGAATACCACCACCGATAATCTCATCAAATCCTGGAACACCAGTCTTAACACGTTCAACCATCACATACACCAAAATATAGAATAAATTTAAAATTAAATTTTCAATCAATAATCAACGAGTGTTTTCAGAATAATCCATCAGACCCTACAAACCCACTTAAGATTAAATAGTCTTGACCACGTATTAGGGACCTCTAAAGTATATAATTATTAATGTGGATAGTGTGGAGGGTGGTGCTAACGTACACAGTAGCACTTATTGTGGTGTTCGTAGTGATTGAGGTTTTCAGGAGGTTTCTCTACGTTTACGAAAAGATAGATATCCCTGTAGAGTATGTGGTTGTGTTCCTTATATTCGCGTTATCACTAATCCTTGATAATATTATGAGTGAGGTTAGGAAGTTGAGGGAGGGGAGTAGCTAATGTTATGTGTGGTTTTAGAGGTAGATATTCTTAATGGTTTTAGGAGTTTCTACTCTTAATTAACTTACTTACGTAGTCTTCAAAGGTATCATTCTTTTTCAACCACTCACCATACTTATACAGTGCCCAAGCAACCTTAGCAGCTCTCTCAACTGAGGGATACATAGGGATACCCCCCTCCTCAAGTAGTGTAGACATCTTCATAGTGTAACGTCCTCCAGTAACTGCACCTACTATAGGTATTGGTGTGTCTAACTCCTTACTCACTTCCTTAACCTTCTTTAGGAGTTTATCTGTGAATTCCTTAGATAGTCCTGGAGCCATGAAGTATGGAATACATATAATTATATCTACCTCACCACTCTTCATAAGTACTTCTAAAGCATCTGTGAAGTGTTCATCCCTAGTTGAACCCGTAACATCTACTGGGTTATAAGGACTTGCTATAGGTAGTAGTATCTCCCTAAGCTTACTAACGATAGGGTCTGATAGTCTAGGTACTTCTAAGCCTAAACTAGCTACAGCATCTGTAGCCATAACACCTGAACCACCACCTACAGTTAATATACCTACCCTCCTACCCTTAGCTGGTGGTTGTAGTGATAACGCTATAGCTATATCGAATAACTCCTCCATACCTAAAGCTCTAATAGCTCCTACCTGCTTAAACACAGCATCATATACTACATCACTACCTGCTAAACTACCTGTATGTGATGCTATAGCTCTACAACCTTCTTCAGTCCTCCCAGCCTTAAGAATAACTACAGGTTTTACAGGTGTTACGTTCTTTAAAGTCTTTAAGAACTTCCTACCATCATCAACACCTTCAGTATATATAGTAATTACTTGAGTATCGGGGTCATCAACTAAGTAATTAAGTATGTCTGCTTCATCAACATCACATCTATTACCTAGACTTACGAACTTACCGATACCTACACCCCTCATAGCAGCCCAATCAAGTACTGCAATACCGAAAGCACCTGATTGAGATATAAACGCTATACTACCGTGTTTTGGGAAGTCTATACGTTCAGGGTTTAAGAATGTTGTATTAACACCACTCTTAGGTACGTAAACACCCATACAGTTAGGTCCTACAACCCTAATACCGTACTTCCTAGCAATCTCAACAACCTTCTTCTCCCTCTCAATACTTTCAGGAGTACCTAACTCCTTAAAACCAGCACTAATTATAATGACCCCCTTAATACCCTTCAAACCACACTCCTCAACTACTGCAGGTACTGAGGGTGCAGGTACTGAAATAACTGCTAAGTCTACATCATCAGGGATAGCAGTTACTGATGGGTATGCTTTAAGACCTAAGACATTATCGATATTAGGATTTACTGGGTATATCTTACCTTTAAACCTCTGAAGTAAGTTATACACTATCAGGTAACCTACTTTAGTAGGGTCTCTAGAAGCTCCGATAACAGCTATAGACTTAGGATTGAAAAACTTATCTAGTTCTCCACGCATTTAATCACCCANGACAAATATTAATCTTAGGGATAAAAACTTAATTAAAATTAATCATCATTACATGTGATTCTAAGTTATTTGTAATTTAACATAGCCTAAACTATTCTTCTGAAGTAATTTAAGTGCTTGAGGTGTTATTGATGGTGATGCTATAACACCTCTAACCTTAATCCCTAACTCCCTATAATACTCTACATACCTAATTAACTGATGAACTGCATCTAGATCTGCTACCCCCCTCTTACACTCAACAATTATTAACTCATCATTAGAACTCCTTAATATCACATCAACTCTACCGTGAGGTGTTGCGAATTCCCTAGCAACTAATTTAGCACCTTCCTCAATTACTGATGGGTTCTGAGCTACGTAGTTTATTAAGTCTTCCTCAGTACCTCTGATAGAGAACTTACCACTACCTAACTTACATATAATCACATCAGGTTTATCCTTAATAAAGACCTTAACCACCTCCTTAGGCCTACTCCTAACAGCTACTAACTCAAAGTGGTTTTCACCGACTTTAGATGTTATTAATGCGTTAGGTTGCCAGTTAATAGGTTCCACACCAACACCTTCATGAATTAGTAGTGTCCCATCCTCCTTAATAATCACTAACCTACGAGCTTCAGACGCTCTAGATGATGCCCTACCCTCATAAAAAACCTCACACTGACAAAACATAACTATAGTACTAACTCTAAAGTACTTCCTAATGATATCCTGAAGTACTAACCAATCAACTCTAGATAATACTACGTCTTCTAACATCCTTAATCACTTCTAAAACACCTAACTGAACCCTCTCTAAACTAGTATTAGCTAATGTTGCTGATGCAGCCTCAACATGACCTCCATACCTCCCACCAAGTCTCTCAGATATTAACTTACATATGTTTAAGGCATTCCTCTTAAAAGACCTCACAGTTACTACGACCTTCCCCTCCTCCTCCCTAATTAATATCACATCAGATTTAACGTTCTTAGCAAACTCGGTAGATGCTATACCTAGGATACCTGCGTAGATTCTAGACTCAGGTGATGTTAGAGTAGTTACTACGTAATCACCAACAACTACAGACCTATCCTTCATAAGTTTAAGTAACTTATTAAGTAACCACTTAGCTATTGAAGCTCTCTTCACAACCTCATCTAGAGTTGATATGTTTAAACCCTTAAGCATAGACTTTATCAAGTAGTTAAGGAAGTTAGTATCCCCAGGATCTCTAGCTATTGATAACTTAATCACATCAGCAATCTTACTAACCTCCTCATCACCTTCAACACCTTCACATACATCAGCAACTCTAACAAGTAAATCCTCATAAGGATTAATAATCAACTTCAATACGTTAGCCATTAACCTAGGTGTTGAAGTAGCTTTACTCCAAACTACCTTAACACCTGACTTACTTAAACTATCTACGAATAACTCACTACTAACGTGGTGATCTATCACAACAACCTTAGACTTACGAGTTAACGGTAATAACATATTAACTACTTCCTTATTAAGTGCTATATCAAGCATTACTAACTCACTAACTTCCTTAGGTATCTTCCTTAAGTCTACATGAGCTCTCCAAGGCTGAGTAAATATTAACTCAGTATTACTTGGGTACTCACCAATTAAGAAATGCTTAATGTATAGGTAAGCACTTATAACACCGTCGCAATCACCGTGACATACAACTACGGACTTCATAATGTTTAACCTATCTAATAAGCACTAATCAACTTATAAATTTCTAAACAAGTCTTCCCCGGTGCTAATGCAGGTATTAAGAGATTCGTATACTGAATGTATTGAGAGGTTGAAGAGTCAGAAATATCATTTAATAGGTGCTCATAGTGCTGTTAAGAAGTGTTTATGGGTTCATAACGCCTTAGTCTACGGTAGGTTCTGCTATAAGTGTAGGTTTTACGGGATAGCATCACATAGATGTATTCAGATGTCACCTTCAGTACTTTGGTGTTGGAATAACTGCCTACATTGCTGGCGTGTAAGACCTCAAGACCTAGGACTTAGTAGTGAGGAGTTGACAACACTACCTCATGTAGATGACCCTGAATTCATAGCTGAGATGGCTATCTTAGAACATAGGAGGATCGTAAGTGGTTATAGGAAGAGGACTTCTGAGGAGATGTTTAAAGAAGCTTTAAACCCTAAACACGTAGCGATTAGCTTAACTGGTGAGCCGACACTATACCCGAGACTATCAGAACTTATTGAGGAATTCCACCGTAGAGGTCTAACTACGTTCTTAGTGAGTAGGGGTGTTAGACCTGACGTACTAGCAAGTCTTGATGAGGAACCGAGTCAGCTATACATATCTATAGAAGCTTACGACCGTGAGACATATAACTACTTCAACAGACCGTTAATACCTAATGCTTGGGAATTAACTTTAAAGACTTTAGAGATACTACCGAGCTTTACATCACCAACAGTTATTAGAATTACGTTGGTTAAGGGGTTTAACATGAGTTATGAAGTTATTAAAAAGTTTAAGAAGTTGTTAGAGTTAGCACAGCCTACGTATATAGAGACTAAAGCGTACATGCATGTAGGTGGTTCTGTAGGTAGGTTAGGTAGGGAGAATATGCCTACGTTTAATGAGGTTGTAGAATTCGCTAAGAGGTTATCTGATGAAGTTGGGTATAGGGTAGTCTCCTATAGTAGGGCTTCTAGAGTAGTACTACTAACTAGACTTACTAAACCTATAAGATTAGGTGGTGGGTGTCCTAAGGGTTGGGAGGAGGTAGATACTTGTGAGGAGGAGATTGGTGAGTATAGTAGGGTTGAGGAAGCTGTCTAACTACTCAAAAGGTTTAGTAATGTTTAAATCCTTAACAAGTATGTAGGGTACTTTAGAAGGTACTTCAACCTCCCACCACCTAATTAAGTAGGGTTTAGAACCGATCAACCATATATTACTTAACAACCTGCTTAAGTTATCAGCTATTCTAACCCTCCTAACACTACCTACAACCTCACCATTACGTATAACTAACACATCATCCCTACTAACTGTTGAGAAAAGACCTTCAACATAATTCTGAAGTCTAGTATACCAATTATTACTTATTAGTAATCCATTCCTAACCTCCCTAACCATCTCATCAACATCTGAATCACCTGGAGCTACAGCTATATTCCAAGGCTTAGGTACTATCCAACCAGCATTCCCAGTAGATACTGTGTTAAACTTCTTAGCAGTCTTACTATTATGTAGTAATGTCTTTAAAGAACCCCTACTTATTAACTCCTTATCGTAAGTCTCAACACCTTCATCATCAAAAGATGTTGAATTACTTAACTCTATATCCCTAGGTACATCAGCTAATGTTAACTTATCAGTAGCTACTACATCACCTAATGACTTACTCATAAACATTGAGAAACCTGCTAATACGTTAAACGCTGAAGTCATACTAACTACTAACTCCATAAGATTACCGACTACTAACGGTGATAATATGACGTCGTACCTACCTGGAGGTATGTCTATGAAGTCCTTAGCATATGATGCATACTGAGTTGCAGTCCTACCTACATCCTCAATACTCTTAAGGTCTAAGAACCTACCCCCGTAAGCCCAATGACCTGAGTGATCACCTTTAAATACCCTCAAGTACGTAGATACTTCACTACCTACTTCAAAACCTTCAAAACCGTTACTACTTACTAACGCTTTAGACCTCATACCTAAGCTTAAAATACCTGAAACCCTCTCAGCACCCTCATTAACTGCTGAATTTATAAGTACTTCACATAGCCTAGTAGGCTCACTCATATACTTAACTACAGTACTATCCACTAAATTACCTAACGACTTAACTGGTTTAGGCTCCGGTAAGGGAGCGTATAAATCAGACTCCTCAACAATATGTACATACCTACTAATATCGTCAACAGATCTAATGAGTTGGTTTAAATCTGATGTTGAGGACTCCAGAATTAATATCCTCTTACCTTTAACTAAGTATAGCTCTACATCGTAGGACTTCCTAGAGTATTTAAGGACTACATCATTATTTACTATTTTAACCATAACTGAATCTACACCGTTAACCATAACTACTAACTCATCATAACTACTACGTAACCTCCTCAGTAACTTATCTGCAGTATCTAGTAACTCACTACTCATACTGTAACACCTAATCTAACCTTAGATAACCTAATATTAGGACCTCCAAACCATACTGGAACACCTTGTGGTGGGTCTCCCTTACCGCAAGTCCCTGGGAAGAATCTTAAGTTCTTATCAACACCAACTACCTTACTGTATAGTCCAGCAGTCGTTAACTCCAGTACTGGGTTCCTGATATAACCTCTTAACTCACCATTAACTATTAAGTAAGACTCTAAACCTACATACCTCTGATTCCATCTAATATCATCTATGTTCCACTCCATGTAAGACTTAATATACACACCTAACTCTATATCCTCAATAAGTTCTTCAAACTCCATATCACCTGGTTTAAAGTACGTGTTAGACATCCTTATCAGTGGTTCACTAGCGTAGTCCATAGCTCTTGAAGAACCGTTACTTCTAGTCCTGAATATATAAGCTGTCTGTCTATTATGGAGTGGTTCGTATATCACACCCTCCTTATACAGGTATCTAGGTCTAGCCTTAATACACTCATCATCGTATTCGTAATAACCGTAACTCTTAGGTATTGTAGGGTCTTCAACAACTGTAACATAATCACTACCGACCCTGTAACTACCTACGTATTCAGGCTTTACGTAGGACTCACCAGCTTGTGCAGACTCCCTACCTAAGATCCTATCAGCCTCCATAGGATGGCCTGCAGACTCATGAACTACTATACCTACGACCTCAGGACCTAACACAACATCTACAGGTTCCTTAGGTGGTTCAACACCTTCAACTAAATTCCTCTCTAAACTCCTAACCTCCTCCTCAACAACTTTGAATAAGTCCCACTCATCAATTAATTCTAAACCTCCTGAAGCACCGAACTCTATAATCCTCTGAATACTACCTTTCTGTGGGTGGTGTAAGACTAAATTAAACATCACTAATAACCTAGGTACTCTACCCCTCACAAAACCTCCATCACTATTAACTATAAACTTCTCCTGTAAATGCTCAACATATCTACAGTAGGTAGTAGGTACTTTAACCTCCTTAACACTACTGACTACGACATCATTTAACTCAGTTAATAACTTAACCTTCTCACTAATATCTAAGGAGTTGAAGTCTTTAGTAGGTATTACTTCGTAAGAACCTCTACTAACTACGTCATCACTAAACTTAGTAGGTGTTTTAACTATATAGGATAATGCTTTAGCTCTATCAACAGTATCTCTAACAACACCTACTAACTCATCCCTACTTAACTTATTACTTGCTGAGAATGTTAGAACTCCATCATATATTAACCTAATACCTACACCATCATTAATAGATGTACCTAAAGTAACTAACTTACCATTCCTTAAAATTATAATGAAGTACTTATCTAGTTGGTATCTAGCTTCAGAGTACTTAACACCTAAACTCCTTGAGTAATCTACTATATAGTTTAGTAAGTCTTCATTCAGTAACATCACCTAGGTAGTTAGTAAGGGGGAAAATAATTAGTTAACTTAACTCCTTCTCAGTTTCTCTCTTCTTAATATACTTATCAAATACTATCCAAGCCCTATACCACTCCTCATTATACTTCCTCAACAACTCTAAAATCCATTTAGTTAATTCCTTAGCTTCAATCTTCTCTAAATCCTTCTCATAAATCCTACCTTCAATTATCTTACATATCCTCCTAGCAACTTCTACTGGAGCTCCAGTCTTTAAAACACTTACAACAATTTTCTCAGGGATTAATTCCTCCTCTACACCCTTCCTCTTAACAACTTTAACCAAGACTTAACACCATTAGAGAATTAATTAAATAATTAATAAATATTAATGATAATGAGTAATTACCGAGGTGTGAATACGTCTAAATTAGTTGATGCACACTGTCACCTACATGAATTTACAGATCAGGAATTAGTTAATTACTGTAGAGATGACTTACTAATTAATGCAGTCTCAGATGATTACTTAAGTTCTTTAAGGACTTTAGATATAGTTAGTAAGTGTAGGAATGTACTACCTTCAGTAGGTCTACACCCATGGAATATAGGTAAAGTAGATATTAGTAAGGAGTTAAGATCGTTAAGTGAGTTGGTTAGTAGGGTTAGATTCTTAGGTGAGGTAGGTATTGATAAGAGATTCGTACCTGAAACATATGATAAACAGTTAGAAGTATTTAAGTACTTCTTAGAATTAGCTCGTGATTACGGATTAGGTGTTAACGTACATGCAGTAAGTACTTGGGATGAGGTAATTAAACTACTCACTAAGTACGATATACGTATAGCTATAATACACTGGTATACAGGACCTACAGAACTACTTAAGGATATAGAATCCTTAGGATACTACATAACTATAAACCCAGCAGTTAGGATACAGTTAAAACATCGTGAAGTAGTTATGAAAGCACCTATAGAGATAATATTAACTGAGAGTGACGGGCCTTACGTATATAGAGGTATGAGGTTAGTACCTACTATGGTCTTAGAAACACTTCATGAAATAGCTAAGATTAAAGATACGAGTTTTGAAGAAGTAAGTACCTCAATCCTCAAGAACTTTATGAAGGTCTTCAAGAGTTGTTTATAGCAGAGGTCTTTAAATTATATCTCTACTTAGTTAGGTCTTAGGGATGTTGTTGACTAAGTATCAACTACCTCCACCGCCTAGTAATGTTTTAGAGCTTAGTTTATGGGATGCTCTTGAGGAGTTCTTAATGGTGTTGAGATCTTCAGGAGCTTCTGAAAAGACTATTAAGGCTTATAGGGCAGGTATTTCAGACTTCATTAAGTTCTGTGGTAAGAATTTAGTTAAGGAGGTTACAGTTAATGATGTGATTAGGTGGAGGTTAAGTAGGTTGAGGGAGGGTTTTGATAGGAGTGTTAAGGATGATGTTAAGGCTAGACAACTAACACTTCACTACTACTCACTTTATGTTAGGTCATTCCTTAAGTGGTTAGGTTTTAAGGATGAGGTAAGTATTGTTAAAGCACCTCGTAGGAGGTCTATAACTACATTATCTGATAATGAGGTAATTAAGTTGTTAAATGCTTCTAGGGATGTACTTGATTTACTGATAATTTGTTTACTCGTAGAGACAGGTCTTAGAGCTCAAGAACTACTATCACTAACTGTAGATGATATAGATTTAGAGAGTAAGGAGGTTTACGTTAGGTCTGGTAAGTATGGTGAGGAGAGGGTAGTGTTCATAGGTCCTCTAACAGAGAAGGTATTAAGTAAGTATTTAGAGGGTTTTAGTAGTAGTGATGGTAGGTTAATACCGTTAACATATTCAGGACTTTATAAGAGGTTGAAGACTTTAGCTAGGAGAGCTGGTTTAGACCCTAGGAAGGTAAGACCACACATACTTAGGCATACATTCGCAACTGAAGCACTTAAGAGGGGGTTAGCCCTACCAGCACTTCAGGTAATCTTAGGGCATAAGGATATTAAAACTACTCAAGTATACCTACACCTACTGAAGGAGGATGTTAAGAAGTTATACATGAATATATTCTCAAAACCTATAGGTAGAGAATCAACTCAAACTACGTAAATTCCTAAAATACCTTATAGAGTTCTTAATGATGTATGTAGTTATAGTTGCTGATGATATCGTTAAAGCTATTGTCGAACCTATAGGTATATCGTATAGTAAGCTTAGGATAACACCTATAGGTGTTAAAGTAGCTCCGAATACGTTAGAGATTATTAGTTGGAGGTCAGCTCTAGAAGTTATAATTACTGAGGCTATGTACGGTATGTAGATTAATGAGAATACTAGGAATCCACCAACAACCTCCAACATCAACACTACAGCAAAACACATGAAGATTATAACTACTGTAGAGTGTAATTTAGTGTTAATACCTTCAGCTTCAGCTAACCTCTTATCAAATACTATAGCATCTAACCTAGACTTAAATAGTATGAGGTATGTTATGAATATACCTGTAAGTACTACCATATACGTAAACCTATCTACAGTGATTGCTAGAGGACTACCCCATAGTAAACCACCGACTCTAGTAGTAGCTAGGACTACAGTGTTGCTTAAGTATATAGCTATAAGTGCTGTACTGTTAAAGAGTGTGAATAACATCATTGATAAATTATTCATAACTTCAGTACTAACTCTAGTTAATGCTGTACCTAATACTAAACCTAATGATAGTGTTAGTAGTATTGGTAGTATGTATGAGTTTATGTTGAGGATTGCTGAAATTGCTAAACCAGCTAATGCTGCATGTGCTGCTGAGAAAGTTACTGTACTTAACCCTAACCTCGATATGTAATAACCTATTAACGCTAGTATGAAACCACCAACTACTGATGAAGCTATTACTAACTCTATCACGACTATACCTTAATAAGGATCTCCTAAAATACTTATTAACTCACCATTAGATAGTGTTAGTACTGCATCAGCAACTTTCTCTAATCCCTTATCAACAATATGAGATACTATTAAAGCTGTAGCATCTTTCTCACGTACGTAGTCATTAATTAATTCTGTAATCTCCTCCCTACCGTCAGGATCTATACTTGAGAATGGCTCATCTAGTAATAGTATTAATGGTTCCCTAATGAGGGTTCTAGCTAGGAAAACTCTTTGTTGTTGACCACCACTAAGCTTACCTATAGGTTCATTAAGTAATCCGTCAATACCTAATAACTTAGCTATGTTTTTAACCTTAGTAATGTCTTCATTAGTTAATGTGTTTGGGATATTCTTAATTGAGAGTAAGCCCATAGTAATAACCTGCTTAACAGTATATGATTCGTGAGGACCTCTCATGAAGTTCTGAGGTAGGTAACTACATAACTTCCTAATACTATATATTTTACTATCAGTTGTAGGTGTACCTAATAACTTAACAATACCTTTAAAGGGTTTGAGTAGACCTAAGCAAGTCTCAAGTAGTGTTGTCTTACCAGATCCGTTAGGTCCTGTAATAACTACTAGCTTATTCTTACCGATGAGTAAGTTAATACCTTTTAAAGCAGGTCTTTCAGGATCTTGATAAGTTACATGTACATCTCTTAACTCAACTCGAATAACTCCCAATCCTTAAGCCCCTCAATGTAGTTTACAGCTTCATCAATAGATTTAAAACTTAATAGCTTATCTAGTACCTCCCTCCTTAACTTAAGTCTTAACACCTCCTTACTAACCCTATTAATGAATATGAATTCAAAGTCTTCACAATCCTCAACAACTATACTCCCCTTACCTAATGTACAACATGTTGATGCTTGTACACCATCAACACTACATGAGTAGGGTATCTTATTAGGTACTCTAACAACGCATCGTATATCGTGGAAGTCTTTAGGTTCTAACTTACTCCTAGCTAATACACCAGCTCTATAACCAATTACTAACCAAGGACCTAAATGACCGTGAAATCTGATAGCTTCATCTAGTGTTAAACCCCAACTCACTTCTTAACACCTCTTAACTTAACAATACTTACTATCAGACCTACGAGTAGGACTACATTTACTACTGCTGAGATACTTAAGTACATGGTTAGTAGGTCATTACCTCTCCTAAGTTCTAAGACTTGAGTACTTAATGCTTCGATAGTCTTAGTAGTGTTTATGGCTTTTAAAGCATTAGATAATAACTTAACGTTATATACCCACATATCAGTTACGTTCTTTATCTCAGGTGCTGCTTTAGGGAAGTTATGGGAGAGCTACTTCAATAGCTCCTACCTCCCTAGCAATCTTCATACCTAAATCCACACCACTAGGTAAGTTATCAATTACTAGGAGTATACGTGTTTTAGTAGTGTTGGTTATAACCTCACTATACTCTTTAAGAGATACTGTTTCTGGAGGTCCGAATGATGCTACTATATTAAAGCCTAAGTAGTTAATGAATGACCTCTGCCACCTCATAACTACTACTGGAGTACCTACAAACCCGTTCTCCTTAGAGAAATTCTTCAACCAAGTAGCTACGTAGTCTATAGTACTTAAAGACTTACTTAAACCATCATCAACTGGTAGTCCTAAGTACTTCTTAAGTATATCTGCAACCTCAACATAACATTTCTTTAAATCTTCAGGTGTACTCCACGACCTACAAACCTCTTTAAATACTTGAGCTTTAGACCCACTAGCATTTACTAACTTATCAATCCATGGTTCAATACCATGTGAGAATATTAGGGATGCATACCTAATCTTCTCGACATCACTTGGTTTAACATCGTAATGAGCTGGGCATAGTGATGGTGATGATATGTACTCAATAATTACTTTATCACCTACTAAATCCTCAATTATAGATGCTAATACAGTAGTTGAGGCTACTACAACAGGTTTCTCACTATACGTAACTAATGTTGTTAGTGGTAGTAAGAGTAAGGATATTATTATAAGACTTAAGACTATCCTTACCACCTGTTACACCTATTATTAATAGTTAGTACACCTATAAAAACTTAACTTAATGATTACTAAAAGAATTACTTAATACTTAATAGTATTGAATCTATGATATCTTTAAATAATTCCTTCTTACCTGATTTATAGGTTTTAAGAAGTGTTCTAATATGTGAGACTTCCTTAAGTTTAAACATACTTACGAAACTTGAGAATACCCTACATAAGTTACATGGTGTTTTAGAACTTCTAGCACTTTCAAAGTCTAGAAACTTAACATTACCGTCTCTTAAGATCATAACATGTTTGTAAGGTCTTGATAACTCTAGATGATCTATGAGGCTTAAATCTAGTTTGTAAGCTGCTTCAAATACCTTAATAAATACTTTAATTAATTCCTCATCACTACATAGTTTAACATAGTTACTTAGTAGTATACCGTCTAAGTACTCCATTATTATGAAGTCATCATCGTAGTAGTAGACTTTAGGTACTACATCATACTTTACTAAACTCATTATGTAGCCTTCATTAGTTAGTGATGACCTCTTAGAATCTAACCTCCTAACCTTAACTACAACATCACCTAATAATTCATGACTTACTAGTAAGACTATTGATGCATGTCCCTTACCTAAGACTTTAAAACCGTTAACTACTACGGAGCCGTAGTTATATACTCCTCTAATACCTAAAGACCTTAACTTCTTAATTCTGAAATCACTAATATCCTCTACATAGTATGGGTATGTAATTAACTTACGTATACTACTTAAATCTACTAACTCCCCCATCCTAACTCTTAGATAGTTCCTTAAGTATTAAGTCTATAAACTCAGTATATGATAACTCAATACCACAGTATATGCATTTAACTCTTAAACTACTATCTAATGTCTCAAACGTAGTTTCAATACCTTCATGTCTAGTGATACAGGTCTTATTAGGACATTTAATTAGTTTTGAGATGTATTTAGGTATTGATACCTTCCTCTTCTCAACTACTTCGAAGTTCTTAATTATGTTTATAGTTGCTGTAGGTGCTATCAGAGCTACTATATCTGTCTCCTCCTTACTTAAGAATCTATTCTCGATCTTAACTATATCCTTCCTACCTAACTTACTTGACTCAACATTAACTACTACAGCTATTCTAATACCTTCCTTACCAGTAATTCCTAAGACTTTAAGTACTTCAAATGCTTTACCAGCTGGTATGTGGTCTATCACGGTACCGTCCTTAATCTTACTAACTATTAACTCACGTATAGACGTCTTCAACACCTCCTAATATTAGTGTGAGGAGGGCTGCTCTTAAAGGTACTCCGAAAGATGCTTGTTTAAAGTATGCTGCATGTTTAGTACTATCTAAAGACCTATCTAACTCATCAACTCTAGGTAGTGGGTGTAGTATTATTAAGTCATCCTTACATCTCCTAATGATCTCAGCAGTGATCCTATACGTATTCCTAACCTTCTCATATTCTAGAGGGTCTGGAAACCTCTCCTTCTGAATCCTAGTTACGTAAAGTACGTCTAACTCACTTAATACTTCATTAATATCGAAGACCTCCTCAACACTAACATTCCTAGACTCTACAAACCTCCTCACATCTTCTCTTAACCTAAGTAGTGGGTGTGATATTAGGTATATCTTCTTAGGCTTAAATATAGTTAGTATGTATAGGAATGAGTTCACAACCCTAGCATACTTTAAATCACCGATAAGTCCTATAACTAAGTTACTTACATCACCTCTAAGCCTATATATCGTGTATAGGTCTAACAAAGCNTGTGTAGGGTGTTCATTCCTACCATCACCAGCGTTAATCACTGGGTGTTCAGCGACTTCAGCAGCTAATCTAGCACTCCCTTCATACCTATGCCTAATAACTATAACGTCTGCGTAGGAGTCTAACATCCTTATAGTATCTACGAATTTCTCACCCTTAGCTACTGAGGTACCCTCCTCACTAGAGAAACCTATTACAGAACCACCTAATCGCTTCATAGCTGCTTCAAAGGATAATCTAGTCCTAGTACTTGGTTCGAAGAATGCTACAGCCATCACCTTACTACGGAGTACTTCCTTATAACCATTNCTTAAGTAGTGGTCTGTAAGTTTGAATAAGTATTCAATCTCCTCCTTACTAAAGTCAAGTACTGAGATGACATCCCTACCCCTAAACCTAGGAGTTATACTGTAGTTCATTGCCCTCAATCCTACTTACTTAGAAAAATTTTTATAAGTTTAGGTTACGTTATTTTGAGCGGGTTTGTTGAGTAAGTTATTAGATTTGATTAAGGGTGGTAGGGGTAGGGTTATAGTAGCTGTTGATGACCCGGTAATAACTTTAAGTAGGTTTAAGGAGTTGGTTATGAGGACTAAGGATATTGTCTCAGGGTTTAAGTTAGGTCTACCCTATATACTGAATTACGGGTTAGACAGTATTAAGTCTGTTATTAATGATTTCAGAGATACTTACTATATAGCTGATTTAAAATTAGCTGATATTGATGTTATCATGAGTTTAACTACTAAGGTGGTGAGTAGGGTAGGTTTTAACGGAGTTATTGCTCACGGGTTTGTAGGTCTTAAGAGTGGTTTAGACGGTTTGAAGAGGGTTTGTGATGAGTTAGGTGTTGACTTATACGTAGTTACTTCTATGTCACACTTAGGTAGTACTGAAGTCTATGATTTAGTTATTGATAAGGTATTAAGTGTTGTTAGGGGTTTAAGACCTACAGGTGTTATAGCACCAGCTACTAGACCTGAAGTTATTAGGAGTGTTAGGAATTACTTAGGACCTACATACATGATACTATCACCTGGCGTCGGTGTTCAAGGTGCTCCACCAGGGTCAGCTATATGTGCTGGTGCTGATTTAGAGATTGTTGGTAGGGTTATAACCTCATCTCAAGACTACGTAAGAGCTTCTGAAGAAGTAATTAAATCACAACTTAAGTACTTAGAAGTTAGTAGGTGTTACTGAGTTGTTAGAGGATATAGTCTTAAACCTATATAGGGTTGGTGTGATTAGGTTCGGGGACTTCATACTAGCTTCAGGTAAGAGGAGTCAGTACTACTTTGACTTCAGGGTACTGCCGTCATATCCTGAACTCTACTCTAAAGTTATTAACTTATGGTTAGAAACGTTAAGGAATTATAACTTAGGGTTTGAAGGTGTTGTAGGTATTGCTTCTGCAGGTATAGTCCATGCTGCAGTATTAGGATTCCTTATGAGGAAACCTATAGGTTATGTTAGGGCTGAGAGGAAGGACCACGGTACTAGTAAGTTAGTTGAGGGTAATGTTAAAGGTCTTAAAGTTATTGTAGTTGATGATGTAGTAACTACTGGAGGTACTTTAGTAAGAGCTTACAACATACTTAAGGAGGAAGGTGTTGAAGTAGTAGCTTTCACGGTAATTCTAGATCGTGAGGAAGGTGCTGTAGAGAATTTAAAGTATTTAGGTATACCGTTAATACCGCTTATGAAGACTTCACAAGTGTTTAGGATTCTTAAGGATTTAAACGTAGTTAGTGATGAATTCTACAACTCATTAATTAAGTACTTAGGTAGTTCTAAATGATACCTTCTAAAGTTGTTGAGAAGGTATTTGTTTGTAGGGATATAGCTCATATATACTTAAAACTGCTTAAGCCTATGGTTAAGCCATTACCAGGTCAGTTCGTCATGGTTTGGGTACCTGATTATGAGGAAATACCTATGAGTGTTAGTGGTTTTAGTGGGGATGTCTTAAGAATTACTGTTAAGTGTAGGGGGCCTACAACTAATTACTTAGTTAGGGAGTTAGCTGTAGGTAGTTACTTAGGTGTTAGAGGTCCTTACGGTAGGGGGGTTACTGAGGATTTAATTAGTGGTGTCGGTCTCTTCATAGTTGGTGGTATAGGTATTGCCCCAATACTCTACCTAGTTAATTACTATAGAGACTTAGTTAGGGGTTCTAAACTACTAGCAGGTTTCGTAAGTAGGGAGGAGTCTAGAGTTACTGATGAGTTAGTTAATTACTTAGATGTTGATGTAGTTTCTGAAGATGTTGATGGTGTTACAGTTATTGACTTACTTAAGAATTACTTACTAAGTATTAACAACTACGACTACTACTTAGTGTCAGGGCCTAAAGCAGTGTTAGATCAGGTAGTTAATTTAATACCGAGTAGTTTTAGAGGTTACGTACTTACTGAGTCTTTAATGAAGTGTGGTTTAGGTTTTTGTGGTTCATGTGCTTTAAAAGATTTTTTAGTTTGTAGGGATGGTACTTTAGTAGATGCTAGTAGGTATAGGTGGTTGATATCTTGATTGATAAGGTCTTCCACATCAGGACATTAATTAATGGTTCTACATCAGAGTTAACAATTTATGTAGGTGATGATGGTTTTATTAAGAAGGTTAGTTATGGTAGGGAGTTAGTTAGTGGTTATGAGGTTATAGACTTATGTAGAGGTAAACTGCTAACCCTACCTGGTTTTATAGACCTACACGTACATTTAAGGGATTTTAAACTTAGTTATAAGGAGGATATAGTTAGTGGTTCTTCAGCAGCTGCTTCAGCAGGTTATGTATTAGTTTGTGATATGCCTAATACAAACCCACGTATAGATAATGTTGAAGTACTTAAGATGAGGGTTGAGGAGGTCTTAAGGAAGTCTTACGTAGACTACGGAGTTTACTGTGGTATACCTAACGATGTTAGTGTAGTTAATGAGTTGTTAAGTCTTAAGGAGTTATTCGTAGGTTTTAAGATATATCCTGAGGACTTAGTAGATAGGTTTGAAGTTATTAAGTACTTACTAGGTGTTTATAACGGTTTAGTAGTTGTACATGGTGAACTACCTGAACATGCTTTAAGACCTTCAACACGTGATTTAAGTCTTAGATATTTAGATAGACCATCATGGGGTGAGTTAGTCGTTACTAAAATGTTATCAAGTATTAATAAGGTATCTAAGATACATATAACACATTCTTCACACCCATCAACACCTTACTTATGTAGGTCTCTAGGTTTTACAGTTGATACAACACCATACTACTTCCTATTAAGTGGTGATGATGTTAGGGATTGTTGGGGTAAGGTTAACCCACCAATTAATAACTACATAAGTAAGACGTTAATATTTAATAACTTAATTTACGGTGTTTACGATGCTGTAGTTAGTGATCATGCACCACATTCGATTGAGGAGAAGTTAGTTGATTGGAGGTTATGTCCTCCAGGTATTGCAGATGTTGAGGTCTGTAGTAGGGTGTTACTAACGTTATTTATTAAGGGTTTCTTAAGTTATGAATTACTTATTAAGTACTTATGTAGGGGTCCTGCTAAGGTCTTAGGTGTTGATGGTGTTTTAGGTAGTTTAAGTAGTGGTTTTTAGAGCTTCCTTCACAGTTGTAGATCTTAGTAGGGAGGGTGTAGCTTATGTTAGGTATTCTAAAGCTCGTAGATCATGTCTTGATGGTTTTAAATATGTTGGTGAGGTTGTTAAGACTGTAGTTGGTGGTACTGTAGTATTTGATGATGGTGTTTTAGTTAAGCCTAAGGTGGTGGTGTTTGGTAGTAGATGTTGAGGTTTTTGTAGGTGGTTTAAGACTTAAGCATCCTGTGATGGTTGGTTCTGGGGTTTTAGGTGATAAGCCTGAGTTAATTGAGAGGTTAGTGAGGGAGGGTGATCCATCAGCAGTTGTTACTAAGACTTTAACTAAGTATAGACGTGAGGGTTACTTACCACCTATAATTGTTGAGTTAGGTTGTGATTCATACTTAAACGCTGTAGGTCTAGCGAATCCAGGTATTGAGGTAGTTAGTGATTTAGTTAGTGTTGGTTTAAGGTGTGGTGTACCTGTAGTAGTTAGTATTGCAGGTAGTAGTATTGATGAGTTTGTAGAGTTAGCTATTAAGGCTGAGTTAGGTAGGGCATCAGCTATAGAGTTAAACCTTAGCTGCCCACATGTTAGAGGCTTAGGTGCTGAGTTAGGTAGAGACCCACAGACAACCTATGAGGTTGTGAAGAACGTTAAGTCTGTAGTTAAGATACCTGTATGGGTTAAGTTAGGTCCTTGGGATAACGTAGTTGAAGTAGCTTCTAAATCATTAAGTGCTGGTGCTAACGTATTAACACTAGTAAATACATTAAGAGGTATGAAGATAGACATATACAGTAAGAAACCAATACTAACAGCACGTACTGGAGGACTCTCAGGAAAAGCACTACACCCAATAGCAGTTAGAGTAGTTTATGAAGTATATAGGGAACTCAAATGCGATATAGTCGGAGTAGGTGGAGTCCTAGACCACGAAACAGCAATAGAACTAATACTAGCAGGAGCAAAAGCAGTACAGATAGTATCAGCACTAATTAAAAACCCACCAACAATAATAAAAGAAATAGTAAAATCAATAATCAATTATATGAACGAAACAGGAATTAAAGACATAAAACAACTAATAGGAACAGCACACAACTAACACAACACCAACCAAACCCCACCTAAACACCATCCCCAAATTCTATTCTAGATTTTCTCAGCCTTCCTGAACTCCTCCTC
>Ga0065719_106659_pt1 | contig 20047 bp, 22 predicted proteins | sample GBSCel85sediment_FD_59106 | JGI IMG/M metagenome (GOLD analysis project Ga0065719, IMG submission 59106) | Hot spring sediment microbial communities from Great Boiling Spring, Nevada - Cellulolytic enrichment CS 85C v3 (version 3) | ecosystem: Environmental > Aquatic > Thermal springs > Hot... | reverse complement strand
TAAAAACCGTAGGAAAGAAGAGAATAAAAATCCAATTGCTCAAAATTGCAAAAGGAGGAAGCAAAGAATAAAATTCTTTACAATAAAAATGTCCGATTTTATAGCTCGCTTGGGCAGAGAAAGGCTTTATTCTGGATTCTGGGAAAGGAAAGATTTTTATTCTGAATTTTGAGATAAATTGTCGGAGTTCCTTCAGACTAAAGAGCTACTACAGTCTGACTTTGATGGTCTTCTAATCTCGTTTAAAAATCCGATCCAGCATTCAGGGAAACAGAAGCAGTTAAAAGAAATTCGATCCACAAAGAAAGCTACAAACCAATGCAGTTTCTTGAGCCATACTTCCTGCTCACTATTTCGGAATACTGGGAGTGCATAAACGGTGAAAAGATCTTGAATGAGGATGAACTGATATCGCAAATCTATTAATCCGAAATCACAGGTGTTGAATATGAAAAACAGAATAAAGATTCTGCTAATATCGACAATAATTAACAAAAATTTGAAGAGAGCGATTGAAGACGTGAGAAACTATTGCGATGTCAGGCTTATCTGTGCACACGAAATCCACTATTTTGATAAAGGAGAGATTCAGAGACTTGTGGACTGGGCAGATCTTATCCTGCTGGACATGCGCGGTGATCAGGGGATTCTAAACGAGATCGATCTCAAGGAAAAGGATCTGATATGTCTAGTTGGAGGAGGCACTTTGCTTGCAAGGGCAAAGCTGGGAAAGTTCAGAATGCCTGCAAAAGTCGCATCTTCCTTCATATCCGATCCGGCATCCCTTAAAAAGAAGATTGAAAGTATCCAGAAAGCTCTGGAAACGGCTGGAAAAATACTCCCCTTCGGAGTTCTCAGGGATGCCAGGAACTATGTTAGAACGCTCAGATACTGGGCAAACGGAGGATATGAAAATTACAGGAACATGTTCCTGCACTTATGCAGAGCAAAGGGAATGGATTTAGAAGTGAAGGATCCCGTGGAGTTTCCAGATTATGGCTTTTACCATCCAAAGTATGGCTTCGATTACAAACCACCAAAAGGAAGTAAAAAGATTGGAATCCTTTTCTATGGCGGAATGCACTTCGAAACCTGCAAAAAAACGCTGGATAAAATCGTTGAAAGGCTTGAAAGCATGAATTTCAGCGTTGTTCCGGTTTACACAGAAGGTATTTTGAATCTTAAGGCTTTGGAGCTTATGGAAGACGTGGATGCGATAATAAGCCTTCTCTGGTTCAGACTAAACGGTGGCCCTCTCGGTGGAGATCCAAGGAATACGATAGAGCTGTTGAAGAAAAAGAGGGCAAAGCTGTTCACTCCTGCTCTGATGTACAGCCAAAGGCTAATTGACTGGGAAAAGGAGCAGAGAGGCCTGAACATGGTGAACCTTTTTGCCAGCGTAACCCTGCCAGAAATGGATGGAGCAGTTGAGCCAATTGCCCTTTGCGGAATCTATGAGGACGAAGTGATCCCCATAGCTGACAGAGTTGAAAGGCTTTGCGAAAGGGTTGGAAAATGGATAGATTTAAGGCACAAGCCAAATTCTGAGAAGAGAGTGGCAATAGTCATCTACAACTATCCTCCGGGAGAGGAAAATCTGGGAAATGCTGCATATCTTGACACATTCGAAAGCCTGAAGGTTATACTTAACAGGCTGAAATCCGAAGGATACAGGGTTGAAACCAACGACATTAAAGAGCTTTTTTTGGTCAAGAAGCTTTTCAATCCAAAGCTTTTCTCGGAAAAAGCCATTGATTGTCCGAGATTGAGCAAAGATGATTATATTCGATTTTTTAACGAGCTTCCTGAGGAAGCGAGAAAGGAGATTATAGAGAGCTTTGGAGAGCCGCCAGGAGACATAATGGTTGATGAGGATGGAATACTGATTCCTGTAATCCAGCTTGGAAACGTTGCAGTCGGGGTTCAGCCTTCAAGAAGAAGAGTTCTGGAAAAGAGCGAAGACTTGCTTTCTGCAATCCACGACAAGACAAGGCCTCCCCACCATCAATACCTGGCATTCTATTTCTGGCTAAAAAATGTCTTCAGAGCTGATGCGATAATACACCTCGGCACCCACGGAACCCTTGAGTTCATGAAGGGCAAAGAAGCTGGTATGAGCTCGAAATGCTATCCGGACATTCTTATTTCCTCGATTCCGCACATATATGTCTACCATGTAACGAACGTCTCAGAGGCTATGATTGCCAAGCGAAGAAGTTATGCCACGCTTATAAGCTATAATTCTCCCCCTTATACAACCGCGGATCTTTATGAGGACTACGCAAGACTCGAAGAGTTAATAGAAGATTTAAGGATGGAAAAAAGCCTTGGGAAAGCTGAAGCTTTAAAGGGGAGAATTTTAGAGCTTGCTGAAAAGCTCGGTCTGGAAGCTGATTTGGACAAGATTGAGGCGAAGATATACGAATTCAAGAGATCCATAATTCCGAAAGGGCTTCATGTCATTGGCAAAAAATACGGGCCCCAGGAGCTCAGAGATTTCATGATTTTGCTCGCAAGATATGACAGGGCAGGCATGAAATCCCTTTACAGGCTCATAGCAGAGGAGAAAGGTCTGGAATACGAAAAAATCGCAGAGAATCCGAAGATCATGAAGATGATCGATGAGGAAGCGAAAAAGGTCGTTGAGGAATTTCTGTCCGGGAATGCGAGAAAGGAGTTCAGAGAAGCGCTGGAATACATTTATGATATTGCGGAAAAATTCTCTGACAATTCGCTGGAACTCGAAAATCTCCTGAAGGCCCTGAATGGGGAATACATAGAGCCCTCTGTGGGAGGAGACGTTATGAGAAATCCCGAAGTGCTGCCAACAGGCAGAAATCTCTACCAGTTCGATCCGCTCAGAATTCCAACCGAATTTGCTGTTGAAAGAGGAAGAAAGACTGCCAGGGAAATGATCGAAATTTACCGCAGGAAGCACGGGAAATATCCGGAAAGCGTTGCATTTGTCCTCTGGGGTTTTGAGACTGCTCAAACTTTCGGTGAAACAGTTGCGCAGATCTTCGAACTTCTGGGTGTAGAGCTTATTCACAAAACCGCCTGGGAAAAAGAGATAAGAGTTAGAAGCCCTGAGGAACTTGGAAGGCCAAGAATAGATGTGGTTGTAACAATCTGCGGGTTCTTCAGGGACATGTTTCCAAATCTGATCGAGCTTATAGACAAAGCCATAAGACTCGTCTCGGAGCTTTCAGAATCTGAAGACTTCAACTTTGTTAAAAAGCACGGAAAGGAGCTGAAAAGCCAGTTGAGAATATTTGGTCCCATGCCCACTGAATATGGAACAAGAATGCTCCAGCTGGTCGAGGATAGCGCATGGCATAATGAAAGCGATCTGGCAAACGCATACGTCAGCTCGATGTGCTACGCATACGGAAAGGATGTCCACGGGATTGAGGCAAGAGATGTTTTCGAGAATCTCCTGAAGACAGTCGATATGGTCTCTCAGGTTAGAAGCTCCATAGATTATGAAATAACAGACCTTGACCACTACTATGAATTCTTCGGGGGTCTTTCAAAGGCTGTTGAGCTTGCAAGGGGAAAGAAGGCTGAAATGATCATTGTGGATTCCACAAAGGAATTTGCAAGGGTTGAAAGCGTTAAAGACTCAATTGAAAGGGGAACAATAACGAGGACGCTGAATCCGAAATGGATTGAGGAAATGCTCAAGCACGGATTTAATGGTGTTCAGAAAATAGCGGATAGGATCGAATACCTTCTGGGCCTTGCGGCAACAACGAATGCTGTGGAAAATAGGCTGTGGGACAAAATAGCTGAAAGATTCGTGCTCGATGAGGATCTATTCAGAAGAATGAAGGAAGCCAACATATACGCTGTCCGAGAAATTCTGGAAAAGCTACTCGAAGCTGAAAGAAGGGGATACTGGAAAGCTGGAGAAATCAGGAAGAAGATTGAGGAGAAATATCTGGAAATTGACGGAATTCTGGAGGAGGTGGTTGAATGAGGTTCTTTCCCTTTTCTGCAATAGTCGGACAGGAAAAGGCGAAGCTTGCTCTTATCTGCAACGCAATCGATCCGAGCATCGGTGGAGTTCTGCTAAGCGGGGATAAGGGAACAGGAAAATCAACGATGGTAAGAGCCTTTTCGCAGATCCTGCCAGAGATAGATGTAGTAGATGGCTGTCAGTTCAACTGCAATCCCCACAACGTGGCCGAGATGTGCGATCTCTGCAGAGAAAAGGCTGAGAGGGGGGAAATAAGGATTGTGAAGAAGAAGATGAGAGTCATAGACCTTCCGCTCAGCATCACGCTGGACAGACTTGTAGGCACAATAGATCTCAGGAGAGCGCTGAAAGAAGGTATAAGAGCCCTGCAGCCCGGAATACTGGCGGAGGCGAACAGGAACATACTGTACATAGACGAAATCAATCTTCTCGAAGACTACATTGCGGACGTTTTGCTCGACTCTGCAGCATTGGGATGGAATTTTGTGGAAAGGGAAGGAATATCCTTGAAGCATCCCGCCAGATTCATACTTGTGGGCTCAATGAATCCGGAAGAAGGGGAACTAAGGCCACAGCTTCTGGACAGGTTTGGGATGTTCGTTTCGGTTGAGGCATCTATGAAGGTCGAGGAGAGGATTGAGATTGCAAAGAGAGTCAGCGAATTCCAAAAGGATCCGGTCTCCTTTTACGAAAAATACAGGGAAATGGATGAAAGGCTCAGGGATGCAATCCTGAATGCGAGAAAAATTCTAGAAGAGGTTGAAATTGACGAGGATATGCTTAAGCTGCTCGCTGAGACGATAATTCAGATGGGAATAAAAACGCACAGGGCCGAGATAACAACCTTGAAGGCTGCAAAGGCTATAGCTGCATACGAGGGGAGAAAAAAGGTCACTCTTGAAGACCTTAGGAGAGCAATGGAGCTAACACTGCCTCACAGAATCAAGGCAAAACCTTTCCAGAAGCCACAGATACCGGAATTAAAGCTTCCGCAAAACGAATCCAAATCCAAAGAAAATGCATCCAGCGAGGAATCTAAAAGCGAAAGAAGGATGGAATCCAAGAATTCAGGAGATCAGGATTGCAGGGATTTTCCCGGCAATTCGGAAAAGAGGTTTGAACCTTTAGATGTGAAAATGGAGCCAAAAAATTCAAAAGAGATTTGCGAGATTTCTGGAAGGAGAACTTCAAGAGACTGCAGGACAACGCTGATAGGGGAGAAGAGGGGAATTCCTATCTCATACATTCCAGCTCTGGGGGAATTTCAAGACATAGATTTCCTTGCAACACTGAACTCCGCAGCTGTTCGGGGATTTCCGATAGAGATTAGAGATGAGGATATAAGGATAAATGTTCGCAGAGCGAGAGCTCCAAGGCTTACAGCAATAATCCTAGATTCCAGCGGCAGCATGGGTTTGCAGAAAAGGATAAGCATCGCCAAGGGGATAGCGAAGAGGCTTGTTGAAAACTCCTATCAGCGAAAAGACTGGCTTTCGCTGATAGTCTTTCGGGGGAGCGAGGCTGAAATTGTCGTTAAACCGACAAAAAGATATGAGGAGATCTTTGATGCTATCGACATTATTCCAACTGGTGGAAAGACTCCGCTGCCTTCTGCACTTTTAAAGCTGCTTCTGATTTCGAAGGCTGTTAAAAAAGCCCAAGTTAAGGGAATACTGATCACAGATGGAAAGGGAAATGTTCCCGTGTTTGAGAGGGTTGAGGATGACTTGATTCAGATCTGCAACATGATTGCAAAGAGGGGGATAAGACTTGAGATATACGACACAAGACCCAGAGCCTTTGATCCGTCGCCGAATTATATAGAGCTGATATCTGAAATCACAAAAGCTCAAGTGCATAGAAGCTAGATGACTGCATTGGATGTATTTGTCGGCTTGACAAAGAGAAAAAATTTAGGCCAATTTAGGTCAATGCTATAGGCTTAAAAATGGCTTTCTGCAGTTTCTTGGGTTTCGTCGACTTTCGAATTTCTGCACGAAATAGTGAATTTATACTAAAAATTTTTAGCAGATTTAGGTTATCTTTTCATTTTCCAAACGCCCCCGCCGGGAATCGAACCCGGGTCTGAGGCTCCGAAGGCCTCAAGGATGTCCGCTACCCCACGGGGGCTTTCAGATGCTAAACGCCAAACTTATATTTAAAGACTCTTCCTAAGTTCATGAATTTTAGGGCAGTGGAGGGCAGAATTACCAGCTTCATCAGGGACTGCGTTGAGAAATCGAATTCCAAAGGTGTTGTTCTTGGCCTGAGCGGTGGAGTTGACAGTGCTGTTGTTGCTTTTCTCTGCGTTAAAGCTCTCGGGAAGGAAAGAGTTCTTGCGAACATAATGCCCGAGGAAGGCGTTACGCCGAAGGAAGACGTTGAAGATGCACTTCTTGTTGCAAAAATTCTTGGAATAGAATACAATTTGATCGAAATAAGTCCAATCGTTTCACTGTTTTTGAACATCATTGGAAAAGACAGAATAAATAAAAATTCTTTAATAAATTTGAAGCCAAGAATTAGGATGGCAATAAATTACTTCTTTGCTAATGCGCTTCAAAGGCTTGTAGTTGGAACCGGAAACAAGAGCGAGATAATGATAGGCTACTTTACAAAATATGGAGATGGGGGAGTCGATCTGCAACCGATTGGAGATCTTTATAAGACAGAAATCTTCGAATTCGCAAGATATCTTGGAGTTCCGGAAAGAATAGTAAAAAAGAGGCCGACTGCAGGGCTTTACATAGGGCAGACTGATGAGGATGAGATAGGCATGAGTTATGCGGAGCTCGATGAAATACTGAAGAAAATAGAGCTCGGGATTTTCGAGAACGAAGAAAGGTTCAAAAGGGTTCTTGAATTGGTGAGGGCTTCGGAGCACAAGAGAGCTATGCCGCCAATTCCGAGGGTTAGGGATCTGCTGTGAGGTTTACGATAATTTTAATGGCATTTTTGGTATTTTCCATCGCTCCGGTCTCTGCTGATACAGTTTATGGAAAAGTTTACCACTGGTATACTCTTGAGCCAGTTGAGGCCCTGGTTATAATAAAGAACGGTGTTGAGCAGAGAATGCTGGCTTTAAACGGGGAATACAGCTTTGAGGTGAAGCCGGGGAAGTATAAGATAATTGCAAGGAGCGGAGAACTTGTTGCCATTGAGAATGTAGTAGTAGAAGGAAACGTCAGGTTTGACATAATCGTTTTTCCAGAGCTTGAGATGCCTGAAGAAGTTCCTGAAATGCCTGCAGAAGAAGACTACAGCTACTTGGTGATAGCGATTTGCTTGGCTGGATTGATCGCAATTTTTTCAATGAAGAGAAGAAAAAAGGAGGAAATACTGCCGGATGATCTTATGACTGTGATAGAAACGATAAAAGCAAATGGTGGCAGAATAACGCAAAAAGAGCTTAGAAAGAAGCTTGGATTCAGTGAAGCGAAGATGAGCCTTATATTGGCTGATCTGGAAAGGAGGGGAATTATAGAGAAGGTCAAGAAGGGAAGGGGGAATATAATATTCCTCAAAAATCCATGATGTCGAACTTCAATCCCTCTTCGATTAGAGTCCTTGTTAGATCGTTCACCAGGCTTTCCGTGCAGACAACTATTACTTCACAGCCGTGATGGGATGCTTCAACGCACACTTCCTTTGCACCAAAGAATATTGGCTCTACTCCTGCTTTTCTGCAAGATACTAGAGCTTCGATGCCCATTGCTAGGACAAGGCTTCTTCTTCTGCTTTTTATTAGCTCTCTGAGCTTTTCAATGTTCGCCTTTCTGCTTCCGCCTTCTGCAATATCCGGAACTTTTGCCACTATTATTTCTCCTTTCCGGGGAGCTTCAAAGCTTCCAGTTGGCTTTAAAAGAATGTCCTCTCCCTTTTTAGCCGACATAAGAGCAATACCATTTCCATTCTCGTCTTTTCTTGCGAATATTAGCCCGTCTTCAAACCAGTATCTAATACTTGAGTTCTCTTCAATATCTTCAGCTGCAATCGCCACTATTGTCTTTGAATACAGCTTCTTGAGCATCTCTTCCGTGAATATATGCAGATCGAGCAAGTTCTTCGTAAGCCAATCCTCGCCTTTCTTTGTTATTTCATAATAGCCGCGATGCACAACTCTTATGAATCCTTCGGAAACGAGTTCTTTGAAGTATTCAGAAATTGCCTGCGGGGTTAGATTCAGCTTTTTCGCTATTTCCCTCTGATTGCACTCTGGATTCAGCATCAGTTCTGTCAGTATGAGAAGCTGAACAGTATCCTTTCTTTCCCTCAGGATCATGAATGAAGTAGTTGCGAGATCATTAAAATTTTGTGACATGGCTTTATCATAATAATGAGAAAAGCTTATATACTGGTGCTGATAATTATTATGGGTGGTGGTGATGGTAAAAATAGTTCACGCTCAAACTGTGTTGCCAGAAAACGTGCTTGAGGAGCTTAAAAAGAAGACTGGAGAAGTTGCCACAAAGGATGCACTTGCTAAAGCTGTGGAGCATTATCTAGTCTGTCCATACACGCATGAAGAACCCTTTGAGAAAAAACTCGAAGAAGTTATAAGGAAAAAGAAACAGAAGGAATAATCGTATTTTTTTATGATAATACTTTTCACTGGTAAGGGGGGAGTGGGAAAAACGACTGTTGCAGCTATTACTGCCATAAAAGCTTCGAAATTGGGATATAAAACGCTGATAATTTCAACTGATCCAGCTCACAGCCTTTCAGATTCATTCCAATTCCAGCTGGGCGCAGAGCCAAAAAAGATAGTAGAAAATCTCTATGGAATGGAAGTAAATGTCGAGCATGAGCTAAAAAAGCACTGGGAGGTAATAAAGGACTATCTTCTTCTTTTCTTTAGATCTCAGGGAATAGAAGATGTAATAGCTGAAGAGCTTGCAATTCTTCCCGGATTCGATGAAGTTGCTAGCTTGCTGAATCTTCTGGAATTCTACGAAAGAGGTGACTACGATGTAATAATTCTGGATTGTGCTCCGACGGGAGAAACCCTTCGACTTTTAAGCGTTCCAGAAATTGCGAGATGGTATATGAATCGATTTTTTGGAATAGAGAAGAAGCTGATGAAGATAGTAAAGCCAATAGCTGAACCGCTGATAAGGGTTCCATTGCCCTCTGAAGAAGTTATGGACAAGATTCAGGAGCTTTATTTAAAGATAAGCAGGATAAAGGATCTTCTGGAAGATGAAGCTGTCGTTAGAATAGTTATGAATCCAGAGAAGATGGTTATAAAGGAATCGGAAAGGGCCTTTACTTACATGAGCCTCTTTGGCTACACAGTCGATTGCATCGTTGTGAACAAGGTTTTTCCAAGGAATTCTGGTGAATTTCTTTCGGAATGGGTGAAGATGCAAGAAGAATACTTGGAAAGGATAAGGGAATCGTTTCCGGTTCCAATCGTTGAGATTCCATTCCAGCGCTCTGAAGTTGTAGGCAAAAAGCTCTTCGAACTGGCTGAAAAGGTATTTGACTTTGATCCAACGAAGAAGTTGGTTGAAGAAAAACCTATAAAAGTTGAAAAGGAGGGAGATTTCTTTGTTCTAAGCTTAAAGGTTCCCTTCGTAAAAAAGGAAGAGATAGAAATCTACAGAAGAGGTGAAGAGCTCGTATTCGTTGCGGGAATGTGGAGAAGGAAAATAATCCTCCCTCAGGCTCTTAGGATCAGGGAAGCAGTTGGGGCAAGCTTTAATAACAACGAAATAAGGGTTAGATTCAGGTGACGGTATGCCGAGGGAATTCAGAATTCCCTTTCCCAGCGTGGAGGATTTTATACCGAGGGAATTTTTGGAACACTCTCTGAAAGCCTACAGGGAATTTCTCCTAGCCCTGAGAAGTCTGATAGATTTCCAGCTTGAAAGACTGGAGAAGATGGAGAAGAAGGAAAGGAAGGAAATAAGAAAGATAGAGATCGAGTAGGAACTTTTATCATCCCTAACACCTTGTCAAGATATGCCATGGAGTGAGGAGTTCTGGGAGAGGGAGGAGTGCCTTTCGAAAAAGGAGCTGGAGGAGCTGCAGTTCAAGAGGCTCAAGCAGACGATTAAAAGAGCTTATGAAAACGTTGAGTTCTTCAGAAAAAGGCTGAAGTCTGCGAAAATAACACCAGATGATATAAGGAGCTTTGAGGACTTTGAAAAGATTCCTTTCACAACAAAGGAGCACTTTTCAGAAAATTATCCATTCGGCCTCTTTGCAGTTCCCAGAAGCGAGATAGTCCGAATACATACATCAAGTGGCACGTCGGGAAAGCCCAAAGTCGTCGGGTATACAGCGAGGGATGTTGAAAACTGGGCTAATCTGGTTGCCAGATGCCTTTACATGGTAGGCGTAAGGAAAGGAGACATTTTTCAAAACATGGTGAACTATTCTTTTTTCACAGGCGGTCTCGGCTTTCAGCTTGGAGCTGAAAGAGTTGGGGCAATGACAATTCCTGCAGGTGTTGGAAACACTGAAAGGCAAGTTCAGTACATGGCAGACTTTGGGACAACAGTAATACACTCAACACCGAGCTACGCTCTGCATTTAAAAGAGGTTGCAGAGGAAATGGGATTGCTTGAAAAGCTTAAACTTAGAATTGGGTGTTTTGGTGCCGAACCTTGGAGCGAGAACACAAGAAAGAGGCTTGAAGATGCATTCGGCATAAAGGCTTATGACAGCTATGGTCTGAGCGAAATGAACGGCCCTGGGGTTGCATTCGAGTGCAGGGAGCAGCAGGGGCTTCACATATGGGTAGACCATTACTTTGCTGAACTGATAGATCCGAAGACAGGTGAAAGAGTGAGCGAGGGGGAAAAAGGGGAGCTGGTGCTGACACCTCTGACAAAAGAAGCCATGCCCCTGCTGAGGTATAGAACCGGGGACATAACCATAATGGAGGATGAAAAATGCGCCTGCGGCAGAACGCATCCAAGGCTCATGAGGATTCTTGGCAGAAGCGACGACATGCTAATAGTCAGAGGAGTGAACGTTTTCCCGAGTCAGATAGAGCATGTTCTGATGCAGATTCCCGAAGTCGGGGACAACTTCCAGATCGTGCTCAGCAGAAAAGGATCCCTAGATGAGATCATCGTTAGGGTAGAGGTGAAGGATGAGTTCTTTACCGGCGAGCTTGAAGATCTGAAAAAGTTGCAGGAAAAGATTCAGAGGGCTTTGCAGAAAGAGCTGATGCTCAGGACAGCCGTTGAACTTGTCGAAAAAGGAAGCATAGAGCGCTCTATGGGCAAGGCTAAGAGAGTGATAGATCTAAGATCAATCTGATCTTTCAACTATCCATCTTATGGCCTCCTTCCAGAGCTTTGCGTGGGAGCTCTTGCTCACCGTAAGACCAATGTGTCCCTTGTCCACGCTCAGGGCTTTCTTATCCTTCGATGGTATCTTTTCGAGGAAGGGGAGCACCGAGCTTGGAGGAGTTATGTGATCCTTTTCCGCGTAAAGAGCGAGCACGGGCATTGTTATTTTGCTTAGATCCACTTTCTTTCCATTGACTTCGTATTCGTTCTTTATAAGCTCGTTTTTGTGATACCATCTGCCTATCAGTTCCTCAAAAACGCTTCCGGCAACTGCTGGGGAATCGAAGATCCAGAAGTCCATGTAGAAGAACTCCTTCAGGAATTTCGGATCTTCGATGTTGTCCAGCAATCCCTGATACTTTGCAAATACAAGTCTAATCGGGTCAACGAGCAGAAAGGCTATGTTTAGCATCTCTCCGGTTACGTTTCCTACAGCTCTCACTATTTTCTCCGGATTCAGGTGCTTTGCCCAGAGAGCAAGCGTGTTTTCGGTGTCGAAGTTGATTGGCGGAGTTTGAATCACGAGATTTTTAACTTTCTCTGGATAAAGGCTTGAGTATATCACCGCAAGCGTCGATCCAAGGCAGTAGCCGTGCAGGGTTACTGCTTCTACTTTTCTTTCCCTTCTTATCCTTTCAACGCAGAAGTCTATGTAGTCTATGTAATCTGAAATTCTGAAAAATCTGTCTGCCCTCTTCGGATATCCCCAGTCTATCATCCATACATCTATGCCTTCTGCTATAAGCTTTCTAACAACGCTCACGTCTTCGTGCAGATCCAGCACGTAGGGACGATTTATGAATGCGTAGACAAAGAGAAGGGGAACTCTGTGCCTTCTTTCTCCCTTGAAATGCAGCAGCTTGAAGAGCCAGTCTTCATGAACGACTTCGTATTCGCAAGTCCATGTTTTCACATCTATGTCCCTAATCCTTTCGATCATGCAGCCTCACCTCCAGAGCTTCTATTCTCTTTTCGAGTTCGAGAATTTTCCTTCTGAGATCCATGATCCTTTTGTAGGCTTCATCCAGCTGCGAAACTGTAGCAAATGGGCTTGCTGGATTGTTCTCCAAAAGGAGCTCAAGAAATCTCCTCAGGCAGTATATGTGATCGAAAAGGGCATCGAAAAGTCTCTGCTGCAGCTTTAGATAATCTTCGGATTTCAGAAGGGCATCGAACTCTTTTGCAAGATAATCCTGAAGCGAGTTCTTGAATTCATCAAAGCTATTGACATTTGATTTTGACAGGAAATTGCAGAAGTTCTCAATCGACCTTCTGAAGCTATTTCTCAGCATTTCGCGGTATTTCTCATAATCGGAAACAAAATCGCCCCAGTGCTTCATGCAGTCGATCAGGTAGTTTTTAGCATCGGCTGGCAGGGCAAAGGGAAGATCCTGTGGAAATCTGGCAGGCACTTCGAATTTCCTTGCGAAATCCATCCAGTCTTCTATGAACTTGTCAACGGGAGTCTTTATGATTGGCTGGGATAAAAGCTGCAAGGTAAGCTTCATGTGAGATGCAAGGGATTCAACAAAGTCTGCATATGCGGAAATCAAGTCTCTGGCAGAAAGGAAGTCCTGCATCGGAAACATAGACCTTATAAACCTCTCGTTGAAGATTATCACTTCAAAGGGGCGGATAAAGAATCTGAAAAGCTCTTCGAACATCTTATCAAAATGATCCACATACTCCAGCTTTCCGAGGACATTGTATTGCTCCCAGATTCTCTTCATATAATCCCTTACAGCGATGTTGCGGAGGATTAGCTCGAAAGATTCCTTAGGCAACTTCCTATAAACTTCTATCATAATCTTTCTTAGCCATATGTTTATAAAAAATTTGTGGTCAGATCATGGATAAAATTTCACGCATTCCTCGATCTGAGCCTTATTACAAAGGTGGCACCTCTTGGTTTTGTGTCTTCAACCCAGACTCTTCCCCCATACCTTTCTACTACTTTTTTAACAACATATAGCCCCAATCCGCTTCCAGTTGTTGTATCGAGTGTGAAACCCATTTCGAAAATCTTTCTCTTCAGATCACTCGGAATACCGACTCCGTAATCTATTATCCTTATCTCGCACTCTCCGTTGAATTCACTCAGCTTGAAATCTATCTTTTCCGTTTTCCCGTGCTTTAAAGCGTTGTTTACTATGTTGTCGATCACGGAATATATGGCATCGTCGGCCAACGCGAAGCAGTTACCTTCGATGCTGTAATTAACCTTGTAGAACTTCATTACGTCTTCTATCACTTCTCTGATGTTCTTGGGCTTAAGGACACTTCTGTCAGCTGATATGGCCCTTTCAAGATCCCTGATCTTGTTTAGATACACGTTGGTTTCCTCAACAGCTTCTATCGCCTTCTGCAAATATATTTCGTTCTTTTCGAGCAGGTAAATCTCTATGTAGCCGAGTATTATCTGAAGCTTGTTCTTCACGTCGTGCCTTAGCATTCTGTTCATGATCGAAAGGACTTCCTGCATTTCGTTTAGCTTTTTGTATAGTTCAGCAAGCCTGTCCTTTTCCTCGACAAGCTCCCGATAGCTCAGAGCTGGTAATTTTTTTGAATAAACGTATGCAAAACCTCCAAAAACTCCAGCAAAGCTCATTGCGTAGAATATCACTGGCATTGCAAAGGCTGTAAATCCTGCAACGATCATAGAGTCGCCTATGAAGTTCAGGAAGAAGAACAGAAGCACTATCCAGTAGTAAAACTTTGCATCAGTTTCTCGGTACATTCTGAACAAGATGGCAAAGGCTGAGATCATCAGGACGTCCATGAATCCCATCAGGCCAAATACCTCCTTAACTTTGGGCTCCATTGGCTGGAGGTTCAACAGAAAGAGCAAAATTCCGAGTGAGATCGCTATTGCAATTGATATCGCCAGATCCTTTAATCTTACAAAGGCTATTTCCTTTCCTATTTTCCAGATTCCGAATGTCAGCATTGGTAAGTAGGAAAGAACGAACAGAAGGGATGAGATTTCTGGCATTTCAGTTATTATTTCTCTCAAAGCCTCCTCGCAGTCTCTGGCAGTTGTAGCCCTGTAGGACAGCAGAATGGCCAGAAGGTTGATGAGAATGGTCGAAAGCAGTGCAAGGATGAACAGTCTTTGATCCCCGCTCCACTTCAGGGCTAGGAAAGCGGATATCACTAGAGAAAGGATGCAGAGAGAGATCAGGTAAAGATAGGCATAATCTGCCGGACTTACAGGCAGTAAATCTCCAAGGAATATGGGGACAGCAATTGGAATTCCAAAACTAATTGTTATTATTATCAGATGTTTGAAAGCCATGGAGTTAGTATTACAGAAAAATTTAAAATTTTCCTCGGTGCGAAAAGCTTTTTAGCATTTGTGGCAATTTTTTTTATGGATATACTAAAAAAAATCGATGAGCTGATAGCAGAAGAAAGATTTGCCGAGGCATTCAATCTTCTAATCTCGGAGGCACCGGAGGATTTGAGGCAAAGAATAGAGAAATCTATGGTAGATCCGGAGGAAATTAAGGCTCTAGAGGGATTTTGGAAGGATTTAACTCTGCTTCTGCACTTCGCATACTCATCGTTTACACACGCGAGGGAAAGCGACAATCAATCTCTTGTTTCCTGCGTAGTTGCATCTATCAGCGCCGTTAAGATAGCGAAAAAGCTAGGTGCAACAAAAATAACACCAAAAATGATGATAAATGCTGGAAGGTGTCTTAACATGATGAAGATGAAGGACAGAGCTGAGAGAATGCTCCTAGAAGCTGAAAAAATCTGCATCGAGTCTGGAAACGAGAAAGAGCTTCTCAGAGTTTACAACGAATTGTCCAGTCTTTACTACGAGGATGGAAGATACAGCGAGGCAAAGGAGAAAATAGATTCTGCTTTAAAGCTTTTTGGTCAGAGGAAGGATTCTGAAGTGGCGATGAGCCTATCTATCGCTGCGGAAATCTATGCAAAGCTTGGAGAATTCGAAAAAGCAGAGGAATTCTATATAAGGGCAAAGGAGATGCTGGAAGAAATTGCGAATGTTGAGAGGTCAAGCAAATTTGATCTCGGAATTCTTCTCAGCAATTACGGCATCTTTTGCAAAAAGCTTGGAAAATATGAAGTTGCAGAAAAAATGCTTCTGGAGTCCCTGAAGATTTTTGAAGAACTCGAAAAGCTGGATTTCACGTTCTCCCAGTTCGTTGCAACTAATTTGAGACATTTGGGAGATTTGTATAGAGAGATGAAGAGATTTAAGGATGCTGAAAAGTTCTACAGCATGTCAAGGGAGAAGTTCAGGGAAATACAGCGAAACTGGGAAAAATCTGCCAGCTGAAGAAAGAATTTATATACTATAATCTGCATTTAATCAAAACGAGAGGAGGGGGTTGATTTGAAATCCATCATTGAAGAAGCTCTTTTGAGGGCTGAGAGGGAAAGAAGAGAAAGAATAGAAGGCAAAACACCTGAGAGACCCGAGAATGTTGAAGATGAAATCGTGCAGATGTTGAGAGAGCTTAGAACTGTCATTAAAGTCATAGGAATTGGAGGAGCTGGATGTAACACGATTACTAGGCTTTATGAAGAAGGAGTCGAAGGTGCGGAGCTTATCGCCATGAACACGGATGTCCAGCATCTTTATCACACCAAAGCTCACAGAAGAATTCTGTTAGGCAAAAGGAGGACCCGTGGACTAGGAGCCGGAAGCTTGCCCCAGATTGGAGAGGAAGCTGCTAGAGAAAGCGAGGAAGAGATAAAGAGGATCGTAGAGGGCTGCGACATGGTCTTCATAACCTGTGGTCTTGGAGGGGGAACTGGAACTGGGGCATCTCCAGTTGTAGCAGAAGCCGCCCAAGAAGCCGGAGCTTTGACAATCGCAGTTGTAACATTTCCATTCACGGCCGAAGGCTCCGTTAGAAGATCTAATGCCGAAGCTGGGCTTGAAAGGCTTAAGGAAGTGACAGATACAGTCATAGTGATTCCGAACGACAGGCTTTTGGATGTTGTTCCAAATTACCCACTGAATCTGGCTTTCAAGGTTGCAGATGAAATTCTGATGAGAGCCGTCAAGGGGATAACTGAACTCATAACCAAGCCGGGGCTGATAAACCTGGACTTCGCAGACGTTAAAACCATAATGGAAAAAGGAGGCGTTGCAATGATAGGCCTTGGAGAGGCGAGCGGAGAAGATAAGGCTCTGGAATCTGTCAGAAAAGCCCTTAAGAGTCCTTTGCTTGATGTTGACATATCTGGAGCAAAGGCTGCCTTGGTTAACGTAACCGGTGGCCCAGATATGACAGTGGAAGAAGCTGAGAGCGTAGTTGAGGAGATATACACAAAGCTGGACTCCGATGCTAGGATAATATGGGGAGCTATGATCGATCCAGAACTTGAGAACACAATAAGGACTCTGGTGATCGTTACTGGCGTAAAAAGCCCGCAAATCTTTGGTAAAAAGTATTCAGTGACCCAGAAGTTCGGAATCGATTTCGTGAAGTAAAATTTAATAACCGCCCAAAGACTCTTGATATGGATATAAGAGAGACTTTCAGAGAATACCTCAACGTGCTTAAGATGGCAAAAAAACCGAGCAGGGATGAGTTCTCTCTAACGGCAAAAGTAGCGCTGGCTGTAATGTTTATAATCGGCTTTGTGGGCTTTGTAATCTACCTCATCATGAGCGTGCTTCCGGGTGTCTTAAGATGAAATACATTGCAGTGAAAACGACTGCCAATCAGGAAAGGGTAGTTGCAAATCTTGTTGAGCTGGCGATAAAAAAGCACGGGCTGAAGATTTATTCCATCCTAGCTCCAAAGGAGCTCAAGGGCTACATAATAATAGAAGCGGAAAACGTCGAAGATGCCGTTAGAGCTATAAGGGGAATCCCGCATGTCAGGGGAGTTGTGAAAAAGGATATCAGCTTCGAAGATATAAAGCACTATCTGACTCCGAGAAAAGCTGTAGAACAGATAAAAGAGGGATTCTTGGTCGAAGTAATTGGAGGTCCGTTCAAGGGAGAGAGAGGGATTGTGAAGAGGGTGGATGTGACAAAGAATGAGATAACTATAGAGCTGCTTGAAGCTGTAGTTCCAATTCCCGTTACCGTAAGAGCTGAAAATGTCAGGGTAGTTGAAAAGAAGGAGGTGTAGTTATGAAGGAAGTTGAAGTCCTCGTTGTAGGCGGACAGGCAACTCCGGGCCCACCGCTTGGGCCAGCAATAGGGCCTTTGGGCTTGAACGTCAAGCAGGTTGTTGATAAGATAAACGAGGCAACGAAAGCTTATGCAGGACTGAGAGTTCCTGTGAAGATAATAGTAAAGGAAGACAGAAGCTTCGAGATAAAAGTTGGCCTTCCGCCTGTTTCGGCTTTGATAAAAAAGGAGCTGAATCTTGAAAAAGGTTCATCGAATCCAAACAGGGAATTCGCTGGGAATCTAAAGATGGAGCAGGTTATAAAGATCGCAAGGCTGAAAAAGGAGAAATCCCTTTCGTATTCACTGAAAGGCGTCGTCAAAGAAGTGCTGGGAACNTGNGTTTCAATGGGGATAAAGGTTGAGGGAAAGAATCCAAAGGATGTAATTAGAGAGATCGAAGAGGGAAAGATCAGCATTCCCGAAGATTAGCTAAGATCCCCGCATGCGCAGAAAAGCTCTCTAAGCGCAGAAAGCAGATCCTCGAATCCAGTTTTTTTAACGCTTGAAACCTTTATAGTTCTATACTTCAAAGTGCTGTATTCAAAAATTTGAGCCAGATTCTCCATTATTTCAGATATCAGGCCTTCCCTTTGATCCAGTCCTTTAAGGATCTCTTTTACATCGATGTCCACTAGATCTGATTTCGATATGGCCGTGATCATGGGAATTGAGAGTCTAAGAGATATGACAACGTTCTGTAGAATGCCTGAAATCAGGTTCTCCGGACTCGAAACCATTGCAGATTCGAGAATGAAAACTCCGGCTGTAAATTTGTCAGACAATCTTTTAACAAATTCTATTCCACTTTGGGAATATATGAACAGCTCCATTTGCCCAGGAGTATCGTAAAGAACGAAGTCTGCGGATAAATTGAAAAGATCGACGAAGTTGAGCATTTCATCCATCGATTTCAGAAGAGCCCCATTTATTCCAAGAGATAACTTTTTCATTATTTCCTCAGTTCTCACGAAATCCCTAACATCGAGATCTGCCCTGTATATCGGCTGACTTGCGGGATCCAGGTTTACAAGTTTTACATCGTATCCGCTGGATTTTAAAAAGGCGCCGAATTCCTTAACTAGCGTGCTCTTTCCGCTTCCAGCCGGGCCTATGATGAAGACTTTCATCAGTATCTCCTGATGAAAGCCAAGAGCATTCCGACTAATAAAGCTATAAGAAGCAGACTGATGTTCTTGAATAGCTCTGAATAGAACATCGAGTTTTTGAGAAATTCTTTAGCCTGATTTAGCTCGTCTTCTAGTCCATGGTTCATCTTTTCCAGATCCGAAACCCTTTTCTGAAGCTCGATCATCATCTGGTTCATGAGGCTTAGATTTTTCGAGCAGTTCTGAAGATCCGATTTTGCCAGATCTAGCTCCTTGCTCAGATTCATGTTTGTCTCTGTCAGCACCCTTATTCTATCGTAGAGATCAACGTTTATGCTGTTTATTATCTCAACGAGGGACTGAAGATAGCTAACTCTCGATTTCAGGATCTCGTTTTCTTTTTCCAGCATTATTAGTCTTTTCTGCATTTTCAGGATTTCTTCGCTCAGATTTTCCAGTCTTTTCACTTCCAAGGTCAGCTTTTCCTCTTGCAACCCCCTTACGACTATCGCTTTGTAACCTTCGCATGCATAGCTTATGACTATTTCATGAGTTCCAGCTGTAAGATCTTCTGAGCTGTTTAAGCTGTGTTTGAAGAACATGCAGCTGTCCAGATAAACAGTAGCTGGTTCAGAGAGGGTGATATTTACCACTTCTCCCTGAAAGGCCGAATTCACGCTCAAGATTGCAAGTAAAAGAAGGATCACTTCGCCTCACCTCTCAGGCTTCTTTGAACAACTTCCCATATCTCGGCTAAATCTCTAAAAGACGCTATTTTTCCCCTGAGATAGATGAATGTTTCTCCTCTCTTCAAGAAAAATCTGCAGTCATCTCTGTTGAACAATATAGCTTCATCGCTCTTCAGGCTTTCAAAGAGTTTCATAGCTTCATCCAATTCCACTTCTTCCAATCCAACCAGCGTTCTTCTCCCTTTATGAACAAGAGCACTGTTAACCAGAAATCTTTTTTTAAGAAATTCCTGCAACTCGCTCAGCTTTATTTCTGTCTTTATCATTCCATTTCCAAATCCAAGCTTTTTTAGAAGGAATTCTCCAATAAAAAATCCCGCAATTACTCCAGAGCTTGATATCACGATCTCCCAGAAAATACCCACCACCAAACATCGTAATGCAAAAGACTTCTTAATTTTTACTCCAAGCAGTCTTCACAGCAACCCTCGCATTCGGTTATTTCCTTTACACAAATCCTTTCCGTTTTGCTCAAACAGATGCCATAAACATCTTTAATAAATCTGCATGGGAATCTTATTCCAGATCTGGCTATCGAAATGGCCAAAGATACGAAATCGGGTCTCTGAAGCTTATAGGATAAAAAAATTGTAAGAATGAGATATCCGATTGCGATCGTAAAAACAACGGGATCGAATTCTCCAAAAGACATGCTACTTCTTAGATATCTCAGCCACCTTTTCTTCGATCTTCATGAAAAGCTCTTCCACCTTGCTCCACGGGATTATTGTGGAATACTTGCT
>Ga0065719_100084_pt1 | contig 20059 bp, 20 predicted proteins | sample GBSCel85sediment_FD_59106 | JGI IMG/M metagenome (GOLD analysis project Ga0065719, IMG submission 59106) | Hot spring sediment microbial communities from Great Boiling Spring, Nevada - Cellulolytic enrichment CS 85C v3 (version 3) | ecosystem: Environmental > Aquatic > Thermal springs > Hot... | reverse complement strand
ATTCCCTCCGTGTTTTCGGCGAGCGCACATTTTATGTAGGTTCAGCAGGCGGCACGGGTGGCCCCTTTGTCCCAGCTCCCCCAGACTCTTCCGGATCTCGGCCCTCTTCGTCTCCTTCCTACGTAAACACTTTCAGGGAATGCCAGGGAATGGAAGATGCGCCTTACCTGAGCCCTGGGCGGTATCAGGGCGAACTCGGCTGGCCCGGTCCGGGACAGACCCTCGATTCAAAGGACTGGTTGCGGGTCAACTTGAACGCCGGACATATCTTAGAGCTGCGGGTCAGCACGCCGAAGCCTGTTTCCGTGCAGCTTTTGGATCCCGATGGCCGGGAGGTGGGGCGCATTAGTGGCTCCGGCGAGCTCGGCCTTACTTTCCAGGCTTCCCTCCGCGGCACCCACTATCTTTGCATATCCATTCTCCAAAGCTTCCCCTCCTTCACCTACATTTTGGACATCTCCATCCGGCGCTAAACTTTTCGGGTGGGTCCGGAGGAAATTCTTCTCCTTCTTCGGGAGGGCCTAGAACCCTGGCCGGAAATTCTTCGCAGGCTAAGGATTTCTCGCTCCGAACTTCTGGGAGCCCTTCGGGCTTTGCAGGAAGAAGGTTTTCCTGTAGTTGTGGAGGAGGGGGGAGCCGGCCTCTTGCCCGGGTCGCCCGCTCCCCAGTTCCTCCTTCCGCGGCTCAAAGGAAAGTTTGGCCGACCTTACCGCTACCTGGGCAGGGTCACGAGCACCCAAGATGTGCTTGCGGAATGGCGGGAAGCGCCGGAGGGCGCGCTGGTGGTGGCGGAATGCCAGACCCGCGGCCGCGGCCGGCTCGGACGCCCTTGGGAGAGCCCGCCGGGAAACCTCTATTTTTCCGTGCTCCTTGAGGAGGCCGATCCCTTGCTTCCCTTGAGGGCGGGTTTAGCCCTGATCGAGGCCGTAGGTTTTGGCCTCCTTGAGTGGCCCAACGATCTTCTCTCCCCAGATGGCCGAAAGATGGGAGGAATCCTTGTTGAGCGTAGCGGCTCCCGCGTCCTTTTAGGGGTTGGGATCAACGTGGCGCGCGCGCCCATTCCTGCTTCGGCCGCGATATCGGAATTCAAAAGCTGTAGCCGGGTTCAACTTCTTGCCGATTTCCTTTGGTCCTTGGAGAACTGGCTTTCGAGAGAAAACGAGGAGGTCCTTTCCCATTGGAAAAGCCAAAACGTCACATTGGGAAGGGAAGTGGTGGTGCGGGTGGGCAAGCATGTGATCTTCGGCAAAGCGGTGGACCTCGGCCCCCAGGGCGAACTTATTTTGCATACAGAAAACGGGATAGCTTTCGTGCGCGCAGGAGACGTAGGTTTTCCCTAGCCTCGGATGAAAACGTAGAAAATGCCGAGATAGGCAAGGGTGAGGCGGAGGGCAGAAGCGAGAACCACCGCCAAGGCGAAAGCCCAGGGTCGGCGGCTGAACAAGGCAAGAACATAACTNATCACTGTATCCGGAAATCCCGGNATGAGGAGAAANAAGAAGAGAGCGGGAGCGCCCAAGCGGTTCACCCATTTTTCCGTGCGCGCNACCCAGCGCTGNAGCCGCGCATCCCTTTCCCGCCAATTTTGAATTTTGGAAAAGCGTTTCAAACGATCACCGGCGAAGAAAAGAAGATACGCGCCCAGCCCCCTTCCCAGGGCGCCCACGAGGATGACCGCCCACGCCGGCGCTTTGGTCACCGCCCCTAAAACCAGCTCCTGAGGACTGGGGAGGGCAACCACCGTGCCTACCGCATAAAGGAAGGCCAAAAAGAGGGAAAAGACCATTTAAATAGGCTGGCTCACCTTTTGGCAGTTTGGGCAGTAGTTCGTGCGTTGGCCCTCAAAGAGGACCTCGCCGATAGGGGTGCCGCAGACGCGGCAGGGAGCGCCGGCGCGGCCATGTACAAAAAGAAAATCCCGGATTTCTTTGTCGAAAAGGCCGTCCCCCACATGCTTTTTGATTTCGCCGATGGCCCAGCGGAGGGTTTCCGGAATGGCCTTCCAGAGCTTTTCTAACTCCTCAGGGCTCAGCGTGTGGGCATAGCGGAAAGGCGAGATCCTCGCCCAAAACAGGATTTCATCAGCATAGGCGTTGCCGATCCCGGCGATAAGGCTTTGGTCCACCAGGATCTTTTTCAGAATCTGGCGCTTTCCTCGCAGCGCTTGAGCGAATCTTTCGAGGGTGAATTCCAGGGAAAAAGGTTCAGGGCCGAGTTTTTTCAGGGGCTCGGCGTTTTCCAAATCCTCCACAAGCCACACCGCCGCGATTTGCGGGCTTCCCGGCTCAATCAAACGGAGATCGTTTCCGTCGTCAAAAGAAATGCGAAGGGTCGTGGCTTTGGTGACCTCATAGGTTGTGGCGCCGTGCCAAAGCCAGCCGTAGCGCATGAGGTGCACGATGAGGCAAAGTTTTTGATCGAAAGAAAAGATGAGGTGTTTTCCGCGGCGTTTTATCTCTTGGACTTTTTGTCCCAAAAGAGGGGAAAGGTTCGCCGGCCCGGCCTTAACCAATCCGGGCCGGCGCACTTCCACCTTCTCCACCCTCCGGCCTCCTACCCGGAGGGCTAAGTTCTCCCTAATTACCTCGAGATCCGGAAGCTCCGGCACTTACTCGCTCGACCCAAGATAAATGGTGATCCCGCAGCAGGGCGCCACACAACTGGGGCAGCGATAGAGCTTTACGTAAGGCTCGCACCAGGAGATCCCACAGGGCTTAGACCAAAGTCCAAAGCAACCTAAGAAGAAAAACGGGAAGCAACAGGTGCAGCAATCGGATCTCGCCACAATCTTCACGGTGTTTTCGTATTCACCGGAAGTGGTGGAAACAACGATCTTGTAGAAGCCGGGCGGAACGGGATTTCCCAGGGCATCCACTTGCTTCCACACCCATTTTCCGGGAACGGTGGGTGTGGCGAATGTCTCCTGGTAAATTACGTTTCCCTCGAGGGTTATCACCCGCCAACCGGTGACCTGGACCTGGGGAGCCGGGCAACAGCAGCACCAGCCCCAGAAAGGAACCACGAGTTCAAAGCAAATATCCTCGCCCTGCCAAAAGGCCGTGTAGCAAGGCGGCTCCGCCGGAGGCGGGCAACACTGGGCCGCGCCCAAAATGCCAAAAGCCCCTAAAATCCCCAACAAGACCGCTATCTGCTTCATCCGCACACCTCCTTCGCTTCTTATACACCCACCAGAGCTTTCCGGTTTCTATCCTATGCCGCCATTACCCGGGGTCAAGTAGCGGGCATTACCTTGGGCCAAGCTTCGGGATTCACGAGGGTTGGCGGCCGTTCTCCCCGGAGGGCGGCGAGCACATTATCCACGGCTAGCGCGGCCATCCTCCGTCGTGTGGCCCAGGTGGCCGAGCCGATATGGGGAGTGAGAACCACGTTTTTCAGCGTCAAAAGCTCGGGATGCACCTCGGGCTCGCGCTCAAACACATCCAAACCAGCGCCAAGGATTTTTCCTTCTTTCAGAGCCCAAACCAGGGCTTCCTCGTCCACCACTGGCCCCCGGGCCACATTCACAAGAATCGCCTCCTTTTTCATGAGGGGAAGCTCATTTTTGCCGATTAGGTGGTGGGTCTCTTGGGTCAAGGGCACACAGAGCACGACAAAGTCGCTTTCCCGAAGAAGTTCAGAAAGAGGGACAAAACGGGCGCCGAGCTCTTCCTCGGCCTGGGGTTTTCGCGTGCGGGAGTGGTAGAGGATGGTCATGCCGAATCCTTTGGCCCTTCTGGCCACGGCTTGGCCGATGCGGCCAAATCCCACAATGCCGATGGTTCTTCCATAGACGTCCACGCCCATGTGTTTGGGGAGGAAGGTCCAGCCGGGGAAACCCTCGCGGCGCAGGTCCTGATCGGCCTCCACAATTCTTCTTGCCGCGGCCAAAAGAAGAGCCCAGGCCAGATCCGCCGTGGCCTCGGTGAGGACTCCCGGCGTATTGGTCACAAGGACCCCGCGTCGTGTGGCCGCGGAAACGTCGATGTTGTCCACCCCAACCCCGAGATTCGCCACGATCCGCAGCCGCGGAAGCGCGGAAAGCACCTCCTCATCCACGCGGTTGGCAAGGAGAACGATGAGGGCCTCGGCGTCGCAAGCAAAGGCGATCAGCCCCTCCTTGTCCAGAGGAGGGCCGTGATGGACGGAGACAGAATGCCCAAAAGTCCGAAGCCTTTCGATTTCCTCCGGGAAAAATTCCGTAGTCACCGCGACTTTAGCCATTGCTCCTCCTCGGTTGGAGTCTACCAGAGAAGTTCGAGAAGGAATAGGGTCAGGGACAAAGTTCCCATGGAAAGAGCCGTGGAAAGAAGAAGGGAGGTCGCGGCAAGATCAGGTCTGCGGCGGTATTGGGAGGCGAGGATATAGGCGTTTACTGCGCTGGGCACGCTCCCTTCGATAATCAAGCTTTTGCCCAGCACAGGTTCCGGACGAAGAAGGAACACCAAAAATCCGGCAAGCAATGTCCCCAAAGCCAATCGGATTACGGCCAGAATCAATGCGGGTTTGGCCACCTCTCCCAGGTCAATTTGTGCGAGTTCCAAGCCCAAAAGGAGGAGAAAAATGGGAATCGCACCCTGGGCAAGGAGGCCGGAGGCCCGGGCTAAAACCTCGGGCCAAGCGCCGGTGAATCTCACCACTAGCCCCAAAGCCACCGCATAAGGCCAGGGAACGGTGAGGATTTTTAGGGCCAGACTCCGCGGGCGGAAGTTTCCCTCCCAGGAAGCGATGCCCACCCCCAAAGTGCTCAAAAGCACAACGTTAGTAGCCAGAAAGATTACGCCTACATCCACCCCTTTTTGTCCATAAGCGAAAAGGAGGACGGGGAGGCCAAGGTTTCCACAGTTTCCGAAAGTAAGGAGCAAAGACCCGGCGCGGCGGGCGTCCGGATCCTTGGGAAAGAGGGCGCGTCCGAGGGGAAGGGAGAGAAGGAACATCCCCCCGTAATGGATAAGAACGAACGCGGCTACAAGGCCCGCTTCTTTCGCCGGAAGCTGGGCGGTGCGCAAGGTTTCGAATATCAGAATGGGGGAAAAGACCCAGAAACTGGCCTGGGCAAAAGGTTGAGCGGGAACCTTTCCCCGCCGGCCTAAAAGGTAGCCGGTAAAGACGAGAAGAAAAGCGGGGCCTATAACCTCCAGAACCACGTGCTAAGACTACGCTTTCTCCCAGGCTCCGTAAAATCCGGGGTTGATGAAAATCGGGGTCACAGGTCATCCGGGTGTGGGAAAGACGACTCTTGTGAAACGGGTTTTAGAAGCCGTGCCTCTTCGCGCGGGGGGGATGATCACCGAGGAGATCCGAAAATGTGGGTATCGGGTGGGATTTTCCGTGCGGGATGTGGCCACAGGGAGGGAGGGGTATCTCGCCCATCTCCATCACTGCGATGGCCCGGAATTTGGCCGCTATCGTCTGTGTCTTCGGGATCTCGAGGAGATTGGCGTGGCCGCCATTGAGCGGGCTTTGGAGGAGGCGGAGCTTGTGGTCATTGATGAGGTTGGGCCCATGGAACTCAAATCCAGTCGGTTTGTGGACGCGGTGGAGAAAGCCCTGGAATCGGAAAAACATCTTCTTGTTACCGTGCACCGCGCTTCCAACCACCATTTGGCCTACCGCATCCGCCACGAAGTGGACCGACTCATCCGCCTCACCAAAAGCAATCGAGACGAGAAAATCCTCGAGGTTATTCGGCTTCTTTCTCCCTGAGCCAAACGGGGCCGGGAAGGCCATAAAAATCCTGGTAAAAGCGGCGAAAAGCCTTGGCGAGCTCCTGCATCATTCTTTCCACGTCTTCCTTTTCCGGAAGCTTTGGATCGGGGAAGATTTTCTCTCCGAAGTGCACGCGCACGCATCGTAGCTGTTTGGTCTTTTTAAGGACACGCCACGCTCCCTTCAAAAACGGGAGGTTTTCCGCCCCTGGCTCGTACACGTAAGCGTTTTCTAAGCCTACAGGGATGAGGGGAACTCCCGCGCGCTTTGCCAAAACCGCGGCGCCCGGGTAAAGCCGGACCTCCCAAAACCTTGCTCCCTCAGGAAAGACCATGAGCATTCCCTTGTTTTTTAGGTACTCCACAGCCTTTTTCAACGTTCGGCGATTGAACGCTCGCTCATCCTTACGCACTTCATATCGCCAAAACGCCCAATAAAACGGGCGCAAGAAGGGATAACGCGGGTCCACGGAAAATAGGGCTGGCATGCGCCAAAAGCGCGCCGCCTTGGCCACATAAAGTGGCTCCAGCCCGCCCGTGTGGATAACGGCCAAAACACAAGGTGGCTCTGGCCTTTCCCCCACCACTTTAACTCGCACCAGAAGAGGAAGGAAAAGAAGGGCCAGCCCGTAAGGCCACCAAAGAAAGTATGTGCCAAAGCGCTCGAGCCATTTTTTCATGGATCGCGCCGCACCAAACGCCAGTAGTGCTCCGGGGTGAGACGCCCGCGACGTAACGCAACATCGGCCCAAAACCAAAAGGCCACCATTCCCGAGCGAATCGGTCCCAGCTTAGCGAAGCGCCGATTGGAAGTGTAACAAATCATGGTGGGCACGAACTTAACCCGCCCAAACTTCTTTAGGCGAAGGGCGAGCCAGAAATCCGGGGAAGCCAGATGGGCAAAGGCTGGATAACCTCCTGCTTGGAAGTAAGGGGCGCGGTGGAAGCCGAAATTCGCTGCCCCTGCCAGAGGAACGCCAAAGAGCCGGGAGAGGGTAGCTAACGTTGTGTATCCAAAAGCTTCCAGGTGGCGCACTGTGGGCCGGCTTTCCCGAAAGCCCATGGGACCGTAGGCCGCCACCACCCCCCTTTGGGAAAGGGCTCGCACCATTTTCCCAAGCCAATCGGGCGGATACAGGGTGTCCGCATCCGCACTCACCAAAAACTCGCCCTGACTAGATAAAAAGCCACGATGCATGGCCCACACAGCCCCCCGCTTCTTCTCTTCTAGCACGGAATCCGCATATTTTTCGGCGATTTCCTTGCTTCGGTCAGTGCTCCCGTTATCCACCACGATGAGCTCGAAATCCTGGAAGCGCTGGGCTCGCAAGGACTCCAACGTCTCCGCCAAAACGGCTTCCTCGTTTAGGACGGGAACAACGATGGATACCCTGGGCATTTCAGATCTTTTCCCGCTTCACTTTATACCAGGGGGTTTCGCCCAAAAAAGAGCGGAAGAAGGACACGGCGACAGTGAGCTGGATCCAAAGGTACATGAAGGGGAAAGCCCAAAGGAGGGAAAAATCCCGGCGGCCATCAAGGAGAGAGGAAAGCTGAGCTGCTCCCCAAAGGAGCCCGAGATACCCGGGCAGAACATGCGAGATCAAAAACCACTCACCGCGGGTTCCGTCCACAATAAGCGCCACCTGAGGGAAGTAGATCACCAAAGCCAAAGCGGTCATGAGGAGGAGATACGAAAAGTCGCCGTTCTTGATCTCGTTTTTCATCTCCTGGATTCCGCCGGTATACCAGCGAAGGAACTGATAAAAGAGGTCGCGCAAAGCTGGCGAGTACTGGATGAGGCAGCGGGGGCCGCGCACAAAGGGGACCTTTATCCCCATTTTGGCAAGCCTGATTCCCAAATCGAAGTCGTCCACAAGAGTCTTATGCTTAAACTCGCCGGCCCTCTCCAGGGTTTCTTTGCGCACAAAAAGCCCGCAGGTCATGAATACCGGCCGCCAAAAAATGCCGGGAAAAACGAGCCTCCGCGAGAACGAAAAAAGATATTCCTGCGCTTTCACAACCCAGGTGCAGCGCGTATTGTAGGAGGCAAAGTCGGCGAACACTGCGGGTAAATTGGATCCGGAAAGAGCTTCGGGATAGAAGCGCAGCCCCTCCTTATCCATGCGGGCATCGGCATCAAGAAAAAGAACAATATCGCCGGTTACATGCCGCAGGGCGTAATTCAGGGCCGCCGGCTTTCCTTTACGATAAGGATCCGCAAGGACTTTCAGGTTGGGAATTTCCCGGGCGAGGCGAGCGAGGATTTGCGGTGTGGAATCCGTTGAGCCATCCACAACGATGATCTCCGTTCCCGGTGGAGCATTTTCTGCCAAGGTTTTGATGGTGTTTTCGATGACGTCTTCCTCGTTTCGGCTCGCAATAAGGATCGAAAGGGAGCCAGCTTTTCCGCGCCGGAGGCGCCTGAGCGTACGGCGGTTTTTAGCCTCGCCCACCAGGGCCAATGCTCCGCCCGCTCCCAGTCCCAAAAGAAAGCCCAGAAGTCCAGGGTTCATTTCGCCACTAGGGAAACGAGTTTTTCTGGGACTGCGATGATTTTTACCACCTTCATCTCCCCGAGTTTTTCCCGCACGACCGGACTTTGCAGGACCAGCTCTTCAAGGGCCTTTTGGTCCTTGGCCAAGGAGCGGGGCACGCGGAGGCGGGCCCGCACTTTTCCATTAATTTGCACGGGGATTTCCACTTCGCCGCCCTCCAAAGCCTTGGGATCATAAGCGGGCCATGGGGTTTCCAGGATGGCCTTTCCTTCCCCGAGCCTTTGCCAAAGCTCCTCACAGATGAACGGCGTAAAAGGCGAAAGGAGAAGGATTGTATCCCGCAAAGCCCGGTGCAAAAGCCGCGCGTCCGCCTCCGGGTCCTCCAAGTACTCGGAGATTGTGTTCACAAGCTCCATGATCGCGGCCACCGCGGTGTTTAGGGCCAGCCTCCCCTCGAATTCCTCGGTGACCTTTTTGATTGTGGCGTGAAGCTTTCCCCAGACCTCCCATTCTTTAGGTCCGAACTTTTGGGGATCCGGTTCCTCGGCCACACCGGCTGTGCGTTCGATGATGGCCATGGCCATATTCCAAAAGCGGTGGAGGAAACGGTAACATCCCCTCACCCCTTCTTCGCGCCATTCGATCTCCTTTTCGGGCGGCCCCATGAAGAGGGTGTAAAGCCGTTCGGTGTCTGCACCATACTGGGCGATGAGCTCGTCCGGCGAAACCACGTTCTTCTTGGACTTGGACATGGCCACCACGGAAACCACGAGCTCTGCCCCACATTTTGGACAACGGTTTCCCTCCAACACTTCCTTCGGCGGGATCCAATGATGAGTAGGGCACCAGTAAGCGGGATAAGTCACCATCCCTTGGGTGAAAAGCCGCTTGAACGGCTCGTCAAAGGAAAGGAGCCCAAGGTCGTAGAGGAATTTCGTGATGAATCGGGAATAAAGGAGGTGGAGGATGGCGTGCTCCACGCCGCCCACGTAGAGGTCCACGGGAAGCCATTTGTTGACGAGCTCGGGATCGAAAGGCCGCGTCTCGTCCTTCGGGGAGATATAGCGGAGGTAGTACCAGGAGGAGTCCACAAAGGTGTCCATAGTGTCGGTATCCCGGCGGGCCGGGCCTCCGCAGCGGGGGCAAGTCGTGGGGATGAATTCGGGAATGTCAGCAAGGCCCAGTTTTCCAATTCTTTTCACCTCCGGAAGCTTAACGGGCAGGTCCTTCTCCGGAACGGGAACGACCCCGCAATTCGGGCAATGGATCATGGGGATGGGCGCTCCCCAGTAGCGTTGGCGGGAGATGAGCCAGTCCCGGAGCTTATAGCTCACGGTCTTCTTTCCTAAGCCCTTCTCCGAAAGCCACTCCACCGTTTTGGAAAACGCTTCCGACCCCGGCGTTCCCGAAAGGGGGCCGGAGTTCACCATCGTGCCAAAGCCCGCGTGGAAAAGGAGATCCCGCAGGAAGGGAACATCCCAGAGGATTTCCGCCACCGTTCGCTTTGAGGTGAAACGATGATCGCGGTTTTGTAGTTCGACGAGGGCTTTCCTCTCTTCAGCTACGGAACCAATGTTGATGGTTTCCTTGGCAAAAACGATTTGCCATCCCTTTCCCACCAACGCGGCCCAACCGCGCGGCAAAAGTTGCTCCCTCAAAATTTCCGTTACCCTGTCCGCGTCCTCTTGGGAGAACTCAAGGAGAAGAGCGCCGTTTTCCTCTTTGGGGGAGAAGCCCGCAGAAACTAAAGCCTGGGGGAGCTCGCGCGGGAAGGAGCCCGCGGGGATATAGGCTTTGGCTTTTCCTTCAGGGTGGGCAATCACGGGGATTACGGGAAGTCCGAATTTGAGGGCGAAGTGGAAATCCCGCTCGTCGTGGGCGGGCACGGCCATGATCGCGCCGGTGCCGTAGCCGAGGAGCACGTAGTCCGCAATCCATATGGGGATCCGCTCGCCGTTGACGGGGTTTATGGCGTATGTGCCCAGGAAAACCCCGGTTTTCTCCTTCTCCGCGGAGGTGCGTTCCACTTCCGTGAGCCGCTCCGTCGCTTCTTGATAGACCTTCACCTCGGCGCGGCGCTCGGGCAAAGTCAGCTCGTCTACAAGAGGATGCTCCGGAGCCAAAACGAGGAAGGTTGCGCCCCAAAGGGTGTCGGGCCTTGTGGTGAAAACGCGGATTTCCTGGCCGGTCTCGGCGCGGAAGACTACTTCCGCTCCTTCCGAGCGGCCGATCCAGTTCTCCTGCATCTTCTTTACGTGCTCTGGCCAATCGAGCTTTTCCAAATCCTTAAGGAGGCGTTCGGCATACGCGGTGATCTTGAAATACCACTGTTCAAGCTCCCTTTTTTCCACAAGGGAATTACAGCGCCAGCACCGGCCGCCGATCACCTGCTCGTTCGCTAACACCACCTCGCAGTGCGGGCACCAGTTGACTTTCCCTTTGGCCCGGTAAGCCAGGCCCTTCTCATAAAGCTTCAGGAAGAGCCACTGGGTCCACTTGTAGTACTCCGGCTCGCAGGTGGCGATTTCCCTGTCCCAGTCGTATTCCACACCCCAAGCCCTGAATTGCCGCTTGAACTCGCGGATGTTCTGCCAGGTCCAATCCCGAGGGTGTACTCCCTGCTCAATGGCCGCGTTCTCCGCGGGAAGCCCGAAGGCATCCCAACCCATGGGGTTGAGGACGTTCCACCCCCGCATGAGGAGGAAACGCACAATGGCATCGCCCAAAATGTAGTTCCGGCCGTGCCCAGCGTGGAGCTTTCCTGAGGGATACGGGAACATGTTGAGGTAGTAGAACTTCCTGCGGGTGTCGTGGATTTTGGCCTTAAAAAACCCGCGTTCGCGCCAGAAATCCCGCCACTTCTCCTCGATCTTTTGGGGATTGTAGGGTTCGCGGTTCACAGGAGCCCCCCTTTCACTAAGTTCTCCGCTTCATCCAAAACCTTTTGAACCTCCGCGGGATCGTCCATTTCACAGTAGAGGCGCAAAATCGGTTCTGTCCCCGAAGCCCTGAGAAGGAGCCATCCCCGCGGAAAGCGGAGCTTTAGCCCGTCCAAGTCCTCAACCTTCACCACGCGATGGCCGGCAAGCCCATCCGGCGGATTTTTGCGGAGCTTTTCGGCGATCTCCAAGCGGTTGGGGAGGAGGAGATCCCGTCGGGAGTAATAATGTGGCCCAAACCGGGAGAACAGCTCTTCCACTAAAGCCGACAGGGGTTTCCCTTCTGTGGCCACAAGCTCCAAAAGGAGAAGATTGGAAAGGATCCCGTCCCGTTCGGGAAGATGCCAGGAATAGCCGTAGCCGCCGGATTCTTCGCCGGCAAAAACCGCATTTTTGGTAACCAGGCCTTCCACCGCCCACTTGAACCCTATCTTGATTTCCTGGCAAGGAACGCCCGCCTCTTCGGCGATCTTTCCCACCATGTCCGTGAGGGCGAAAGATTTCAGGATCGGACCTTTGATCTTGCGGTTGTGGAAAAGGTGCCAAAGGAGGAGGGAGGCGGTGCGATGGGTGTTCAGGAATTGGCCCTGCTCNTCCATTCCGGCGGCGCGGTCGCCATCACCATCGGTGACCAAACCCACGATGATGCGGCCCCGTACTCTCCCNCGAAGTCCCCGAATGACCGCCTTGAGCGGTCCCATGTTTTCCGCGATGGGCTCGGGCTTTTTCCCGCCAAAGAGGGGGTCATNTCCCGAACGAATGGCGATATGAGGAAGGCGAAGCTCCCGCAGGATTGTGGCCAAATAACCTTGGGCCGATCCGTACATGGCGTCCACGATGGGGAAAAGGGGAGCGCGGCGGATGAGCCTTAAGTCCACAGCCTGACGGATTTTTTCCAGGTAAGCCTCGCGAATAGGGAGGGTGGGGATTTCTGCTGGGGAAAAGTCCGGCGGATTTGCGGGGAGCCGGGCTTCAATGGCCTTTGTGATCTCCTCGGTGGCGGAGCCACCGTATTCCGGCTTGAACTTCACGCCGTTGTATTCCGGAGGGTTGTGGGAGGCGGTGATCATCACTCCGCCCGCAAGGCCCTTCTCCACCACGGCGAACGAAAGGGCGGGCGTGGGAACGGGTTCCGGGGTTATCCAGGCGGGAACGCCGTTCACTTTGAGGGCTTTGGCCAATTCCAAAGCAAAATCCCGGGAAAGGAAGCGCGTGTCGTATCCCACGAGCACCCCGGCTTCCGCCTCCCGGAAAGGCACNCCCCATTCCCGATAGATGCGGCCCTCCCGGCGCTTGGGGTCCTGAAGATAGGCGGCAATNGCCGCGCCCACCCGGGCNACATTGGCAAACGTAAAATCCCGGGCGATCACCCCCCGCCATCCATCCGTGCCGAAACGAATTTCCTCGTTCACTTCTGTCCCTTCTTTTTTATCCCCCGGAAGTCCACCCGCTCGATGTGGGGCGGGATCTTCACTCCATCGCTTTCCAAAAGCTCCACGATGAGATCCACGGGGATCGCTGTCTCCAGCCAAAGATCTTCCACGGAGACCACGCCATTTCGCACCGGGACCTTTTCCAGGGCTTTCTCCAACGCCCGGCAGTATCCCTCGCGCAGTCGGTTCAATTCCTCCTCGAGTTCCGGCATCCTAGTACTGCCACTCCACGGTGTATTCGAGCTCGGCCTTACCCAAGGCATCCACCGGAATGACGAATTTTACCCGCTGGGCATCAAGGATCTCGTAGGAAAGAGTGGCGCTCAAGATCCGCCCGTATCCGGGAAGGTCCTCAATGGCCTCCACCGTTACTGCCTTTTCTTTGCTTGAGGAAATGAGGATGCGCCTTGTTTCCAAGAACAGGTTTTCCCCGAGTTTTTCGCGCTTGACCACAACGCGCTGGGCCTTGAGGTCGAAGGCGCTCCCCAAGCGGAGTTCTACCCCTGCTCCTTTGGGCGTATGGGGGATGGTATCGGCTCCCGCAAAGATTCCCTCCGCATAAACCCGAGCTTCTCCCGCAGGAAGGATCTCAGGAGCCACAAATTGGATGAGGGTCTCCACTTTTTCCCCGGAAAGGCGGAACACTTGGGTTGCCGGGAATTCCGCGGAAACGAGAGGCAGAACCAGCGTGCCTTGGGGGAGATCCCAGCGGCTGGGAAGGTCATAGCGGTGATACTCGAAAGCTGGGGTTGGTGTGGGCGCCAAGGCTATGGCGCGGAGTGCAAGTTCTGGCTCGGCTCCATAAATCTCGCCCGCGATCAATACGATCTTCACATCCGAAAAATCCCGGCCGGTGGAGTTTTGCACCACCGCCTTGCCGAGGAGGCGAAGGGTTCCTTCAGAAAAATCCGCGTCGTAGACAGCCTTCCAGAAAACCCCCCGCGCCAAATACCGGAACCGCAAGGTTTTTGTGCTCCCTTCTTCGGCTTCGTAGAAGAGAAGGGATTGAATGGGAGAGGGTTCCACGAACTTCGGCCCAGAAAGCCAAAGATAATCCCGCACAACCTTCACGCCCTCCGGCGTTTCCAAAACCAATCCTTCGGGAAGAATGGCCCTAAGAATCCCGCGGAAGGCCATGGTGTCCGTTTGCACGGTGATTTCCTCGCCAAGGAGCTCCTCGAGGCTCCAGCCGCGGGCCTCCAGAGGCCGCAAGGCCCTGACCTCCACCCCTTCCACGGAAAGGCTTTCCCAAAGGGTTTCCCTGGGAAAACCGCGGAGCTCGAGGACCCCTTCCTCCTCCAAGAGAAAAACCCGCTCTTCCTCTACGAGGGCTAGCCCTTGGGGGTAGAGGACAAGCTGGGTTTGTCCAAAAGCCAAACTTCCTACGGCTGCCAAAAGAAAAAGTGCGCGCATAGGATCACCCCTGGGCATTGTATTATTCGCCGAGCTCCTCGAGCTCTTTTTTCACCGCGGCAATCTCCTCTTCCAGTTCCTTTTGCATGCGCTCGAGTTCGGCGAGGTAGTCGCGGAGGAACCGGCGGTATTCCTCCCGGCTCCACCACGGCCCAAACCGACCTGGGCCAAAACGGAAAAAGAAAAACGGTGGGAAACCAAACCCGAAAGCGCCATACCTCCACCAGCGCATCGTTCCACCTCCCGGCTAATCATACCGGGAGGCCGCAAAGCTCGCGTTCCTTTGGGGAAGAAGCTCGGAGATGCGTTGGCGGAGCTCCCCTAAATTCTCGCCGGTTTTCGCGGAGATGAGGACGCTCGGCTGGGCTTCCCCGAGGATCTCTTCAGCCCGCGCCCAATCTGCCGGGGTTTTGAGAAGGTCCATTTTGTTCAGGGCATAGAGGAGAGGGGGCCTGGGCTCGGGTCCCTGGAAAATTCCAGCCAAAACTTCGCGCACAACTTTGAGGTGGGTGGATGCTGCAGGAGAAGAGACGTCAAGCACCACCACGATCAGCAAGGCTTCTCGCACGGCTTCCAAGGTGGCGTGGAAAGCGGGGATGAGCTGCGGCGGGAGATCCCGAATGAAACCCACCGTATCCGCGAGGAGGGCGAAACGGCCATCGGGAAGGAGCATGCGTCGGACTTTTGTGTCCAAAGTGGCGAAAAGTTGATCCGCCACAAGCGCGTCCGCTTTGGCGAGGACGTTAAAGAGCGTGGACTTTCCAGAGTTCGTGTAGCCGACAAGGGCGATTTGGGGGAGGCCGAGCCGCCGACGGCGGGAGCGCCGCACATCCCGGGCGCGTTCCGCCTCTTTGAGCTCGCGCAAGATAGTTTGAATCCGCCGGCGGATGGCCCTGCGGCTTTGCTCAAGCCGCGTTTCTCCCGGCCCCATGGTCCCCACAATCCCGCCGGTGTCGGAGAGCGCCTGTCCCCACCCCCTGAGGCGGGGAAGAAGGTACTGAAGCTGCGCGAGCTCCACCGCCAATGCCGCCTCTTTCGTTCCCGCNTGNAGGGCAAAAATGTCGAGGATGAGCTGGGAACGATCGATGATCTTGAGGCCTGTGAACTCCTCGAGGTTTCGGGCNTGGGCGGGGGTGAGCTCGACCCCAAAGATGAGNGTGTCCGCNCCGTACCCCCTTGCCAATTCCTGGACTTCCAAGACTTTTCCTTTGCCGATGTAGGTGGCGGGATCCGGCCGGTCCCGCCGCTGCACAGTGGTAGCCACCACCTGGGCTCCTGCGGTTTCCGCAAGCGCCGCGAGCTCCGCGAGTCTTTCTGAGGGCTCCACGCCCGGGGGAACGACTTCCACGAGGATAGCCCGCTCTCCGCCGCGGATGCGGGCCCGCTCGCCGAGATAATCCTCAATGACCAGGCGCTTTAATCCTCTTCCCATACCCTGGCCCCAAGGCCGCGCAATTTTTCCCCCATATTTTCGTAGCCGCGGCGGAGGTGGTGAAGTCCGCGAATGAGACTTGTGCCTTCCGCGGCGAGGGCGGCGAGGACCAAAGCGGCACCGGCCCGGATGTCCGTGGCCTCAACTTGTGCGCCCCGCAGTTTTTCCACGCCCTCCACCACCTGGACATTCCCGCTCACCTGGATTTTCGCGCCCATTTGAAGGAGGGGTTCCACGTGGCCAAAGCGCGAGGCGTAAACGGTTTCCGTCACGGTAGAGCGGCCCTCGGCCAAGGCGAGGAAGGCCACGATGGGCGGCTGAAGATCCGTGGGAAAGCCAGGGTAGGGCCAGGTACGCAAATCCACAGGTCTCGGCCTTGAAGGACCGGAAACTTCCACCCAGTCCTGCCCCCGCTCGATCTCGCAACCCGCGAGGGCAAGGCGATCCAGGAGGGCGGAAAGATGACGGGGTTCCGCATTCACTGCGCGCACGCGGCCTGCCGTGATGGCGCCGGCCAAAAGATAAGTTCCCGCCTCAATGCGGTCGGGGATGATCGTATGCTCCGCGCCTCCCAAGGATTTTTCCCCGCGAATGGAGACGCGGTCCACCTCCCAGGTCACCTCCGCCCCCATTTTCGTGAGGAGAGCGGCCAAATCCGCGACCTCGGGCTCGCGGGCCGCGTTCACGATCACGGTTTTTCCCTCCGCGAGAGCACCGGCCAAAAGGAGCTGTTCGGTGGCGCCCACGGAGGGGAAATCCAAATAAACTTCGGAGCCCCGAAGTTTNTTCGCCTTCGCGAAGACCGCTCCGTTTGCAAAGCTGATTTCCGCGCCAAGGCAGGAAAGGCCGTAGAGGTGGAAATCCACGGGCCTCGGTCCCAACGAGCATCCGCCGGGGAGAGGAACCTTGGCTTGTCCTGCCCGCGCCAAAAGCGGGCCCAACACCAAAAAGGAAGCCCGCATTCTCTGCACAAGCTCCGGTGGGGCCTCCGTGCGCAGCTCCCTTCCCCCGCGGATTTCCAATACCCCGTCCCGCCACACCACTTCCTTTCCTAACGCCTGAACAAGCTCCACCGCCGTCTCCACATCGAGGAGCTTGGGCACGTTGCGGAGGGTCACCGTCTCCGAGGTGAGCAGGGTGGCGATGATGGCAGGAAGGGCGGCGTTCTTCGCCCCGGAGATCCTCACTTCTCCCCTGAGCCTTTCTCCACCGGTGATGCGGATCACGGAAGGAGAGGCCGAGGATCCACAGGGGTGCCGAAATACCGCACCTCGAAGTGGAGGTGGGGGCCGGTGGAAAGGCCAGTATTTCCAGAAAGAGCGATCACATCGCCGGCGGAAACGCTTTGGCCCGCGCTCACCAAGAGCTTGGAAAGGTGTGCGTAATAGCTTTCGTAGCCGTTCCCGTGATCGATGACTACAAGGACGCCGAAGCCCTCATACCAGCCGGCGAAGGTTACCGTTCCCGAGGCGGCGGCCCGCACCGGTGTGCCCTCCGGAACGGCAATATCGATTCCCGTATGGAATGAAGGCGCTCCGTAAATGGGATGAATGCGGGGCCCAAACGGGGAGGAGATGGGACCGTGCACGGGCCAAACAAATTCCGTCGCTCCCCTCTCCAAAGTGGGAACGGTTTGGGGATTGGGAACGAAAAGGGAAGTTCCCGCCGGGGGGTCGGCCCTAAGCCCATTGGCCTCCCACAGGCTCTCCTCACTAACCCCGTACTTGGCGGCGATTTCCTTCAACGTTTCCCCAGGTTTTACGATGTGGATCACCCCATTCTTGGGGATCAAAAGCCGTTGGCCGGGATAGATCGTGGTCGTAGAAAGGTTGTTGGACACTATGAGCCAAGATACAGGAACTCCATAGCGGGAGGCGATGCCCGCGAGGGTGTCGCCAGGTCGGACCTCATATACCGCGACCTTTGCCTGGAGGCCAGGAAGCATCCCAGGCGGGCCCCCGAGTTCCGGCTGCAAGGAAAGAGCAAAGAGAGCCAAGGGGAGACACAGGGCCAAAACCGCGATGAGCCAAAGGTTATTCACTGTTCATCAGCTCCAGGAACTGCTTGTTCGTTTTGGTGCGCTCCATGCGCTGTTTGATGAACTCTAGGGCTACCCCTGGGTCCGGCATCTCGGAGATGAGCTTACGCAGGATCCACACCCTGCGAAGGACATCTGGCTCNAGGAGGAGTTCCTCTTTTCTTGTGCCAGACTGNATAAGATCGATGGCCGGAAAGATTCGGCGGTTCGCAAGATCNCGGTTGAGCACAAGCTCCATATTTCCGGTGCCCTTGAACTCCTCGAACACCACCTGGTCCAAGCGNGAACCCGTATCGATGAGAGCGGTGGCGATGATCGTGAGGGAACCGCCTTCCTCGATGTTCCGGGCCGCGCCGAAGAACTCCTTGGGCTTATAGAGGGCTGTGGGGTCGATCCCGCCGGAGAGGAGTTTCCCGGAGGGGGTGATGGAGAGGTTGTAGGCGCGGGCAAGCCGGGTTAGGGAGTCCATGAGGATTACCACGTCGTAGCCCACCTCCACCAGCCTTTTCGCTTCAGCGGTCACGAGCTCCGCCAGCTTCGTGTGGTGCTGGGGCTCCATGTCGAAGGTGGCAGCGATCACTTCCGCCCGCTTCACCGAGCGCCGGAAATCCGTGACCTCTTCAGGACGTTCATCCACAAGAAGGATGAGGAGCTTGATATTCGGGTAGTTGACCTCAAGTCCTTGGGCGATGTGCTTAAGAAGCGTGGTTTTTCCAGCCTTGGGCGGGGAGACGATAAGGCCGCGCTGGCCCTTTCCGATGGGGGCAAAAAGGTCGATCATGCGGGTGGAAAGCTCCTCGGGATCGTGCTCAAGAACGTACTGCTGGTTGGGGTGCAAGGGGGTGAGCTGGGAAAAATCCTTACGCTTTTTCACCACTTCTGGGTCGAGTCCATCCACTTCCTCCACGCGGAGGAGGGCGAAGTACCGTTCCCCTTCGCGGGGCGGCCGCACCGGCCCCTTTACAATGTCTCCATCCTTGAGGGCGAACTTGCGGATTTGTGAAGGGGAAACGTAGACGTCGTAGCGGCTGGGAAGGCAGGATTTATCCCGGAGGAATCCGTAGCCATCGGGCATGATCTCCAAAATCCCGGTGACGGTGAGCTCCTGGCGGTCCGCGAGGGCCCGCATCACCGCCATCTCCAGCTCCGCCGGCGAAAGCTCGCTGGTCCCGTCAATGCCCAGCTTTTCCGCGAGCTCCAGGATCTTTTCCTGCCCGAGGGCTCGGATTTCGCTGATTTCCATCCCTATCACCTCGCTTGGGGTTAGATCTTCCGAAAGATCGAGCGGACCACGTGGGAATACATCTTAAGGCGGTCCCAAAAACCCCACCAAAAACCGCGCTTCTCCTCCTTGCGGATGTGGGAGACGCCCTCCCACACCACGGTTTTTTGCCGCCATCCCTCACGGAAGGCGAGTTTGGTAAGGGCCACTTCGATCCCGAAATTGCTCTCTTTCGCTAATCCTTCCGCTTTTTCCCAAAGTTTTTTGGGCATGATCCTCTGCCCGGAGAGAAAAGGTACCAACCACTGCGAAAAATCCGTGGCCGGTCTTCCCTTTCGAAATACGGCGATGACCATATCCGCGTCGCCCGCCTTGTATGCGTTCACTAAATCTTCCAAGTGCTTGGGGGTGAGGCCTGTAAGGTCAGCATCGAGAAAAAGCAGGGTATCGCCTTTCGCCTCCCTTACGCCGGCGGCCATGGCTGCCCCTTTCCCCCGGTTTTCGGCCAGCCGCACCACCTTCACCCCGTACCTTTGGGCCACTTCCGCGGTGCCGTCGGTGGAGCCATCGTCCACCACCACGATCTCATCCACGGAGGGCGCGGCAAGAAGCGGTTCCAGTACGGCACCGATTCTTTCTGCCTCGTTATAAGCTGGGACGATGGCGGAGATTTTCATGGGGATGAAATTCCGGGCCGACGAAATGCACTATAGCGCCGAGGAAACCTTTCGTCAAGCCCTGCCAAGGAGCTCCTTGGTTTTGGCCACCACTTCCGAGGGCTCCGCGGCCACCGCGATTTTCGCGCCATCGCGCCGGCGCTCCAATTCCACCTTTTTTTGCCTTGCCGCCCGCGGCCCTACTACCACCAAAACCGGGATCCCCAGGAGCTTTGCGTCGTGGAACTTTTCGCCTGGGCTTTGATCCCGATCGTCCAGAAGGACCTCCCATCCCGCTTGCGCCAAAGCTTCAGCTAATTCCTCCCCAAGCCCCAAAAGCCCCGGTTCCTCGGGATCCAAAACGCTCACGATCACCTGAAACGGCGCTAAATTTTCCGGCCAGATAATGCCCTCTTCATCATGGTGGGCTTCAATCACCGCAGCCAAAAGCCTTCCCACCCCAATCCCATAACAGCCCATGACGAGGGGCCGGGGTTTTCCCTCCCGATCAAGGAAGGTCGCGCCCATGGCCTCCGAATACTTCGTGCCGAGTTTGAAGATATGGCCAAGTTCGATGGCCCGCTGGACGCGGAGGCGGCCGCCACAGCGGGGGCAACGGTCGCCATCCCGCGCCACGGCCACATCGGCCACGATATCCGCCTGGAAGTCCCGCGGAAAATTGACGTTCCGAAGGTGGAATCCCTCGCGGTTTGCGCCGGCCAC
>Ga0065719_106658_pt1 | contig 20132 bp, 18 predicted proteins | sample GBSCel85sediment_FD_59106 | JGI IMG/M metagenome (GOLD analysis project Ga0065719, IMG submission 59106) | Hot spring sediment microbial communities from Great Boiling Spring, Nevada - Cellulolytic enrichment CS 85C v3 (version 3) | ecosystem: Environmental > Aquatic > Thermal springs > Hot... | reverse complement strand
ATCCCTGTGCCTCGCCGCGACGTACAGGGCTTTACCGATTGAGTAGATGATTACTGAGGCGCAGGCGTAGAGTATGATCAGTATTATCGGAGGGGTCATCACGGGAGTTCCCGGCAGCCCGGTCTCGTTGAAGAGCACTGGGTATGTGAAGCTTAGGGAGAGGCCTGTTGCAACGTAGACGTCGCCCAGCCCCATTAACCCTTTAACGTAGAGGAGGGTGAAGAGTGCTGGGGCTATGGTGAGCGAGAGGGCTGTGAACACTGCGGCGTACGCTGGGGGGAGGTTTGACACTACGATCATTGTTGACAAGGCGTAGAATACTGCGGAGCCCGCGACGTAAGCGTATACCTCCGGGTCCTCCACCTCCCTCCTCCTGTAATCCTCTATTGAGAACCTGGCCAGGAACACTAGCGTGAAAGCTATCTTAGCATATTCCAGGATCCCTGCCCACTCCCAGCTGAGCAATACATGGCACCCTTTGAGTTTTAATGCAAGGGTAAGTTATTAAAACGAGGATAGTGAATCATTAATTAAACGGCTTACCGGGCGGTGCTCGTTGAAAATTCTCTGGAACCCGTGGAGGTTTGAGTACGTGAGGAAGGTTTCCAGGAACCAGGAGGAGGAGTGCTTGTTCTGCAGGCTTCAAAGAGTGAGCGAGGAGGAGGGGCTCGTAGTCTACAAGGGGAAGCACTCCTTCATTGCTTTAAACGCCTACCCCTACAACTCGGGCCACCTCATGATAGCTCCATATGCTCACGAGGCGAGCACTGAAAAGCTCCCCGTCCACGTGCTCACCGAGGTCTTCTGCCTAATCAACCTCTCCATCCTAGCGTTGAGGAGGGCTTTCAGCCCGGACGGGTTCAACATAGGGGCTAATATTGGGAGGGCTGCGGGGGCCGGGGTGCCGGGGCACGTTCACTTCCACGTTGTCCCGAGATGGGTTGGCGACACGAACTTCATGCCCATAATAGCTGACACCAAGCCAATGCCGATAAGCCTCAGGGATGCTTACAAGATTTTGAAAGAATCTATCGAAGCGGTTTTAAAGGAGCATGGTGAATGCCCGAGTGGTGTCTAAGAAGGATTTGATAGTGGTTGAGAAATACTTCTTCCTCGGATCCGAAAGATACAGGGTCAACGTTACAGGCACAAACATTGTTGTAAACGTGAGAGCGGGGAGCGAGGAGGAGGCGATAGAGAAAGCCCTGGAAATACTAAGCAAGATAAGGCTCACAGACCAGGCGCTTGAAAAACTCCGTAAAATCAGCAGGAACCAGTAGAAAACCTTCTCAAGCAATATAAGGGTCTTGAAAGATCCTGGAACAAGATGACGACAACTTGCCCCCAAAAGACCCGAGAAGGGATGAAGAAATTACCGCGGACGGATATCCTGGTTTAGGATTAAGCAATTATGCTTAACGTTAAAGGTTTACAGGGTCAAGGCATATAAGGCTGTAGCGCGTTTACAGTTATTAGGTTGGTTCTTGTGGAGTCTTGGAGTAAGGAATGGGAGAGACGGCTTCTCCTAGCGAGGCTCAGCGATGGGGATGTTATATGCATCGCGGCGGAGGCTGGCCTGGTCCACTATAGAGGTATGTGTGAGGAATATCGTAGAAACAAGTATGTATATGTCACAGACGATGCGATGAATAAGCTGGTTGAGGAACTTGTCGCAAAGGTTAGTGATCAAGAACTTCTCAAAGCTTTCAAGAAGGTTGAGCCGGAAATCCTCTGGGGAGAAATGCCCTTCAGGGGGAAATACTACACTTATCTCGGCAACGGAGATCTTCAGCTTAAGAACTCGTGGGATGAGGTTAGGGAAGACACCTATGAGGTTTTGGAGAAGGGTGGGGAAAGGCTTTACGCTTTCATAAAAGCTATCGTAGAGTTAACCGAGGAGATGTTGAAGACAGGATTAGCTCTGTAAGCCTTAACAGGAGGATGCCGTACGAGACTGGGGAGGTTTGCGACGGGTAATAGAGATTTCCAAGCAGAGGCTCCAGCACACCTGTCTCGCTGACCAGTATGTCTATGGACTGCCTAGTTTGCTGTAGCATTTTACAGTATGCTTCCCAACCGATCTTAGGTTCGACGTGAAGCATGACTGAGGCCCTTCCCTGCCTAGCGATCTGAAAGTTCCCTGGGAACTCGCCCGGGTTCAGCTTGCTCTCGGAAAACTTGGGCAGTAAGATGTCTGGTGTTATCTTTCCACCGTAAACGCCTTGAATAGAACTTCTAATAGATCTTTCTAGTCCTTGAAGGAAATCTATAATTAAGCTGGTGACGTCTTCAGGGGTTAAACCAATAGCGTTATCGCCCACTCCTCTACTTCCTACCTCGTCCCTGATAGCCTTGTGCAGCGTGTCCTTTTCGTAGCTTTTATCCTCGGTTAAGCATACGTATAAAGTGCTTCCACCACCGTCCGTAGCCAGGTATGCTAAACTATTATTAGGGCATGGTTTTACGCTAGAAGACATGGTATCCCTTGCCCAGCTTCTCAACCAAGCCTGACGAGTAGTATAGTCCAAGGTCTTTAAGCGTTTCCCCTATCCTCTTCAAAATGCCTGAGACACCGGCTTCCCCTGTTTCCGACGACGTCTTCGCGGCACTTCTCTGGAGTTAGCCATGGCTGGTGGGTGGAAATTTTTATTCTTGGACTACTAGATCAATAATGGGAATATTTCTTATGAGTTCCAGAGGCGTTCGAAGTATTATAGAGAGAACTTTCAATTGTCCGTACTTTAAGAAAAACAATGATGTATTGGAGAAGGCTTATGATAAACATTCGTCAATGGTTGAAACGATTAAAAGAGTATTAGAGAAAAAGGGGATGGATTGTCACCAAGAGTTTTCTATAACACACGGTAATGTTAGAGGAAAAATCGATTTACTATGTTCAAGAGGTGATGACGAAGAGTATATAATCGAGGTTAAATCTTCAAAGTTTTCCAGAAGTAGGGTAATGAAGGATTTTCTTCAACTAGCATCATACACTTATGTGCTTGTTCAACAGGATAAGGGAAATAAACGGTTCATTCCAGTACTTGTATATAGTTATGGTAGTAAACTCTTATTTTTAAAAGTTAAAAAAGAAAGTAAGCTCTGGTCTATACTGATCAAATTTGGCGAAATGGTTGTTGAAAACCTGAAATCGGCTGATTCACACACTAGTAGGAGGATGTACGTGATAAGTGAACTATGCTATTACTGCTTAAATGATAATTGTCCTTTCAAACAGTCTTCGGAGGAGGACCATGCCGGCTCAAAATAGAGTGTTAGAAGACCTGATTTCTATTTACCATGAAATTCTAATAAACGAAGTAGCAGTTATGAGGGCAAATACTATTATAGAGGAAGGATATAATACTGGAAAAGCCATAATATACTACAACCCTTTATACCCGCTCTATACTGTACAACCAGACACTGGAAGGGGATTGGACTACCTGGTATTAGCCTATGCTATATTGAATGGTGTAAGAAGGCTTGTTTGTGGCTACAACATTTTAAAACCTATCGAGCCGGAGCCATCTTGTGGTGAAGATGATAGGAAAGAAATGAAAAATAAGCTACTGCAAATTATCAAGTTTATGAAGGAAAAACGCAAGGAAAGATTCGATCTCTCCGACTCAACTAGCCTAGAGGATATTTTGGCAGAACTCATATTCGAATTAGTAAATTACGGTCTACTATACTTGTTCCCAGACTACTCAGAACGAGGTCTTTACACTATAGAAGCCATGGACTTTCTCGGGAATCCATCCATGCAAGTCGTGGCTAGGGAGGTAGATTCTCCAGAATTCATTTACTCGCTTCGCGCATACTCGAAGCTTGAATTGTTTTTCGAAGAATTCAAGGTAAACCCGAGTAACCTTCTGAGATCTTTCCATCGTAAGCTCTTTGAAAATGAAGGGCTTTCCATTCTTAAGGGAGAAAGAATTGTTTTTAAAACGCTTCACGGTGTCCTATACAAGTATGCAAGCCTTGCTTCATCGCTTCCAGACCATCCAGCCACTTTGGAGTCCAATATACTACCATTTATGATAGAGCCACCACCGCCCATTGTAAGGGAGCCTTCGCCCGAGAGAACCTTAATGAGTAAGGATTTATTGAATAATGTTGCGAAGTGCTTGGAGTCGTCAGTGAAAGAGCTTGGTAAGCCTTTGAGTGAAGAAAATATCATGGAAATCCGGAATGTGGTTGAAGAGTTTCTAGCCAAGGTTTCCGAAAAGTTCAAAGGCCTCAGTACTTACCAGTATAATTATCTAATAAAGATGTTTGCAGCTTGCGGGGAAGGGAAAAACTTTATCACAGCGATCACTTCGCCAACTGGAAGCGGGAAAACTCTTATATTCGTTCTCTACGTATTGGTAAAAATTCTGGTTTTGAAACTACTTGGAGAGGATATTAAAGCCGTCATAGTCTATCCAAGGAAAGCTCTTGAAAGAGATCAGCTTGATAAGATAATAAGCCTCGTTGGCATTGCCAACGATGTTTTGACCGAGAGAGGGAAAAACATTAGTATTGTAGTAGGCATTAGGGATGGAGATAGCTTTAGCGGAAGAAGCTCGAAACCTGTAAAACTACGCGGGCTCAAACTAAAAGAGCTTGAGATATGTCACCAAGGTCCTGAAAACGAGTATACGGTATTCTTAGGTAGTGACGAGTGTAAAACCAGGAAGCAAGAGCTGGACTGGTTAAGAGACGTGAAGGACGACTCTTATATTTCACAGTACAATATACTTATAACGAACCACTCGACCCTGTATAAACTAACTAATGAAGCACTAATAGTCGAGAACCCTGAATACCTTAGGAAGATATTTGGAAACATAAGGGTTCTCGTAATTGACGAAGCACATATCTACTCTGGCAGCAACCTCGAAGTTCTTGCCACTGCATTATTAAAACTACTTTACACACGTTCTCAGTCTATTAAGAGAGAAATTCCTGGCTCTATAAGCGAACTGGTGAAAGACCTTGACATCGTTGTTTCTAGCGCAACACTTACTGATCAATACGTAATAGGAGATAAGAATGCTGAACAGTATACTGGAAACATTATAGGGTTCTTTAAATTTAAGCCAAACTGTAGGGAGGAAAACCCTGTATTACCGGAACCCGTAGAAGACTTTTTCAAAGACTTAATGTCCACCAAGATTTTCGAGGAATACAGGCATAATGGTCGCATCATTTTCATAGATTATGATTGCACTATTTCAGAAGACTTTAAACTCGCAAGTTTCAAAGATAGTATTGTATGGAAATACCCGTATAGGCTTAAGATCGCCCTGGTCGTGAACCCATATCCCAGTAGACAGTCCTGGACAGCCTTAAACGAAGTCTTAGTCACAACCATCCACTGGATAAATGTGGTGAGGGAAAGCCTCAAACAGCTTCATGACGATTACAATAAAGCCCTGGGACTCGTATTCATCGATGCCAAGGTAACTTTAAAGGACGTGTTCACCACCTTTATCAAGAGGCAAATCCTAGACGCGCAAGACCATGCTGACAGGGTCTTGCTAACAGGGGACTTCGGAGAAAGCTTACTGGTTAATAGACAAAGGATTGAAGCACGGGAGAAGATTATTAATTATATTGATCACATACTAAGTTCTATGAATCAGGAATCCCCTATATTGAATGCTTTTCACCTAATTTATGGGGAAGGGAAGGCTGGTGCCTCACTGATCAGCGAGTTCACGAATCTACCATTATACGTTAGACTTCCAGACTACCCCTTACTTGTCAGAGAAACCATTAAAGGATACAATGAGTTGCTCGAGAAGGTGGTTCGTAAACTCTCGATGTACCAGGTATTAAAAGATAGTATAAATGAAATCAATGTTTTCGCCAGAGAGTATATGCATAAGAACAAGTACCGTGATTTCCTTGAAAATATAGGAGGTTTAAACAAGACCATACTCATGCATCACGGAGACTTAGAACCTAGGGAAAGAGCCATTATAGAGGCATGTATGAAAGGGGAGAAAACCCCAGTACCTCTTGTAGTAATGTCGACATCCACTCTTGAATTAGGGGTGGATATAGGACATATTCCCTTGGTGGTGCAATTCGCCAGTGAGCCATCACCTCAGGAGCTAAACCAGAGAATGGGCAGGAGCGGTAGATCCTTCTCCTCATTCTATGTTTCAACTCTCATTCTGGTTCTAAGAAACACTGGAGAAGATCTTGCATATTCTCGTGACCAGGAGGCTGTAGAATATGTGTACAATTTCAAAGTACCTAAGACCAGCAGCCCCTTTGAATCTCCCGATATTTTAGCAAGACATATGTCTAAACTCTTCCTTGACACGTGTATGGACAGAGTAAGTAATTGTTTAATTAAAAACAGGTTGGAAATATTCATGGATAAAATCGTTAAACCATTAACATATCAACAAGGAAAAACGAGTCTTAGGGACGCTTTAGAGATTTTTAGAGAATGGACTAATATGATAGATCTTTTAGATAGCAAATCAATCGACTTAAATAGTCAAACAATCGAAGTGAGAATGAAAGAATTCGAGAAAAACTGGGATGATTTATGGCATAAATTGAGTAATAGCAAAAAACAACTAATGTGGCAAAAAGATGAATTGGCTGCAAAGAAATTAGAAGATATAGTTAAAATCTTCAAAACATACCCCTTTAAAGAAAACGAATTGAAAGGCGGTAGAATTATGAACCCATTAAATGTTCTCCCTTACCTGAGGCTTCTCTCATCAGCAATGGTTAAATTTGAAGAAATTAGTGTTCAGGCCGAAAAAGTCTTCAAGGGAATGAAGGATTATATCGAGGGCTTATTCATAAATATGATTTCATTTTTAACTGAGTATATAAGTCAAGTATACTTACTATATGAGCAATATATAAAGAAGTCGGAAGTTCTCTATAAGAAGATCTATTTGTACGATACCATAACACCAGGGATGGTGAATGATATTGGGATTCCATATTCAAATCATATACTGTTGAAGCTTGACCTGGATAATAAGGGTAATTTAAAGATTTCTGAGGAAACCAGAAAAAGTCTTGAAGAGGCACGCCCTCTCCATATAAAATTGACTGAATAACGGGGTGTTATGCAAATGGTTAAAATAAACTTCCCCTTCTTCCCCCTAGGATCATATTCAGGATGGTATTGTGGACAAGTAGCTATTCAGGGCGAGTCAGGGCTTGAGATCCATCTATACACGTCCACGAACAAAGCCATCCCTCCTGCGTCACCATATGTTTCGTTCAGCGAAATAGATTGGAATGTGTTGAAGACCCTATGTGATGAGAAAGCAGATTTGATCTCTGTAAAACATCACTACTTGGCGTATATACCGGATAGGAATGAAAACAAGATTAAAAAAGTTTATGTTTTAATAAACTTTAACCTTCAGCCTGGGGAAAAATTAAAAGGTGTAAAATTTTCGAATGATGATTCAGAAGGATTGATTTTAGGGTCAGAGAAGAAAATTACCGAGTTTGAACAATTACTTAAGAGAACCGGAAAAATAAGGATTTTTGAGCCAGGAAAAAAGCGGGAATTAAGCAATCTAAGGTTTTCTGAAATAGATGTTGAGAAGGTGAAGTCATATCCGTTAATACTCAATTGGCCGTTTTACATGACAGATAAACTGTTAAGCAAAGAGAAATCTTGGCAGGGTTCTCTAATATTTGTTAAGGCGTTATTAGGGAGCGTTGTTCTCGAAAAGAAGCATAAGTACAAATATGTTTTCAAGTTCTTTCCAACCCCTTCACTATCCGCGTGCTATATGCAGAATGATCGGAAGCCCGTAAGTCCTCTTGTCCTTCCATCTGTAAATATTTATGATTCTGGGGTTCTTGCGATCGAGCTTGATTTAAAGGGGGTAGCAAGGGATCTATACGTCTACTTGAAGAATTCTTTAATCGACGCCTTTAAACTGTTAAAAAATAACGAATTCGAATTAAGTTTTGAACCATATCCAATTCGAAAACATGAGGGAGACACAGTCCCGGACAGGCCTCGCATAGAGGCAAACTCTGTTTTGAAAACATTAGTGAATTCATTCCTTGTAGCCGGACCAACTATAAGTGTTAAACCCAGTAATGACCAAGTAGTTAGGGAAAACGACAGGTCTAGTGAGAGTAGCAATGACATAGAAAGGGATCTTAGATTATATGTTAAAAGTAAGCATCCACATAGGTCCTACTCTTATAATATTAAAATAAGAGTTAGGGATACGGTATTTAATCAGATGGATATGTCTTCTGATGATGATAAACATTATATCGAGCTTCACAGAACATTTGTACATTTAAATCGAACAAAGTTTCTCATCCAACTCTTTGTAAAACTGTACAACATAGGTTTGCGAATAAGGAATCCTGAAAAATATGATAAAATAGTATTGCTCCTTGCGTCATACCTGGGTCTTCTCAGCGATTTCATAGAAGAGTTCATGGATGAGAGGAATATTTCTTTATCTAAGGAGGCCGTGAAATTAGATATCGACTTGCTCGCAAAAAGGATCACAGTGCTATTGCTTGAATACGGACTCCACGGAGTCTCACATCTACTAATGCAGCATATTTCCAATAAATTGAAAATTAAGAAGTCAGATTTAAACGAGATAACGGTTTTACTGATTCCTTCTCAAAGCAAGGGCTTTCACCAATTTGACCCAGCAAGATTATGTGATGCGTTTAACTCTTTAACTTACTATATCAACAATGTCTTTGACGGCTATCATTATAGATTATATGGAAAGCAACAAACTGGCCTGACTGGCTTGATTTTAATAGCTGATTCAAATCCGTATACAGCATATTCTTGGAGGAGGAGTTTGGAAAGTTTTGATCTATACGAATTTGTTAGTGAGAGTGTAGAATTCTTAAATGAAAGGGACTGCTATATGCGGTGGAAGGATCGAAGGGAGAAATTGAAACCTACTGTTAACTATGTTGTCGCTCATTTAAGACACCGTGACCGTGTTCAGGGGGATCTTTTTGAGGAATTGCTAAGGATGCTTGGAAAACTGTTCAACGTTGAGGAAGGCGATACGGCCTTGGAAACCATGTATCCGCCGACAAGCGAGTTTAGAAGATTTTTAACCTACAAGGAGAATTTTGCTGGCAGATTGTTAGCGAGTCATTCAATACCTCGGGAAAAGCAGGATAAGTTTAGCGAAGAACTAACTAAGGGGTTGAGATACCATATTCATGCACTCATAGAATATCTTATACCATTCTGCTTCGACGGCTGCTATAATTGTGTGAGTGTTGAGAAAGGCTGTGCAGTGAGAAATCCATTATTATAAGAATGGGTTATTTCGAGATCTATTGCAAAGCTAATTCTTGAGAAAACATTAGAGAGTAAGGATAAAAGAGCAGGTTACCACCCGTAGAACGGGTTACTAAACGAGGGAGTTCCAATGATATTAGAGTATTGTTTGGCAAGGCTTTACGGTATTTACTCGTACCCTGCTAGATTCACGCCAAAGGTTTTCAATTACTTCTTTCAAAAGGTTAATGAGAAAGGTTTGTTTTTCGACCCCTTTGCCGGCTTTGGGAGTTTATCCTTTGCATGTTATCTTCAATGCCTTGACTCTATCTCATGGGATTTAAATCCGATGCTCCAGGTTTTCGTGGATGCTGGGGTTAATGTTTTAAGTGGTTATAGTGTTAAACATGTTGGCAAAACTATTGAGGCATCGTTGAGTTATGGGAAGCCTTGGATCCCGAGTAAGGCTGATTACTGGTGGAATTCAGAAGCACTCGATCTAGTGGGCAGAGTATGGGGCTTCTTCAGGGATGAAATGGCTGTTTTCAACCCTAATGATATGAGGTTTGAACCCCTTAGCAGAGAGTGGAGTATGTTCGCAATTCTAGCGCTGTACGCCTCTAGAAAACTAAGCTTTACGGACGACAGTGTTCCAAAATGGTATAGGTCTAAGGTTAAGAAATCCAAGCTGGAAAACCTTTTGAAGAAGCATCGAGTTAAAGCCCTATTCAAGCATTATACAGGGATGAAATTGAAGAAACTTGAAGCAATTCGTGAACATGTGAAGAAGCCTCCTTGTGAACCATTAATTGAAGTAAAGGTTGTGGATGCGGTAACTACTGACGACTATCCTGAAAAGATATCTGGGGTTTTAACATCACCGCCATACATTCAGGCGCAGGAATATATAAGGAGCTTTAGCTGGGAGCTCAAGCTGATGGGAGTACCAGCTGAAACTGTGTCCAGGCTGAGGGGGCTTGAGATCCCTTACAGGAAGCCAGCCCCTGTTGAAATACATAGTGAAGAGTATTATAGAATTCTTGAAATGATTGGGGAGGAAAGGTTTAAGACAATTATTCAATCGTATTTCACAAACGTGTCAGTGATTCTTGAAAAAACAGCCGGCAATCTGGCAGAAGAAGGTGTTATGGGAGTATTCGTGGGCGATGCTACTGTAAGAGGTATTCCAATTCCAATAGCTAGAATTTTAAAAGAACATTTAGAGAATAAACTCGGGATGAAAGAGATTATTGGCGTTAACAATGACTTAATAACGAAAAGAAGGCTGTTCACGCGTAGGAGGAATTTAAACCCAAACGGGATTAAATACGAGCACCTTATCCTATTGAGAAAAGGCTAAACCTATGTGCGATGGCAGTGTCCATCAGTATCCGGGATCTTAATTCAGAGCATGTGCTGGATGAATACGTGAGAATTGAGTGTTCCTACGCCCTTCACTAAGGTTTGACTCTAGTAACCTTATTCATAGGAGGTTGGCTGAGCTGGGTAAGATATCTCATGAGAAGGTTTTAAGGGCTAGATTTGCCAAGAAGAGTGTTGAAGTAGAAGGGAGGAGACTAGGACGGCTATTACAGAAGAGCTTGAAAAGATCAATAGGCTTGTTTCACAGCTTCTCTTTGCATTTAACGTTTTAATGCTGTTTTTCCTTAGCTTCTCTTTCTTACGCACAAAAAACTATTCGTAAATACTGCTATAGGATCCTATCTACATCTAGCCGTGACTAGTTGGTGAGAATTTTTGTAATTAGCATGGGGAGAGGTAGTTTTTAGTACGTATTGGGTTTTGTTCATTGATGGTGTTCTTGGGCATGGATGCTTATGAGAGTGTTTGCACCGTGTTTAATAAGCTGTGTCCTCAGCTTGTGCCAAAGCCTCTCTGGGGTGTTTCACTAGCTAAACTGGTTAGGATGAGGACTAGTGAGCTGATCCGTCTAGGCCTTGAGCCGGGAGTTGTTGGTGAACTGAAGAGCTTTTGGCTCGCACTACCGAGAGATAAGTGTGTTGTCTGTGGTTCAAAGGCTTCAGACATTGATGAGTTTTGGAGTTACCACGTTGATGATGGGAGGGGATTGGCGAGGATAGTATCTCTGAGAAGTCTGTGCGGGAGTTGCCACCTGGCAAAGCATATTGGCTACGCAGGCATTATTGGAAAACGGAGAGAGGCCCTGGAACACCTAGCGAGAATTAATAAATCTACTCTATTGGACGTCTACATGCACCTAGACAAAATCTACGAGATCTGGGAATCTCTTAGTTCAATAACCAATTGGAGAGTAGAAATATCCGAAGGAGTCTTACCGGGAAACATCAGGGCAGAGGTTGAGAACGCGTTAAACAAGCTCCTAGAGGAGAACAAGTGGAGAAGGGAGAAATCCATAGATTGAGAAAGCGAAGCAACCTGTTCCGAACACCACTTAGTGTTTCGATTCATAAAAGTTTATACGGGTTTTACCTATACTAATAGTGGGAATCAGCATGGGTTTTTCTGGGAGAGTTGTTCTGGTTACTGGGGGCGCTATGGGTATTGGCAGGGAGATTGCGAGCAGGTTTGCTAGAGAAGGCGCTGACGTAGTCTTGTTTGACATATCTGATAAAGTGTTCGAAACAGCCGAGGAGTTAAGGAGTACTGGTGTCAGGGTCCTCGCTTTTAAAGGGGATGTCGCGAACAGGCAGGATGTTGTGAGAGCGGTTTCGGAAACCGTGGAGAAGCTGGGCAAGGTCGACGTATTGGTGAACAATGCTGGAATATTCCCGTTCAAACCATTCCTGGAGATGGGTGAGGAGGATTGGGATAGGGTGATTAATGTTAACTTAAAGGGGACTTTCAACTTCACAAGAGAGGTTGCCCCAGTAATGGTTAAGAACAAGTATGGGAGAATAATCAATATAGCTTCAATAGCGGCTATTGTAGGATTTCCCGCCCTAACCCACTACTGCGCCAGCAAGGCTGCAATAGTCGGATTCACGAGGGCTCTAGCGTTAGAGCTGGCACCATTCAACATAACAGTGAACGCTGTAGCCCCAGGACCAGTAGAAACCCCTGGTACGAAAGCATTGGGAGAAGCGGTCGAGCCAATCGTTAAAGCCATACCTGTTGGGAGAATGGGGCTCCCAGCCGACGTGGCCGCTACAGTAGCGTTCCTCGCGTCGGAGGAAGCAGGCTTCATAACCGGAGCCTTAATAGTGGTTGATGGGGGATATACAGCCCAATAGCGAACCCGTTACACTAATCCCCAACTAGAACACGCCAGTGTTCAACAGGCCCCACCGGTCCATGGGCTGTTCAAACTTAAAAATGTATTAGAGAGTGCACCCCGTCCCAACCGATCTCAAGCACTTAACTGGTCCATCCACAATTCTCGCTCAAACCTCCCGTAGCGCGAAGCCGCATCTCCCGTGATGTAGAGGGCTCTGAATGTTTAAGCATTCCCCATAGTTTAAGAGATTTTACCCTGCAACCCCGTTTCTATAGAGAGGTGTAGGCTTCTTGGAGTGGCTTGGGAAGGCTTTGGAATCGGTTAGGGCTAGGAAGCCCCTTGTCCACAACATAACCAACTTCGTGGTGATGAACACTACGGCTAACGCCCTGCTAGCGCTGGGTGCTTCACCAATAATGGCTCATTCCCCTGAGGAGGTTGAGGAGTTGGTTGAGAACGCTGACTCCGTCGTCGTCAACATCGGCACTTTGGACGAATCCTTCACCTACTCGATGATTAAGGCCGTGCTCAGGGCTGGAGAGCTTGGGAAACCGGTTGTCCTAGACCCTGTGGGCGCTGGCGCGACAAGGCTTAGGACAAGGATTGCATCACACCTCGCCAGCCTCGGAGGCGTCAGGGTTGTCAGAGGCAATTTCGGCGAAATATCAGCACTAGCCGGGGAGCTGGGTAAGACCCGCGGGGTTGACACGGCAACGTATGATGAGGCAAGAGCCAGGGAGCTCGCCGTCATGGTTGCGCGGAACTGTAACGCCGTGGTGGCTGTCACCGGGAAAGTAGACTATGTCAGCAACGGAGCAGAGGTGTACGCGATCAACCCGGGGCCGCCCAGCCTTGAGGAGAGGGTTGAGAAGCTTGTTAGAAGAGTGACAGGTCTGGGATGCATTGTCTCCGCGTTGATCGGGGCCTACCTAGGGGTTGAAAACCCGTTGAGAGCCGCCATAGCCGGCATCGCCACTTTCAAACTAGCCTCCGAGAAAGCCGCCGAGGAGGCTTCATACCCCGGAAGCTTCCACGTCAAACTCTACGACTGGCTCTACAGGCTTGAGGGCGACGCGTTAGCGAGGTTCGGGGAGGAGAGGGTTCATGAGGCTTGAAAACCATCTCAGGCTGCTCGTCCTAACGGAGCCTAAGCTGAGGCCGAACGTGGCTGAATCCGTTAGGGAAGCGCTGGAAGGCGGGGCCACGTCAATACAGCTCAGGATGAAGGAGGCTTCGACCCGGCAGATGATAGAGGTTGGATTAGAGATTAGGAGGCTGACCAGGGAGTACGGCGCACTCTACTTCGTTGACGACAGGGTTGATGTAGCACTAGCCTGTAAAGCTGACGGTGTGCAACTCGGCCCAGACGACATGCCTGTTGAAATTGCAAGGGAGGTTGCGCCAAACCTGTTAATAGGGGCCTCCGTGTACAGCTTGAAAGAAGCCGTGGAGGCCGAGAGGGCTGGGGCGGACTTCCTTGGAGCAGGCTCCGTATACCCATCCCCTACGAAGCAGGGGGTCCCGGTGATCGGGCTGGANGGTTTAAGGCTGATCGTTAACACCGTGAAAATACCNGTAGTGGCTATTGGAGGNGTCAACGAGTCCAACGCCCTAGAAGTATTGGAGACAGGGGTTGCGGGAATAGCGGTTGTATCAGCCGTNATGGGGGCTCCAAGCGTTAAGGAGGCAACATCNAGGCTTAGAAGCATAGTGGATAAAGCCNTAGCGGCCAGGCAGCAGGCCTCATCAAGGCGTGAGTAGCGGGGAACGTTTTCGCAAGCACCTTTNACACACTTCTTCTTCCCCCGAAGCTTGGGCTTTAAGGGGAAGGAAATCCTGGAGCCGTTGACCATGTTGTGAAACCCTTCTTGTATTGTTAAAGGATTTTCACAGAGAGTTCTAGCAGAGTATTCGGACACGTCATACTCGCGAACAGTTTGAGCATAATGTGAACCCTATGGGGGAGATAACAGGTTTATTTGTTTAAAATCACCTAGTAATCATTGGTGTGTCCTGTGGAAACGGAGCCCGGGTTGACTGCTTGTAAGAAAGTGCCGGTTGCGATGACTATTGCGGGAAGCGACTCGGGCGGTGGAGCAGGTATTGAGGCTGATTTGAAGACTTTCAGCATCCTAGGGGTTCACGGTACAGTGGCCATCACCAGCGTGACGGCTCAAAACACTCTCACCGTGTCAGCAATATTCGACTTGCCTGGCTGGATGGTTTACGAGCAGATAAGAACTGTTTACGAGGACATGGGGGTTGATGCGGCTAAGACAGGGATGCTCAGCAACACGGAGATTATTTCAAGCGTTTCGAAGGCTGTTAAAAACTTTGAAATAAAGCTTGTCGTAGACCCGGTCATGGTTGCTAAATCCGGGGCCAGACTGCTTCGCGAAGATGCTGTGGATGCTTTGAAGAACCAGTTGCTTCCGCTCGCGCTCATCGTAACGCCTAATGCTTTCGAGGCTGAGATATTAGCGGGTTTTAAAGTGGAGAGTATTCAGGATGCTGAGAAAGCCGCCAGGGTTATCCATGAAAAGTATGGAGTGCCGGCCGTAGTCGTTAAAGGCGGACACTTGAAGCATGAGGAAGTGGTTGACGTCCTATACTATAACGGAGAGATCCACCATCTAAGGTCGCGAAGGTTTCCGCACGGGTGCTTCCACGGGGCTGGTTGTGCATACTCAGCCGCGATCACAGCTTTCCTTGCGAAAGGCTACAGCGTGGTGGAGGCTGTGAAGGCATCAAAGAACTTCATAGACATGGCTATAGACCGCGGGGTTAAAGTTGGAAAGGGGCACTGCCCCGTCAACCCTATGGCATATATTGAAGCCCTGGGTCTCACGGACCATACCAGGGCTCCTCAGCAACCACTCTACCACCCCAGGGGCAGTATCGTTTGACAACGCTGAGCCAATAGTCCAGCTCAGCCTCCACGAAGGAAGGCATTCCATCACACAACTCTATCGTTGCATCGGCAATGCTGACAGTGTCGGGGTCTAGGTGCCAGCTCCAAGGCTTGTTGAAACCCCCGTCGCCAGCCCTGAGCTCGCCGATTACAATTCCGCTTCTTTCCCCTCTCAACATGCTCCTGAAAACACCGGCTAACTCGGGATCCTTCACTAACACCTTAAACCTCTCACCATTAACATCCACGGTGAACAGCCACCCGGAAACCTCCCTAGGCCTCCACCAAGACATGTAAGCGTAAGCCAGGATTAGTGAAGCAATTAACACTGTGAGAAACACTACTAGCACACGCCTCAGAGGATAACACCAAGTGAGATCCTGGGTAAACACTAATATAAATCCAAGGCTTTCCATAGTAAACATTTCTTGAAACGGTTAACCACCGGGCCCTTCCGTGATACAGTGTTGACTAAACCCTTAACGCTCGCCCGGCAGGGGGATAGGGTGGCGGAGACCTATGGGTGTGGGGAATCGTTCATGTTTTAAGAAGACTTTTCGACACGGTTGATATAGTTTTTCAGCGATGCCTTTATTCTCAACGGGTCCATGTATAGCTCGCTAGCTCCTATGTCTCTCAGGATTTTGAAAGCGTTTTCGTAAACATCTCCACTCTTCTGCCTGGCGAGGCCGTAGAGTGTTTCGCTAAAGCTCCACGGGTAGAATATCCAGGCCCATTTCTCAACCCTTTCAACATAGTAGTCCGGCCTGAAGCTACTGCTCGCCTTGTAGTGTATAACAGCGGTCTTAACCTCCGCCGCCCCTAACCCCTCAAGCAACCTAACAATCCTGGAGAGTGTCGCGCCAGTATCTACAACCTCGTCAACTACGAGAACATTCTTCCCCGAGGGGTTTAACTCCTCGTGAGCCTTAACCTCCGGCTCCTCCCTCACACGGCCCCCTATCCCCCAGAGCCTCGACCTTAAAACCACGAGCTCGTCAACCCCTAGCACGTCGCTCACTATTCTAGCAGGGACAAGCCCTCCCCTGGAAACAGCAACCACTATATCAGGGGATTCGCCAGCGTCGAGAAGGGTTGAGGCCAGCTTGTAGCAGTACTCCACTGCCTTGCTCCAAGGTATGTAGACAACCTCCACCTCTTCCACCCTTCATCAGCAAGGCTCGATCGTGCTGGGAGGCTTGGTTGTTACAGCGTAGGCAACCATGGTGACATCCTCAATGCTTCTCGTAATCTCTCCTGAAACCTCGTCTAGAACACTGTAGGGTGGTTTGAAATAGTCAGCAGTCATAGCGTCACTGCTCTCAACAATCCTCACAATCACCACGTAGCCAACCCTTCTCGCATCCCCTTTAACCCCAACCCACTTGTCATCCCCTACGACAGCGAAGGCTTGCCAAACCTTGTCGAGCAGTCCATGCCTCCTCAAAACCTGCTCTACAATTGCTGAAGCCTTCCTGCAAACCTCAAGCTTCCGCCTGTTGAAAACACCTATTACCCTCACAGCCAGCCCTGGGCCAGGGAAAGGATGCCTCTTAACAAAGTACTCGGGAACTCCCAGCATCCTGGCAACCTCCCTAACCTCATCCTTGTATAAGTGCTTCAAAGGCTCGGCGACAAGGTACTTCCCCCTAAACCACTGCGGCAGGCCTGCAACATTATGGTGTGACTTAATCCTGTCCGCAACCCCTGTCCCCCCGCTCTCAACAATGTCCGGGTAGGTGGTTCCCTGGATGAAAAGCCTCGCCCCCTGCCCCTCCATCACCTGGTCGAAAACCCTGGCGAACTCCTCGCCTATGATCCTCCTCCTCTCCTCGCAGTCCACGACCCCTTCAAGCCTTGACAGAAACCTCTCCCCCTCATCCAGCACGAGAGGCTCCAGCCCGGCTCTGGCAAGGTTTTCAACAACCTCCTCCACCTCCCCCTCGCGGAAAAGCCCGTGGTCAACCAGCACCGGGACAACCCTCTCCCCCAGCACTCTCCTAGCAAGCACGGCCGCCACTGTCGAGTCAACCCCTCCGCTAACCGCGGCCACCACGGGTCCTTCAACACTCCTGTATTTTTCAAGCTCAACCACTGCTAGGGAAAAATAGTACTCTCTAACCCACTTCCTCCCAGCCCCTGCCAGCCTAGTGAAATTGTCCAGGAGCTTCAGCCCTTTAACAGTGTGGGATACTTCAGGATGGAACTGGACAGTGTAAACAACCCTCCTCCCCAGCGGTATCTTCAACGCAGCGGTAAGCCCGTTCTCGGATACGGCTAAAACCCTGCTCCCCGGGGGAGGCTTGGATACGCAGTCCCCGTGGCTCATCCACACATACTCCTCCCCATCCCAGCCGTGGAAAAGCATATCCTGCTCAACCAGCCTAACCTTAACCCTCCCGTACTCTCCACAACCCTTCTCGACAACGCCTCCAAGCACTTCAGCTATGAGCTGGTGGCCGAAGCAAACGCCCAGCACCGGTGTCTCAGCATCCCCCAGGATTTTACGCGCGGATTCCATCACCGCCGGGTCAGCCTCGAGAACACTCCTGTGACTGCCTGATAAAACCACTGCGGAGTACTTCGACAAGTCCTCGCCACCCATCCTTGTATACGGGGTTATGACCGCCAGAACCCCGAGCTCCCTCAGCCTCCTAGCTATAAGGTGAGCATACTGCCCCCCGTAGTCCACGACAAGAATTGTCGAGCCAGGTATGAGTAAAGGATTCTCTGCCATGTAGAAGGATGATGCAAGCCCGGGCTTATAACGGTTGCCGAGCCCAGGGCCTCACCAGGTGTTTCTAAACCATTGCTTAACTGTTTTAACATGCTGTAGGAATCACTATGGATTGGTGAATGCTGGTTTGAAGACCGGGTTGAAGGCTCTGCTAGCCCTGGTTTCAACAGGGGTTGCGGCAGGGCTGGGTGCTTTCCTGTTCTTCCACCTGGTGGAGCTTGCCGAAGGCTTCAGAAAATCCCTCCCAACCCTCCTGCCGGTTTTCGCCTTCTCCGCCGTCACACTCCCCTACCTGTTCTCGAGGCTTGCAGGGTTTGAAAGGGGTGGAGGCACAGGGTTTGTGCTGAAAAAGCTTCACAAGAGCCCGGACACTCTAACGCTTAAAGAATCCCTATGCTACTACTCAGCCTCAGCCTTAACAATCGGGCTTGGCGGGAGCGCAGGGCCCGAGGGCCCCATGGTTGTTCTTGGAGCAGGCTTCGGAGGATTTTTCTCGAAGCTGGCGGGGGTTGACAAGGGCTTGGCAAGGATTTTCCTGCTGAGCGGGGCCGCGGCAGGCGTGGCATCAGCCTTCAAGGCACCGTTAACAGGAATCCTCTACGCCCTGGAAATACCTTACAAGAGAGACGTGGAAGGCCCCGCGTTCCTTTACGCAATACCTTCAGCAGTGACCGCTTACCTGGTTTCCCAAGCACTCCTCAAACCCCACATCCTCATACCCTCTCACGAGCGGTACATACCCATCGACCCCTACACCATCGCTATCTCGCTCCTAACAGGTGTTGCAGCGGCAGCGATCTCCTTAGTATTCATGCTCACGCTGGAAGCCACGGGGAGGGTTCTCAGGGGAGTGGGATGGGCCGGGCCCGTGGCGGCTGGGGCAATGCTAGCATCTCTCACATACTTCCTCCCGGAGGCAGGAGGCTTCGGGTATGAAGCCGTGAACAAGGTTCTAGAAAACCCTTTAGCAATCACAAGAGCAGCAGCCATATTACTGGTCACGGCTAAGATGATTGCTACAGCGGTAACTGTTAAAGGCGGCGGGTCAGGAGGATTATTCCTGCCAACAGTGTTCATAGGCATTGTCACAGGAGCCGCCTTCACACAGTTGCTAACCCACTACGGGCTCCCCGTTGAACCAAGCCTCGTAATAGCCGCGATGACCTCGAGCATGCTGGCAGCCTGTAACAAAACCCTGGTAACCGGGGTCATCCTCTCGCTCGAAGTATTCGGCTTCATGAACGTGATACCTGCCCTGCTCTCCTCGCTAACAGCCTACGCGTTAACAATCAACTGGTCAATCCATGAAAACCAGCTAGCAGACAGGGCGGAGTCCATGGCCATGGAGAACAGGCTGAGAGGCACGGGCTAGTCAACGGCTTCCACATTCCCGAGCAGCACACTCCCCGCTTGATCATCCCCTGCTCTTCAACCAGCTTATAATCGACCAGTACTCCTCATCGTTGAACAGTGTGTTAGCCTCGTTCTCAACCTTGTTCAAAATCCCCTTAGCACCCTTGGATATGAAGCTTGAAATCTCCTCCGCGTTCACAACCCCTGCGCCAAGCGGGTTTGGCGGAAGCCCCACTCTCCCAATGCTTGCCTTAGCGAGAAGCCACGCCCCAATCACCTCCGGCCTCGACGCCTGCAACAAGCCGTCTACTGTAAGCTTCCTGTTGGAGAACCAGTACAGCTCTCTAGCGAAGGCTACTGCCAGGGTCCTCCTAAGCCTGTCAACCCATTCACCGTAAAGCCCCCCGGCCCTCTCCCTCACCTCTCCAAGGGCTTTGTCAACGTCTACCCGGGTGAGAGGAGCCCTGTAAACAGCCTTGGCGAAACCCTTGTCCAGCACAGGCTCCAGCGACCCCCACAGCACTACGAGGCTGGAGGCGTAGGAGCTGTGCATCACGCTCGTCATGAAGGATTCAGCCGGGTCTGAGGGAGGCTGGAGACTCCTCCCCTCCAGCACGGCCTCAACCTCCCATGGCTCCAAGGGGTCGGCCGCGGC
>Ga0065719_104040_pt1 | contig 20194 bp, 25 predicted proteins | sample GBSCel85sediment_FD_59106 | JGI IMG/M metagenome (GOLD analysis project Ga0065719, IMG submission 59106) | Hot spring sediment microbial communities from Great Boiling Spring, Nevada - Cellulolytic enrichment CS 85C v3 (version 3) | ecosystem: Environmental > Aquatic > Thermal springs > Hot... | reverse complement strand
ATTTTTGAGCAATCATTATTTACAGGATCGCAAGTAAAAATTACACCAGATTTTTTAGAAAATATTTGTTTTTGAATAACAACTGCTAATGCTACTTTCATATGATCAAAACCCATATGTTCTCTATAATTTATAGCCCTAGCAGTCCATAAAGAAGCCCAGCATCTTTTTACAGCATCTAATAAATTATATACTCCTTTAACATTAAGAAAAGTAGCTTGTTGGCCTGCAAATGAAGCTTCTGGTAAGTCTTCTGCAGTAGCAGAAGATCTTACTGCAACATATATTTCTTCTTCCCCAAACATAGAAGATAATTTTTTATAATTTTCTATTATTCCTGTTTTAAGATCTTCAGGAATGTTTCCTTCTATAAAAAGTTTTTGTATATCTCTAGAGGCTTTTAATAATTGTGAAGGATTATTAATATCTGTTTTACTTAAAATNTCNTTTATTTTTTCTTTTAATCCATTATATTCAACAAATTTCCAATAAGCTTCTGCTGTTATAACAAAACCTGGTGGTACNGGTATTCCTATTTTTGTCATTTCTCCCAAATTAGCCCCTTTTCCACCAGCTAATGCTACATCATTTTTTGANAACTCTTCAAACCATTTAACATATGCCATTATATTAAGATTGTATGTTTATATTGAAAAAATAATTTATGTAACTACAAAAAAGTTAAACTTACTTTTTTATACTATGTTTATCCTCAAGTAATTCCTGATATAATCTTGCATATTTGTTAAAGAAAACATACGGATGATGTTTTAGTATATAATACTTTCTCCATTTCATTGTTATCTCTTTTAGCATATCATATTTTTCAATAGCAGTTTCAATTCCTTTTTTAAGATTATTTACTCTTTGATCAAATGATTCTGGCCAATTTACTCTTATTGCAACATTTTTGAAATAGTAATCTGGACCACTTCCTTTAGTNGTTAAAATAGGTGTTCCTAATAAGACACATTCTAGTAAAGATATGTTAAATGAATCGTAAAATGTAGGTTGAATACAAAGATCTGCGGTTTGGATTAGTTTTGCAAGTTCTTTTTTGTTTTCAATATTTTTAAAATATGTCAATCTTCCTTCAGATAGTAAATGTTCAGCAATATTTCTTATTTCAATAATATTTTTATTATCAACACCTTTTATACGTACATTTTCAGATGCAATAGCTTCGAGAAGATCATCATTATATTTAGGACCATATGTGGGACCAGCCATCATGAGATACACATTCTTTAATTCATGTATCGCTTTTACTAGCTCCATTGTTCCTTTGGTTGGTGTTATCCTTCCATGATATAATATAAAAAAATTCTTTTTATTTGCTGATTTTTCTGATTTATGCTTATTAATAGAAGAGTCTTTATATTTCCAGATATCGCTGGAGGGTTCGATAATTACAATTTTTTCATTTTTTACAAATTTTGGATATTCCTGTTTCATCTTTTCATACAAATAAGAGTTTAAAACTATAACATCCGCCAATTGTAATAGATTTTTTTCTGCTATAACACCTGGTGCATTGTTAGCTTGGTCTTCACTAAAGCCAGCTATTTCTTTTAATTCAGATTTTGCAAATCCGTGAGCTGTATATACTATTGGCTTTTTGTTTTTAGTTTCTTTTAGTCTCTTATATATAAGAGAGTTTGGCCATCCTACAGTAAAATTATGAATATTTATTATATCTGCATTTTTTTAAATCTTCTTCTATATTACCACTATACCCATTATCATGTGTGTAAGAAGCTCGTATAGGTTTTAACTTTGGTTGCATTTTTGATAAGTTATTTATTAAAATATCTAGATACGTTTTTATCCCTCCTGGCAGGCCCCAGTCTATATATAGTACCTTTCCCTCTAGAGAATCTCTTGGAATTGGTATCGAATAAATAGATACTTTTCTTTTTTCTAAAGCTTCTACACCAAGATTTAACCAATTTATTTTGTCATATTCCTCCTTAGATTTGTCAGCATAGATGAAACTACGAATTGCTGTTATTTTATTAACATCTCCAAGTGATATTTCAGAATTTAACATTGAAATTAAGCTATTAAAAGAGGATATTATGTTTTTTAAATGAGAAATACTATTTCTATATTTTTCTAAATTGCTCAAGAGGGATTTGGCAATAATATCTTCTACTAATATGGGTTTTCTCGNGTTAGGTTTATGATAAACATTTACATGTATTGTTTTTAAGCTATCTCTAAAGAATTTTACTATCTCTTTTATAAAACTATCCTCAAATTTATAACTATTTAGAATATCATCTAATTTAAATTGTTTCTTTATAACATTTCTTTTAAGAACTAAAAAGGATTGAAAGTCTAAGAGCATTTAATAATTTTTTAGTATTGTCTTTTATTACTTAAAAAATTATTTTAGTCTTCGCCTGGTAAGAATACTTCTTTTTTAGGAACTTCTGTTTGTCCGTATCCTACTTGTTGTTGTAATGGTGTATAATAACCTACTTGTACAGTTTTTGGTTGTTGCGTAATCTCTAACTTTTGNATTTGTGGAACATAACCAAATTTATTAGCACCATANGCAGCTATGGGTACATCNACATCTCTAAGTAGTATTTCCTCAAGTCTGCCTAACTTGTTTAGTTCTTGTAGCTCTTCTCTNNNGAATTTTCTTTCAATCTCATATAGAGATATAAAAGAGTTTATATAATCGGCATTTCCTTCCATTGCTGCTACTCTTATATCGCCTCTTTCTTTAACAAAGAAAGAGAGCCCGGCACTACCAAAAGCTCTTCTTAAGTAATCTAAGGTTAGTATGGCATTTATAATATTACTATCTTTAGTTATATATGTTTCAAGAAATGTTTTTATGCCTCTATATCCCGCTGGTGTTATGTCTCCAGTATGTGTGTCTATTTTTCCACCCAATATAAAATCTTGCATTAATGCATAAAATTCATAGTATATGGGTTTGGTTTTGTATTGTGGGAGCACCATACTTACTATATAGTTGTATCTATTTATAAACTTTTCGTCACTATAGTCACCCAGTTGCAGTATAAAACATAAATACAAATATCATTCTATAAACACAAATTATTATTTATGTAATATAATTATGAAATTTTTAGGGTTTAAGAATAACTAAAAGCAAATATAAAAATAAAAATCAGAGAAGATAAAAATTATTTTTTCAAAAGCTCTTTAACAGCCTTTACTATTTCCTCATATAATTCTTTTCCTTCTCCAGGATCTAATATTGCTGCAGATGCTGCTTGAACCTGTATTCCACATGCTTGTCCTAATCTTTGCTTAGAACTTACATATACATATGTCACTCCTTTTTCCTCACATAATGCTGGTAAATGCATTACTATTTCAGGTGGATCTACATCTAATGCTATAGCTACTAACTTTGCCAATCCTCTATCTACAGCTTTTGTTGTTTCGTTAGTACCTTTCTTTATTTTTCCAGTTTGTCTTGCTATTTCAAACAATTTATATACTTTCTCCTCATAGCTATCTAAAAATGTTTTTAACACATTTTCATTCCATTTTACGTATGGTGGGGTCATCATGATATCATCATTTTTATTCAATTTATCTCAAAGAAAAATTTAAATAGGTTTAGCTATTGCATAAGTTGGACCAACTTTTTCTATAACAATTTCACCTTCCCATCCTATTTCAACATTTTTAACAAATACAGCAACCCCACTTATTTTAACAAAGCCATCCCCCTTTCTTGTTAATCTTTCAATTTTCACCCTAAATCTTTCTCCAACTTTCAATGGGTTTTTTCTAAAGGCCATCATGTTCTCTAGTTTGAAAAGTTATTTAAACTTTTCAGTATTTTTAAATTTTTTTCTTTTTCCAAAACTAAATATTTGATTTACTTCATTTATTATTTCTTTTAATTCCTCTTTTTTATCTTCCTGTCTTATAATCTCTTTTGTTTCTTTTTTTAAACTTATTAACGTTTCTATATAGTCTATTTTTCCTTCCTCAATTAAATCCATTTTTTCTTCTAAAATTCTAGTTCTTTCTTCAGAAACAAAATTACCATATTTTTTATTAAGAAAATAATATACATATATTCCTAGTTTTGTTGGTATAAGTCTTTTGCCAGATTCTATAACATATCCCCTTCTAAGTATCTTAGATACTATTGTAGCATATGTAGAAGGTCTTCCAATTTTTCTCTCCCTCATCAAATTTATTATATCAGATTGTGAATATAATTTTACTTTTGCAGCTTTCCAAAATGTTACTTCTTCTATTGATAATTCATTATCAGTTATGTCTATAATTTTTTGTATTCTAATTCTATAATCATCTACTAAATCCCATCCTCTTTCTAAAACATCTAATATTCCTTCCAAAGTTTCTTTATGATTTATAGAAGGAATTTCTAAAATATATTTAACTTTTCTAACTTTACATGGAATCATTTGAGATTGTATAAATCTTTTAAATATTAAAGAATATAAAGAAAAGTGTTGTGGTGTAATTTCAATAAATATTTCTATTTCCCCATTTTCTATCATATTTCTTAAAGTTTCTGAATCTATAGGTTTTGTTGGTCTTATACATTCATGCGCTCCTCCTTCACCCCAAACCCTTGGCTTAAAATATTTTTCTCCAAATTTTTCAGTAATATATTCTTTTGCAACTTGTATTCCAGCAGGAGAAACTCTTGTAGAATCTGTTCTGTGATAAGTTATAAGACCTGCTTCGAATAAATCTTGTGCTAATTGCATAATTTTATCAACATCTAAACCTAAATAAGCCGAAGCTTCTTGAAGCATTGTACTAGTTATATATGGTGGTAATGGATTTATTTCTTCTTCAGTTACAATTTTTTCCTTTACTATTATTTTATCCTTTTTAATTTTTTCTATTACTTCTAATAATTTTTCTTTTTCTTTTATATTTAAATCTAAAACTAAATTTAATTTTCCAGATTTTATTCCAATAAAATATGAAACAGAGTTTTTATGTTCTAAAAATCTTTGGGCAATCCAGCCCAATACGGGGGTTTGAACTCTCCCAGCAGATAGCCAGTTTTTTTCAAACATTTTTTGAACTTTTTCTGATAAACTAAATCCTAACCATCTATCTTCTATTCTTCTAACCATTTGTGCTTTTACTCTATTTAAATCTATTTCTTTTAATTCTTCTAGAGCTTTTAATATAGCAGATTTAGTAACTTCATGAAATTCTGCTCTATATATTTCTTTAGCAAATGGTTTAACTAATAAATATACTGTATAAGCAATAAATTCTCCTTCAGAGTCAGGATCAGTTCCTATTACTACTATATCTACTTCTTGAGCTAGTTTTTGTATAGCTTCTATTCTATCTTTAGCATCATCTATATTTTCACTACCACATATAGGACATTTATTTTCATTAATATATTCTGTAAATTGATATCCACAATCTAAACATTTTTTTATAGTATTATAATAAGGTAAAACTATATTTTCATCTTCTTTAACTATTACTCCATAAAGTCCTATTGGTTGAGTAGTTAGGTCTAGCAAATGTCCTTTTGTTGCAGTTATTAATAAATGCTTATCACCTACAGATACTTCATATACTTGTACTTTTCCAAAAGATCTTACAGATGGTTTCCCAAAGAAATTTGCTATTGTTCTTGCTTTATTTGGAGATTCTACTATAAAAAGTATAGTTTTTACTAATTCTTTTTTTTCTTTTTTTACCTTACCTTCTATAATATCTTTAACAAATTTCCTTTCTTCCTCTATTTCTTTTTTAATTTTTTCTAAATCTATTTCTTCTAATGGAATAAACATTTAAAAAGAAGATAATGTTATATTTTGTATAGAAGCATCACTAACTCCTTTAATATTTTTTATCTTTTCTATAAATTTTTCTTCATTAAATTCTTTATCAGGATATGTAAATTTTATATCTAAGGTTTTTAAACCAAAAGCAATTGGAACAAATTCATGTTTCAAATAATTACCTCCAAATTCTTTTATTATTATTTTAGCTTCTTCTAATATACTATTGAAATCAATATTTATATCTTCTGGAAATATTCTTAAAGTTATTATTACTTTTCCCATTTTATGGTCCTTCAAATCCGCAAACAGGACAAACCCATTTTATCCCCATTCTCCTTTCTTTATTACTTCTTATTATTATTCCTTGATTACAATTGGGACAAACAAACTTTACTCCACCCTCTGCTATTAAGAATGTCTTTGTTCCAATGCTCTTTTGGGCTTCTTGAATATCCATTTTTATGATTATTGTAAATAGATTTTTAAAGACTATGTCTTATTTAATATAAAAACAAAAACTTCTAAATTACCATTCCAAACTTTTCTTTCATGTTCAATTGAAAAATTGTATTTTTTTGAATTATTTAATACAAGATCTTTATGTGGTGTAATTACTACTAGTTTTCCATTATCTGATAAGACATGTTTAGCCTGATAAAACAAGTATTTCATTATTTTTTCTACTTCTTCATAATAAGACAATTTTTTTCCATATGGAGGATTTGTTATTATATAATCTATTTCTCCTTCTCCTATTTTAAGATCTAACCATTCCAAATCAATTCTTCTAAACATAATTAAATCTCTTACTAATGCTTTTTGAGCATTATATTCAGAACCTTTTATATTTTTTAATAATTTATCAGAAGCAATTATTTTTGCTTCTACTTTCTTTTTAATTACTTTTTCATCAATTCTTCTTAAATATTCTACCCAATCTATACCTATATCTAATTTTGTAAATTGCAAATCCTTTTTTCTCCAAAATCCACCAGGTATATTTTTAACCCTTAATCCTGCTTCAATTGGAATTGTTCCAGAGCCACACATAGGATCTGATAATACCTTATTAGGTTCCCATCCAGATAAAATAATTAATTGTTGTGCTAATGTTGTTTTTAAAGCTGCAGGATGATTATACAATTTATATCCCCTTTTATGCAAACTTTTTTCTCCCACAAGATCTATTCCTACTAAAACATCCTCTCCAATTACATCAACCTTTATTATAACATCTGGATTTTCTAAGTTAACTTTTTGCCTATATTTTTTCTTTTCCATTATAGAATCTATAACAGCTTGTCCAGCAACTTTCATAATATCTAAAGAAGTATACTCATGTATACCAAATCTTTCTGTTCTAATAGCAAATGTTTGATATTCTTTTAAAAAATCCCAATCCATAGATTTCAAATTTGAATATATCTCTTCCAACCCTTTTTTATCTCTAGATACTTTGAAATGGGATAAAAAAATTATGCTTCTATTTGCAGTTTTAGTTAGATAAGTAAAATATATAGCTTCTTCTATATCTTTTACATCAAACATAACCCTTCCTAGTATCCCAAATGGTCTTATTTGACTTTCTTTATTTAATATTTCCTTTATTTCTATTGCAGTTATATCTTCCAAACCCCTATTTGTGGTAAGCATAACTTTCATAAAAATAAGGTATTAAATAAAATTATAATGCTTGAAGTAATAATATTGTGTCTGGCAGTAATTTTGTCTATGTTTTTTAAAAAATATATTAAAGAAGAAATGAATGAAAAGTTTACATTGTATTTTATTGTTTTCTTAACTTTTTTATCATTTATATTCCTATTAATAAATATTTTAGCTTTTCCTTTGCTAATTATGGTAATTCTTTACGCTAAATATAAATCAAAAAAAATTATTCTTTTGGCTATTTTTTATTTATTTTTATTGTCTTTTTTCTTAAATAATGATTATAACTTTATATTAAGTCTTTCAATGATAATATTATTAACATGGCTATATTAGATGTTAATAAATTATAATTCTTAACCCTACCGAAATATTTATAAATGTTACCAACTATTAATAAATTATGGGGTTAGAAGTAGTACTACCTAGTGGTAATAAATATAAAATAGGTTTGGATGAAGCACTTAGAATAGGAAGGGTACCAACAAACAATCCGGAAGTTCTAAAAGAAAAGTTCAAATTTAAAGTAAAAAACCTGCCTCAAACAACAGTCCCTTCCAATCTTATGGTATGTATAGAAACAGAATATATAAAAGGAATAGCAGGAATAATAAAGGAGTGTTATATAGAAGAAGAATTAGAAGATTCTGCTGTTTCTATAATAGATCCTGATATTGGAAAATACGGAAGTATTAGTATTTTTGGAGGTATAAATAAAAAAATAGGAATAAGAGTGTCATCAACAACTACAAATGCAGTAAAAGTATATACTGCTTCTTTAGGAGAAAAAATACTCAATCCAAAGGATTGGTATGAATCGGATGAAAGTATGGCTTTAAAAGTTGGATCTACATTAATTTATGTTTATTATGAGAAAAAGAATAGTCCAAATAGATGGGCTCCTCTAAGTTATTTTAAGAAGCTATTGAAATATTAAGTTGGTTTTTTAATTTTATTTTTATTTTTCAAAATTATTAATTAATTATGGTTATATTAGATATTATTAAAAGTAGAAGAAGTATAAGAAAATATAAAAAACAGGATATACCTTATGAAAAAATTTTAGAAATTTTAGAAGCAGGGATTTGGGCACCTAGTTCAGGTAATTTGCAAAATTGGTTCTTTATAATTGTAAAAGATCCTGAAAAAAGAAAAAAAATTATGAGCGCAGCTTATGGTCAAAGTTTTATAGAAGAAGCACCANTTTTAATAGTAGTATGTTCCGATACAAATAAAGTAAGAGCAATATATGGGGAAAGAGGAAAAATGTATGCTATTCAAAATACTTCTGCTGCTATTCAAAATATATTATTAGCTGCTTGGGAACAAGGATATGGTACTTGTTGGATTGGTGCATTTGATGAAAATGAAGTAAAGAAAATATTAGAAATACCAGAAAATATAGAAATTCATGCTATAATAACTTTAGGTGTACCAGATGAAAATCCTAAACCACCAAAAAGAATTAGTTTATATGAAAAAGTATTTTTTGAGAGATGGGGTAATAAATTATATAAGCCTACTTTATATCCTATTATAGAAAAATTAGAAGAATTAAAGAAAAGTTTTACACTAAAGTCCTAATTTTAATAATTTTTCTTTTGCTGGTTCTAGACTTGGTATAATTTTTTCTATTAAAGATTCTATAGCTTTTGCTAAGAATGGGGCATATACCCATATAGCAAGATCATTAGTTGCATGTATTTCTTTGTCATCAAATAACATCATTAATACTTCTTCAGAATCTACGGTTATAACCCTCCCCCTTAGTTCTCCAGCATCATATATCTCTGCAACATCTAATAAATCCCTAACATATCTGGCATTTTCTTCTTTAATTGGTGTTATTATTTTTATCACAACACCTCTATCTTTTAATTCATAGAATAATTGTTTAAACATATCTACTTTCTTTATAAATGATGTTTCTGTTGTTAAGATATAAATAGATTTCTCAGCACCTTTAAACATTGTTTCTAAATGACCATATATATTATGAGACCCTCTTAATGCACCAGATTTTTCACTTATATCTAATAATTTGGTTCCACTTTTATGTAACTCTTCCAATTCTTTAACCATATCAGAATTTTTCAGCTCTTCTAATAATTTTAATTTTGCTTGTAAATCTTCATTATATTTTCTTTTTAATCTCTCAAGAACTTCTGAGGGAGAAACAGCAATATATCTTATAGGCTTTCCTAATTTCATGATTACAAAGCCTTTTTTCTCTAAAGATTCTAAGACATCATATGTCCTAGATCTTGGAACATCTGCTAAATCAGACAGTTCCCCAGCAGTAGCAATACCCTTTGATAATAAAGCTAACCATATTCTTGCCTCATATGTATTAAGGCCAAAAAGATGTTTAACTTTTGATAATAAATCTTCTCTTATTACCATTTATTAATCTATTTTAATAATATATAAAAACTTTAGCCCTTTTGTCTTTCATAGAGTTCGGTAACCCTTTCTATAGTATCTATATCCTCAGGAGACCTATCCGGTCTTAATCTTACCAATCTCGGAAATCTTAACGCAAAACCAGAAGAATACTTAGGACTTTTTTGTATTTCATCATATTGAACCTCTATTACTATAGCAGGTTTTATATATACTTTTTTACCTTCTTGTTTTATTATTAATGGTTCTAATAGTTTTGTTAATTCTTCAAAAGTAATATCTTCTGGAGATTCTTTTTTCTCTTTTATTCCAGTACCTACTTCCCCAATCTCCAAATATTTTCCAGAATCAGGGTCTCTTACTGCTACTGTAAATGATGTTAACCATCCTGCTCTTTTCCCCTCTCCCCATTCTGCAGCTACTATCACAACATCCAATGTCTCTTTTGTTGGTTTTAATTTTACCATATATCCTATCCTTCTACCCGGTCTATATGGTGCATTTAAATTTTTGAATACAATACCTTCCAATCCTTTTTCAACAGCCTCTTTAAAAAATCTTTCAGCTTCTTCATCCGATGAAGTTATTATAGCTTTTGCTAATAATACTTTCCCCCCTTTTTCTTTAACTATTTTTTCCAAAATTTGCCTTCTTTCTTTAAATGATTTGTTTAAAAGAAGTTCATTATCATAATAAATTATATCAAACAAATGCAATTCTACAGGTATTTCTTTAACCATTTTTTCTATATCATATTTTCTTTTTATTCTTTGTGATATCTTCTGAAATGGTAAGAATTTGTTTGTATTTTTATCATATCCTACAATTTCTCCTTCTACAATAAAATCTTTATCTGGTAAACATTCTTTAATATATTCTATTACATCTGGAAACTGTTTTGTTACATTTTCCAATCTTCTAGTCCATAACCAAATTTCATTTTCTTTTTTATGAATTTGTACCCTAAATCCATCATATTTATATTCTATTTCAGCAGGTCTTCCAACAATTTCAAAGGCTTCCATAACATTTTCAGCTTTTACTGCTAACATAACTCTTATTGGTATTCCTACTTCTGGTTTTATTTCAGTTATTGCTTGCTTACCTTCTTTTCTTATAATACTTATTAATTTACCAAAGTTATGTAAAATGGAATAAGCATATTCTACATCCTCTGCTGGTAAACCATAAGCTTCAGCTATAGCTTCTATCATTATCCCTTCCCCAACCCCTATTCTCAAATCTTCTAATACTGTACGAACTATATATTTTGCTTCAATGGGTTCTGCATGAATAAGCAGATTTGCTAATAATCTAACCTTTTTTTCTATAGCACCTTCTCCTTCTAATTCTCCTATTTCTCTCAAAGTATTATATATTTCTTCTACAGTTAATGTTTTTTTAAATAAGGATTTTTGCTTTTTTTGTTTTGTTAGCTCTTCTGTAACCTGTCCAAGATCACCATATTGTACAAATAATTTTTCTACTCTTTCCTTTGGAAAACCCGTAGCTGTGGCTATAGCTCTTATTGTTAATTTTTCCCCAACCCCTATTTTCTTCTCTTCCCAAGGAAAAAATACAGTACCTAATATCAATAAGCATGTTTTTTCTAATAAATTGTCTGGTATTTCTTTTATGAATTTAGCAAGTAAACTAGCTTTTGCAGTTTTCTCTGTTACAGATTCCAATTTTTTATACAATTGAGCTAATTTTACAAACTCCATATAATTAAAAATTTATTAAAAACCTTAAAATAAATATAAAAATAAAAACTAAGAAATTATATTGTTAAAATATCTATACCCAGTTCTTTACTGGGTATTGGTTTTGCTTCATATTTTCCTTCTTTCCACTTTGATAAAATATACGGGCTCTTTACACCAGATATTATTACTGTTACTTTTATACGTCCTTTCATATTTTCATTAATTCTTGCACCTAAAATTGTTAATGCATCAGGTCCCAAATAATTTTGTATGTAACTAGCAGCCTCATTTACCTCAGCTAAAGACAAATCAGAACCTCCTTCTACATGTATTAAAGCACCAGAAGCACCTTGATATTCTACTTCTAATAATGGTAATTCTAATGCTCTTTTAGCAGCCTCTTGTGCTCTTTTTTCAGAATCGGAAACCCCTATTCCTACTATTGATGCCCCTCCGCCTACAGATAAAACAGATCTAACATCTGCAAAGTCCAAATTTATATAGGAAGGTGTGGCAATTGTTTCTACTATTCCTTTTATCATTTGTCCAATTATATTATTTGCAAATCCAAAAGCTTGTTGTACAGGTAAATTACCTGCATATTGTAATATTTTGTTATTATCTATTAGTACTACATTATCTGCATATTTTCTTAATTCCAACAAACCGTATTCTGCTTTTTCCCTTCTTACTACACCTTCGGATGTGAATGGTAATGTAGCTACAGCAACTACTAATGGAATACCAATTTCCTTAGCTATTTTTGCTATTACAGGAGAAGCTCCTGTTCCTGTTCCCCCACCCAGTCCAACTAAAATCCAAAGCATATCTGCACCTTCTAATATTTTTTTTAAATCGGATTGAGAAGATCTGGCAGCTTCAATACCAACTTCTGGTACACCACCCGCACCGAGACCCCTAGTAATATCTTTTCCTAATAAAATTTTTTTATGTGCTTTTACCATTTTTAAATGACTATAATCTGTATTCGCAGCTATTAATTCTGCGCCTTTAATCTCCATTTTATACAACCAATCTACCATATTTGATCCAGCACCACCTACTCCAATTATTTTTATTGTTGGCAATAGTTTGAACTCTTCTCCAGGGGAAACCCCTATTATTTCTTCTACGTCCATATTAGAAAGTAGGTTAACAGTATATTAAAAAATATATACTTACCATTAAAAGGAAATTTACAATCGGAACGTAAAATCTTTACAATTTAATACAGCTTTTAAGTGCCGATGACATCGAAAATTTGTTAAGAGAATGCAAATAGCGTTAATTTATACAAATTTTGATATTTTGTTATAAATAAATCAAAAAAATATTTTTAAATTTTTACATAATATATGTCACTATGAAGAGGTGTATGCAAGACACCATATATATGTTGGGTCCTTTTTTAAGCTTCTTATTAGTGTTATTTACAATTATGACACCTATTTTATATAATATAGAAAAAATTCAAAATAGTTTAATAGCATATTCTGAATGTTCTTCTAAAATGATAGATTATGCTTTTTTGGGACAAGTTTTTAATTTTACAGAATGTTATTTAAATGAATTAAATAATAAGGAAAATGTAACATGCGAAATCGATAATGATAAAATNATATGTTTTTATAAAGGTGAGGAATTTATATATCCTTTATTTTTAAATAACACNTCTTCTTAGAGATTTTAATTTTTTATAAGCTTGAATTTAAATATTACTTAAATGAAATATGGNGAATGGGTAGAACTTGTATTAAAAAATGGAAAAAAATTTGAAGGAATNTTAATTCCTTCTCCAGAAAAAAACGTAATTATTATAAAGTTACAAAACGGATATAATATTGGATTTAAAGAAGAAGATATAAGTGAAATAAGATATTTAGGCAAAAAAATAGATGTTGCCAAATTTCCAAAGAAAAAATTAAGCGAAAAAGGGGATAATAGAAGAAAAATTTCTATAGTTATTACAGGAGGTACTATTATGTCAAGAGTAGATTATAGAACAGGCGGTGTGCATACTTTTTTAGATCCTTTAGAATTGTTATATCAAATACCCGAATTAGAAAACATAACTTTTATAAAAAATATAGTTAATCCTTTTTCAATAGCTTCTGAGGATATGACACCAAAAGAATGGATGAAAATTGCAGAAATTGTTGCTAAAGAATTAAACTCTGAAGTAGATGGGGTTATAATAACGCATGGGACAGATACTATGCATTATACTTCCGCAGCATTAAGTTTTATGTTAAGAAATTTAGGAAAACCAGTTGCTTTGGTAGGATCTCAAAGATCTTCAGATAGGGGTTCTTCGGATGCTTTTATGAATATGATTTGTGCATCTATTTATGCAACTTCTGATATAGCTGAAGTATCTATTGTTATGCATGGAACTATTGAAGATACTTTTTGCTTAGCACACAGGGGAACCAGGGTTAGGAAAATGCATACAGAAAGACGAGATGCTTTTAGAAGTATTAATGATAAACCTTTAGCAAAAATTTATCCAAATGGAAAAATAGAAATTATTAATGAAAACTATAAAAAAAGAAAAAATAGCGAAGTTATAGCTGATACAAAAATCAATGAAAAAGTAGCATTAATAAAAGTATTTCCTGGAGCAGATCCTGGTATTATAGTTATTTCTTTGTTGATAAAGGATATAAAGGNATTGTAATAGAAGGAACAGGGTTTGGACATGTTCCTACAGAGACTATTCACAAAGAAAAATCTTGGATACCAGCAATAGAAAGGGCGGTAGAAAATGATGTTATAATTTGCATGACTTCGCAAACAATTTTTGGAAGAACGAACCCATTTGTATATTCAAATGCTAGAAAATTATATAATCTAAAANTAATTTACTTAGAAGATATGTTACCGGAAGTGGCATATGTAAAGCTAATGTGGGTTTTAGGACACACCGAAAATTATGAGGAGGTTAAAAAACTTATGTTAACTCCTTTAGCTAATGAAATAAAATTAAGAAGCTTAGANGAAGAATTTATCTAAAAATTAATAAACTTTGGTACCTACTTTAACATCCTTTTCTGGAACTATTAAGGAAAGATTTTTGTTTTCATCTTCAGCAGCTAATAACATTCCTTGAGATTCCATACCTCTTATATTTTTTGGTTCTAAATTAGTTATTACTACTATTTTCTTTCCAAGCAATTCTTCTGGTTTATACCAATCCTTTATACCGGCTACAATTTGTCTTTTTTCATTTCCTAAATCTACAATTAATACGTATAGTTTGTTTGCATTTGGGTGATCTTTTACTTCTAGGATTTTTCCTATTCTAATATCTATTTTTTTAAATTCATCAATTGAAATGTAGTTCATAAAATACAAAATAGCTTTATAATTTAAAAATAAGTATTTGTATGAAACCAGTAAAAGATTTAAAAATAAATAAAGATATTAAAATTGTTGAATTGCTAGAACAATTCAAAAATATTGGTGGTTTTCAAGCACAAGAATTATATAAAGCCTATGAGATTTTAAAGGAAATGTTTAATGAAAATGTTATAAAAATATTAAGCTTTCCAGCAAATATAATTTCAACAGGGATAAGGGGAATAATAAAAGATTTTGTAAAAAATAAAAAATTTGATCTTATTATAACAACTTGTGGTACTTTAGATCACGATTTAGCAAGATTAGAAAAAGATTATTATTTAGGATTTTTTGAAGCAGATGATATATATTTAAGAGAACAAAAAATATACAGATTGGGTAATATTTTTATACCAGAAGAACATTATGGTGTAGCTATAGAAAATTTATTAAGGCCAATTTTAAGTAGCATTTATGAAGAATTGGATAAAGAAAGTTATTATTTGATAGAGTGCCCTATATGTAAAGAAAAAATTATTAGTAAAGATAAAGAAAATTTATTTGTTTTATTTAGTGAGCATTTAGAATTTCATGGCAAAAAAATATATGATATTAATTTTAAAATAAAGGAAATTAATAAAAAAGTTTTAGGAACATATGAATTGATTTGGGAAATAGGAAAAAGATTAGAGAATCATCCTAAAAAAGAAGAAAGTATAATATATTGGGCTTATAAAAATAAAATACCAATTATTGTTCCTGGAATAACTGATGGTGCAGTAGGAACACAAATTTTATTTTTTAAAACTGAGAAAAAAGATTTTGAAGTATCTGTTTGGAAAGACGAAGAATTCTTAATGAATTTATTTTGGTCTAATAAAGAATTCGGAGCATTGATGCTTGGTGGTGGTATTTCTAAACATCATGTTATTTGGTGGGCTCAGTTTGCAGAAGGACTAAAATACGCAGTATATATAACATCTGCAATAGAACAAGATGGTTCCTTGTCTGGTGCAAGAACTAGAGAAGCTATTTCTTGGGGAAAAATAAATAAAGAAGCAAAACATGTTACAGTATGGGGTGATATTACTATAATATTACCTATTTTAGCTGCATCGTTCTTATAATGGAAGAAATATTATATATAATAAATAGAGAAATGGAAAAATTAGAAATAATTTTTAAAGAAGTTAAATATTTAGGAGAAAATAAAGATCTTTGGAAAATGATTATTTCATATTGGGAGGATTGTAAATATTTTTATAATAAAAAAGATTATGTAAAAACATTTGAACTAGTAAATTATATTTGGGGGATGTTAGATGTTTTAGCAAATTTGAATATGTTAAAAATACCCAAGGATCTTAAAAAATGGTTCAAAATAGAGCAAGAAAAAATATAAATTTGTAAAATAAATTATATTATTATCGCACCATCTGATAAATGAGGTATTACCGAGTATGAGGATGGTGTATCGCGGGGTCAGTACCAATATCCCTTTATTTTTCCTTTTATCCAATCATCTAAAATTTTTATTGCAGCTTTTCTAAGTTTGTCTTGATCTTTGTAATTAAATTTTTCGGCTATTTTTTCTAAAAAATCATTAATATCTGTAAATTCTATATTATAATGTTTTTTTAAAAAATATTTTGGTAATTTGCTTAATAATAATTCAATAGCTCTTTCAGGATGTTTTAATTTTTCTGGTCTTTTAGCNCCTAAAATAGCTAAAAAATTTTCATCTTTTGGTATTANAATTCCNGGTGTGTCTATTAAATAATGTTTTTTAGATAATTTTATTAGCTGTATACTTTTTGTAAATCCTGGTATTGGTGCTGTTCTAGCTCTTTTTCTTCCTACTAACATATTTATCAAGGAAGACTTTCCTGTATTTGGATATCCTATAACCCCTATATAAACTTTTTCTTTTTCTGGAGAAAAATCTTTTATATAACGTCTCAGAGTTTTACTACCCTTTCTTGTTTTAGACGATACATATACAGTTGGAAATTCTTTTGAAAAATCTTCTCTGACAGTTTCTATGAAATCTTCAGGAACCAAATCCGATTTATTTAATACTATTATTAGATTTTTATTTCTTTTTTTTATTATATTTTCTAAAGATTTTATTCTTGTATCTTTTGGCATTCTAGCATCCGCAACCTCTAGTATAACATCAGATATATTTATAATTTCTTTTAATATACCTCTTTTTTTATTTAAATGTATCATATATTACACTTTGTAAATAAGAAATATATATCAAAGTTCACATGTATAACAAAGTTTTATTCAGGAGATGTCTATACTTTAGTATTGTAGGATATTATAGAGAGTAACGGGTTATAGGATCTAAAAATTGTTCTATTTTCTAATGTTTCGACTATAAAAAATAATTTTTTGAGCGAAACATTTATAAAGAAGCTAACAATATAAATAATATGGCAAGGAAAGGTAAGAGTTTAAAAGACGTAATCTTAGAGGCGTTATCAACTCCAAAGAGTTTAGAGGAATTGGTACAATTTGTAAAGAGCAAAAAACCAAGAACAAGGCCTAGAGTGATAAAGGCCCTAGTAACTAGATTGAAAAAAGAGGGAGTTATTGTAGAGAAGGGTGAAAAATTGGCCAAGGCATAATATTTATTTTTTAATTATATCAGAATTATTTGTCTCTTCACTGATCTGAAGAACCGATGATCATCATACAAACATTTTTAATAAAAATAATATAAAAGTTATCTTTTGAATTAACTATTTATGGGCCCGTAGTCTAGCGGCAGGACGCCGGCCTGGCTAGCCGGAGATCCCGGGTTCGAATCCCGGCGGGTCCATGCGGCGGTCGTCTAGTGGTAGGATGCGGGCCTTCCAAGCCCGTGACCCGGGTTCGAATCCCGGCCGCCGCATAAATTTATCAAATTATAATATATATTTGTTTAATTTTGAATATTTATTTTCTTTATTTTCCTTTTTGTAATAATCGTATACTAATTTGATATATGTACATATTTCTTGTTTACACTTCTCATCTAAGAGAATATATTTCATCTATGCATTGTTATCTTCCTTTACCATCTCTCTTATCTCTGAGGCCGAAATAATTCTTTTACCCGAATATTTTACCCCAATTTTTATACCAGCTAATCTAAGTAAATCTCTGTTTTTATCATATAAATACCTTTTTATTATTTCTTTTATANGATCTATAATGGTATTTTCTAGAAGAATNCCTTCCAAAGATATCCTTTCATTTCTTAAAACATTACGTAAACATTTTAGTCTTTTCTCTAAACTAAGCGGGTTGCAAATATTTAAGATCTCTTGACCATTTTTATCTTTAAAACCTATAACACCGATTATAATCTCTTTACATTCTTTATTTCTTAATAAATTTATTAAATTATGAATATGACTAATGTGTGGGGTTGAAATCTTCCAAAGACAAAGCATTTAGCCATATTAAAATATTTTTATATTCTAATATAAATTTACTACTCTATTATAATTACACGAATTAATAAATACTTTGTATTTAAGACATCCTAAAAATATTATAAAAATAATGGTTGATATAATTATTGGTCGTGATATTGATGATCTTGAAAAATGGGGTAAACTTGGAACAATATATTTGGGAAAGGAATATATAAAAATGGAAAATAGTTTATCACTTGCAAATCAAGTATATTTAGATGTTAATAAACCACATCTAATTTTAATTGCTGGAAAGAGAGGACAAGGAAAAAGTTATACTTTGGCATCTATTGCAGAAAGTTTAGCATTAGCTGATAAAGAAATATTAAAGAATCTTTCTGTCTTGATATTTGATACAATGGGTATATTTTGGACAATGAAATTTCCAAATTATAGAGATGCTGAATTACTTGAAATATGGGGTTTAAAACCAATGAGTATTAAAAATGTCAAAATATATGTTCCTGAGGGATTAAAAGATTTGTACGAGAAAGCAAATGTACCGTATGATGATGTTTTTCTTTTAAATCCTTCAGAAGTTAGTGGTGTAGAATGGAACTCTATATTTGGAATAGAACAAACTTCAGCATTGGGTGTTTATATTCAAAAGATAATAAGAGAAATTAGAAAAAGATATGATATATTTTCAATAGAAGATATAATAAATTATGTTGAAAAAATAAGTATTGATGTTAAATTAAAAGAAAAAGTAATAAATTATTTTTCTACAGTAGAGGATTGGGGTTTATTTTCTGAAAAAGCCCCGGAAATTAAAGACATTTTAGAACCTGGTTATGTACATATTTTGGATATATCTATGTATACAACGTTTATTGGTGGATGGTCTATTAAAAATCTTGTTATTGGTGTAGTTGCAAAAAAAATATTTTATGAACGTATGCTTTGGAGGAAAAAAGAAGAATTGGAAGAAGCTTATTTAGGTTATGAAATGAGAGAAAGAGAGTTTCCAATAGTTTGGATGATGATAGATGAGGCTCATGAATGTTTAGGTAAAGAAAAAACCCCTGCCACAGAACCTTTAATTCAGATTATAAGAGAAGGAAGACAACCTGGTATTACATTAGTTTTAGCAACACAGCAACCAGGAAAAATGCATACAGATGTTATTACGCAATCTGATATTGTTATATCACATAGAGTAACTGCTCAAAGAGATCTAAAAGCTTTAAATGAAATTATGAGAAACTTTTCTGCAATAGATATAGAAGTATATATGAATGAAAATCTACCAAAAAGAAAAGGGGCTGCTTTAGTTTTAGATGATAAATCAGAAAGGATATATCCTGTTCAAATAAAACCAAGAGTTTCATGGCATGGTGGTGCAGATCCTACTTTAATTAGGAAAAGAATATGGTTAGGGGAATTGCAAGGCAAATAGAAGCAGCAATTTCAATAGTNANTTTTATCTNNTTTTTATTATTCCTTCTTGGAAGTTATAATTATAGAGTTTTAAAATATAATTATATTACTTATGATTTATCNAATAAAGAGAATTTTGTAAAGATTTTTCTAAAAGAAATAGAAAAACCATATTATTTAGTTTATTTGGATGTTGAAATACCAAAATTTGTTAATGATCTATGTAATAATTTAAATAATAATATTTTAAAAAAAGATTTTTGTGAAAGGTTTCCCATCTATTATCCAATAAATTTATCTTTTATTACAAATTATACTGGTGTTATAAATGGAAGCAATATTTCTTTTTTACATACAAATTCGGGTATTTATTTTTATGAAAACTTTACTAATTATGAAAATTGTACAAATAAAAATTATGTTTTAGTAGAAGTTT
>Ga0065719_106657_pt1 | contig 20210 bp, 37 predicted proteins | sample GBSCel85sediment_FD_59106 | JGI IMG/M metagenome (GOLD analysis project Ga0065719, IMG submission 59106) | Hot spring sediment microbial communities from Great Boiling Spring, Nevada - Cellulolytic enrichment CS 85C v3 (version 3) | ecosystem: Environmental > Aquatic > Thermal springs > Hot... | reverse complement strand
GGGCTGGACAAAAATTTTAAAAAACCTTTTTTCAAAATTCCAATTGGCGAAAAAAAATGTGTGCGTAAGCCAAACGGAGAAAAACGGCTTACGCATGAAAGAGGTGATGGTTGTGAAGTTATCAAGAATTCTAACGGAAGATAAGGTATTGCGTAAACTATTGAGTCATGGATTAACGGAAGTCTACAGTAATGAGCATTTTGCGGTTTACAACATACAAAAAGAAAACCGTTCCATAGTTTTCTGGAGAGTATTAAATAGAAAGGTCGGCTTAACATGGAGATATCTACTGTTAAGTGAGCCATTAACAAAATCTGAGGCACGTAAAATCGAAAGAAAGATTTTCAGTAAAGTAACTGGCAACATTAAAGTAAATCCCAAGAAAATAAAGAGAAAGCGAAAATTTACGGAAATTTTTGAAGTTTAAGTGTTTTTTTTACACCCTATATTTTGTAAAAAAGTGAGGGGGTGAGGTTATGGAAAAAGGTAAAAAAGTAGATATGAAAAAGGTAGAAAGTTTAGTTAGCAAATTGGAGAATTTGGATGAAAACGATAGAAAAAGAATACCCAACGCATATCCTCTTTACATAGCCAAAATCTTAAATCCGAGATCGAAAAAGCCATTAATAAGGATAGAAATAAAGCCCGATGACGCATTTAAGCCAATTGCAACAATAAGATCAATATCTGATCTGGAACTAATAGAATCAGCAATAGCAGAAATTAAAGAAAACTATTACGAGTTAGTTTTGGCAGTAGAGAAAGCTAATGAACGATTAGGAAGCAGTAAAAAGTCTGCCAGAGGTGTAGATTTCTTTACATTTTAATTTTTTTTGTGAGGTGTTACTATGGTTAAAAAATGTTACTATTGTCGTAGTGAGCTAATTCTATATAGTATTCTCAAATTACTTGGGTGCACTATTGAGTATTACTATTGTCCGGGAATCAATTGTAAAAACAAACAAATAGTGTATCTTAATGGTAAAATTGTAGACGTTATCAGATATAAGAGTATTAAAGAAAAAAGAAAGAAACTCTATGAGTCAATACGTAGTAAGCTACCGTATGCCAATTACAATTATCGTAACAAAGTGCTCAATAAATACAAAAAGCTCAAGACTCTTGTTTAGTAATTTATTTATTTTTGGAAAAAAATAGGGAGGTGAGCAAAGTGAAAATTGGTGAATTGGATATTAAGGTGTTGAGAAAACATTTCTACTGCCGATATTGTAATGATGAGAGTGAGTGTAATAGAAAGAAAAAACATAGGTCGGGTATAGCGTATATTGTTGAAACCAAAGCTAACGATATTAAAAAGCAGTTCATAATTTCAGATGGAGAATTCGAAGAACTTAATGAGTTTGAGAGACTGCTTGGAAACGTTAAGAAAGTAAAAATGAGCGGAGCTGAAGTTTATGAGTATGGCTATAAAACCTGTGGTGGATGGTTTTCTATTAACTCAAGAGAACTTAACTCCGATGAGCACTTTGAACCCGAAAAGGTCGAATATGACAAAATTGTATTCTCCAAAGTTCTCGATGAGCACAAAATTATGATACTGACAAGTCTCGTGAAAGACAATAAAGAGATTATTGAGCTTGATTGGGGGTTGTGGAATGCAATAAAGCCACTTATCAAAACATACGTGAGTAGCAAAACATATCACTTACCACTAAATGCATACATTTTCTTTCAGCCATTTTCTTTCAAAGCATTGTTTAGACTGAGAAACATTGAATTCACTGTTACTAAAGCAAGACCAAGTATTATATATTACGACTATGTAACTCGTGTAACCCTTGGAAAAACACAAATATGGTATTATGCGGACTTACAAACAGCAGTCGTATTTCTAAACAAGAACGGAGAAGCATATCGCTATGTTCAACATAAGCACACTGAACCAACTTGTGAACGCATAGACACCAATCTTCTCGCTGAAGGCTACTTAACATACGATTGTGTTTGCAATCTTCTTTAATTTTTTTCTCAGTTAGGTGATTCAGATGGAAGAAAATCCAAAGTTTCTGTATATTGTGAAAGTGGCTGAAGTTTTAACCAGAATAATAAAAAAGTTGGAAACTGCTAAGGAACTACTACTTAAAGCAAAATACAATGAAGACGAGGATATTATTAAGGAAGCAGTGGACATTGTTTGCTTAATTTTCAATGATTGCATGAAGTGTCCGTTAAGCGATTTTGATATATGTGATCATTATGAAGACGTTGAATGTTCCATTGATTGCTATGTGTGTGCAAGGTTAAGATTTTGTGCAAAAAAGTTAAGTGAGTATCTTGAAGAACACTGTAATGTCAGTTTTTGTGAGTTAGTCGTTGATCCGAAGTTAGTAAATGAGTTAGTAAATAACTGTGGAGGTGAGTAAAAATGAAATGTCCGTATTGCGGTAATGAAATTAGAGAAGTGTATGTGAGCTACCATGTTGCGTCATACATTACAGAAAGACGGTTTATTGATGAAAACGGTAAAGTGTGTTCAGAAACCCTCGATAAAGAAGAATACATGGTAGAAGATTTAACATACAAGTGTCCGTCATGCAATAACGAGCTGGATGAAGATGAAGTTCCTGAGTGTCTTTGGTTTTAAATTTAATTTTTATCAAAGTGAAAACAGGAGAGGGATGAGCATGAAGCATATTGACATAGATGATATACTTGATGCACTTGAAGGATATCTACATGATGTAGCAGTATTCTTCTGTAAAGATTGTAACAGAGAGTTCTATACTTGGTTTAACGAAGTTACGTGCTGTCCGTATTGCGGTAGCTGTAATATAGAACCTCTCAGCGAAAGAGATGTGGTATTGTTAGATTTTGGATGGGTGATTAAGTTGAGGAGGTGATAGAATGACACAAGAAAATGTGTGCATACATGTTAAAGAGTTTAGAGTAATAGTAGCAGAAACAGTAGCAGAGTCGCCTAATAGTATAACAAGCAAAATAAAAATTGTTGTTGATGAAAACAATGAGCTCATTAAAGCAGAGTGCTACTACGGTGCACTTGAGCACACACTTTCAACAAAAGAAGTGGCTATGTTGCTATACTTATTCCAAAAGTATAACGTAAAGATTAATGCTGAAGTCTTTGAGAAGTAGCTATGAAGGCGTTTGATTTTTACACGATAGGATACCAAGGAAAGAGCATCATTAAGTTCCTAAAAATTCTCAAAGCAGTAAAAGCCAGAGCAGTAGTTGATGTAAGATACAGTCCTGTAAGTCACAATATTTTTTTCAGCAAAGAAGTGTTAGAAAAAGCACTTAAAGCCAATGGGATTAAATACATTCACATCAAAAAACTTGGAGTTCCAAAGAGAATTAGAGACAAATTGGACAAAACGAAAGATTACAGCTGGTTCTTCAGATGGTATGATGAAAACGTAATTGCAAAAAATTCTGATGTGCTTAACAGCTTAATGAACATTGAAAGACCGTTTGTGCTGATGTGCTACGAAGATCGTGCTAACGAATGTCACAGATCACGAATTGCACTTTGGTTGAAGTGTAATGGTTTGAAAGGTTGCAATTTGTAATAAAAATTAAGGGTGTGTGAAAAAATTGAAACTGTAAGGAGGTGAGATTGTGAGTTATGAGTGGGAAATAAGAGCAATAGAATCGAGACTTGATAGGCTTGAATATGCCGTAAGAGATCTTGAAAAAATGTGTAAATACTTTGATGACGCAATCGCTGATTTTGAGGAAAGCATAAAAGAAATTTACAAGGAAATCGACAAACTGAAGAAAGAGATTAAATCACTTAAAGATACGGTTGAGATAATTTTAGTTACTGTGGGAGCAACGAGAATTTAAGCGGTTTTGGAGGAAGAAGAGGAGGGAGTGGTTATGTACATGTATATTGAGTATGAAGAAGTGGATGGAACTATAGTTGTTGTAACATACAACAAAAAAGAGAAAAAAGCGGAAGTCAATATACCACTTGGATACAGCTGTCAGGGTGTAAGACCAACCATTGTAAATGGAAAAATCTCAGTAACTTTGAAAGAGAACGAAAGTAAAGCAACTATAGTTTTGCCAGAGTTCTTGAATCCAAAGTTCATTAACATTGAAAACAATGAGATCGTTGATTCAGTAGTTGCATACCTTTCAAAAGTTGCAATGGGTGATGATCTTAAAGCGAAAATTATAAGAGAAATACTAACTGAAATTAACAGACTTGTGGAGGTGGAAAATAATGAGCAGTAGCAACAGCTTTGTAATATACTTTTTAGAGAACATTGACAGATACTTAACAACGGATATTAAAGAAGATTACGATCTGCTTATTGGAATACTAAGAGAGCTTGGAATAATGACATTTGGAAATGCAATGTTGCTTCTTAAAGAAGTTACAGAGAACTCAGTTCACTATACAATTTACTTTGAAAATGCGTACTCTTTAATCATAGACATAAACAAAGAAAAAGGCGTCGTTGTTCAGTTTATCGATCTGATAAAGAAAGAGCTACTGTTTACGGTCGAAAAAATAGTACAAAAACGGTAATACTCTATTACCAAAAGGGTGGTGATATGGTTACTACGGTAATTACAGATGCTGTAGTTTCACCAACACTGGTACAAAAAGTAGCTGTGTACGTTAGTGAAGACTTTGTCATTGAGTGCTTAATGAAAAGCGACAAAATAATGGTTGATTTAACGAATGCTGAAGTGGCAAAGTGGGTTAATGAGCTACTGCAAAAATCAGGAATTACAAAAGACAAGGTAGCTGAGATAACAAGATATGAACGTGAATTAGCTGAAGCTGATTACGTGTTTACGTTTTTAAGTGGTGTTCGCTGTATAATTTATTGGAAAGAAAAAGAGGAGGTGGTATGAAATGGGGTTGTTTGATTGGGACAGTTTGAGTGAGGTGTTTGAGGAGGAGTTTGAGGGAGTAATAATAGATGCGAAACTACCGTGTGATTGTGCGTTGTGCGAAAAGGGAAGAGAAAAACTATCGGTCTTGGGAAGACCAAGAAGAACATTAACACAGCTACACATAGTTATTGCACCTTTGGATGAAAACAGATCACTCAGACACGTGTTTATCGATGTTGGAGCACAAACCAAATGGAGCAGAAGGGGAGTGTGGGCTTTAGCACTGAAGTTCTTAGGCATTACAGTAAACAGTATCGAGGATTTGCTGAACAAAATGGCAAACAGAATCTTTGTGTTCAAGAGAACTACAGTAGGAGAAGCACTTTCATACTATGCTGTAAGCATTCCAACAAACCTAAGAAGAAGAGATGCACTGAGAAACGCACTTGAAGCCGACATAATATTTCCAATTTCAGTGATTACAGAAGGAGAATACGCACTTAAAGGAATAGACGCAAATAAGCTCAAAGAGTACATTGAGAGAAGAAAGAAAGAGTGGGAGCAGATAAGAGAATCAGCAGAGGAAGAAGAGGAAGTTCAGTTCCTCTAATTTTTTTTATTTTGTGGAGGTGCTGAACTATGATAAGATGTTTAGATTGTGAGGAAGTGGAAAAGCTTGCAAATGCAATCAGAAAATCGGCAGATTGTGCAAGAGCACGTGTTATAAGTAAATACAATATACGCTACATTACACGAAAATATAAAGTACAGAAGCTCAGCCACAACAGAATAATAATTAACAAAAGTGTTCTTACTGACATGGTGAACGATATTGCTGTAGACTTCTTTCGCTACTTAGCTAACGAGCTTGATAATATATCAGGTGTTGTGGGTGGTGTTGATGGCGATCAGCGAAATTGTTAAGAAAAAAACCGAGAGAATTTTACTAATTGGACATTCAGCACACGGCAAAACATACACGGCAGTTCAGGTTTCAAAAAACATGGCTTTAAACGACAAAAAGGTTCTTTACCTTGACTGCGAATATGGAAGCTTGGATGAATGGAAAAACGCAATAGACAGCTGTGATTCCAAGGAAGCTAAGGAGAAAATCGATAAGAACGTTGGTCTTGTAAACCCAGAAGACTTTTTACAGCTAATGAAGTACGTAAGCGACTATAAAGATAAAGTTGATCTGATTGTAATCGATCCTTTAAGCTACAACACTGAAGCAAGGATAACAGCCAAACAGGAGCTACTGAGGTACGGCAAAGTGTGGAGAGGTGAAAAAGAAATAGAAATAAAGGACAAGAGGCTTTTCCATTTAACTGGGTTTGACTACCAGTTGCCAAATGAATGGCAAGCGGAACTGCTGAGAATGATGTCAAAGTCCAAATGCAGTTTTCTTGTTACTGATTTGGTGTCATATAAAATAGGAAGCCACGATATAGTGAAAATGTATAACGATATAGCTGAAGACAAAATACCAAAGAAGCTAAGAGAGCTGTTTGATGTCTTTGGCTACTTTGACAGGGTAATATTAATGGAAAGAGATGCAAGTAGCTTTTACGGAATAGTGCTCAAGTGGAGAGGTCTTAACATTACAGGCAGAAAAATTGATGACGTTGCTAAAGTACTAACAAACAGCTTGCTTATAAAAGAGGTGAACTGAAGCATGGTTGATCAAGGCATTAAAGACATGTACGCTTACATTCTATCAATGCTTTTTATGAAATTTTACAGCAAAGCGTACAATTATGCCGACTTTAGAATTGTAGGTGAGTTCAATACAGCGGGAGTACCACAAAAGTTCTTGAAAATAGAAATAGCATTGAGAATAGCAGGTTTGCGTGGAAGAATTCTTAAAGCTGTAGTACAGGGAAACGACATAGTTATAGGAGAATTTGAACTTGGATACATTGTAAGAAGGTACTACGACAGAGTGCTAATGACGAGAATTCTCGATATGATGAGATACCAAAAAGGAGATGTCGTAGTGGTACTTGCCAAACCATTTGAAGTAAGAATAAGAAGAGCCGACAGAGAAATCTATAAACTGGCTAAAAGGAGGTATATAGATGCTGGAGAAGTTGGTTTTTATCTCGATACTGTCAAGTCGTATCTTGAACATAAGGGACGAAAAGCTAAACTTAAACATAAGACCAACGCTAAATTTGTTCATTAAAAAGCAGTTTGGAATGGCAATAAGTTCACTATTTTTGGATTTAGCAGAAAAGGGACATGTTAATTATATAAACACATACACAGAGGCGGGACTAATAGGTACTGTAATTGGTGGAAAACTTTGGAAAGGACAGTTGGCAAAAAGCGGATACAAATTAACGGTAATTGATGAAATTACAGGATTAGACAACAAGTCTCTCAAGATTCTGAATGAAATTACAGAACACGGTAGAGCAACAAGAATACTTCAAACGTTTACATCGGGCGACTTTGAGGAAGTAATAGAAGGAGGAAAGTACAAAGTATCGAGCGGAATGCTTGAGCTTAACATACACACGAGCTTTGCTTTTGTAACTGCTTCAGACAGCGTGTTTAAAAATCCGTACGTTAAGACTTTAATGTCGAGGTGCTTTTGTCTCAATTTAACACTGAGCAAAGATGAAGCACTACAGCTCAAAGCAACAGGGAGAAAAATAGACGTGGAAAACATAAAGAGCGAAATAGCTGATGAAATTACACTGCCAGCGGATGTAAATATGAGGTTGTTAGGTTACATGGAGAAGCTGAGTTTTGTAGAAGATGAACTGGGCGGTTACTACATGAGAGCACACGATGACATGGTAAGAATAAGTGCTGTTTACGCTTATTTGGACGACAGGAATGCAATAAACGAAGAAGACGTAAGAAAAGCAATTGAGCTTTATCCGCTACACCAAATTGGATTTAAGCAGATATCGATGAGTGAAAACGAGATAAAAATTTACATGCTGTGCAACGGTAAAACAACAAAAGAACTGTCGCAACTTTCAGGACTGTCGGAAAGACAGGTAAGATACTACATAAATTTGCTTCTTAATGCGGGATTAGTTGCAAGAGTTGGCGATCGATATTTCAGAAAAGATTTTTCGTGATGAAAAAAATTCCACTATTACCAAAACGGAAGCGATTTGGCATAGGGGGGGTATGCCCCCGCTACTATTACCGAAACGGAAGTGGTTTGGGGAGGGGGGCTTGGATGTGGGTTCTATTACCGAAACGGAATTTTACCGTGACTCAACGGTAATAAAGTTCAGCACGTCCAAAATTATTACCGAAACGGAAGTGATTTGGCACAGGGGGGGTATGTACCTGTGTAAAATAAGCTCAGCGGTGGCTTTAATTTATGCGGGTTATTACCGAAACGGAAGTAATTTGGCATAAGGGGGGTGTCTAAAAAGATACCCCCCATCCTCGAAATTGCTTCCTTTTCGGTAATAATTTAACACTGTAAAAACATCAATAATAACACCCACACCCGCCCCCCCTATCCCGTTTTGCTTCCGTTTCGGTAATAATTTAACACGGTGGTGAAATAATGGAAATAAAATGTAAGAAATGTCACAACGATCTTAAGAAAAATAGGATAATTTACAAGGAAATAACGGTTAAAAATGGTTCAGTGAAAGTTGAGAAAGTGGCAATAATGTGTCCTGTTTGCGGTAGAGAGATAGATATTAAGAATGTAAATAAGAAAGTAATTAAAGATCTTAACTTGGGTGATGACGTATGGGATATATAATCAAGATAACAGAGCCAATTCGCATCGATGTACCAGCAAGTGCAAGAGATCTTTGTGTTCTTAGAACAAGAAGAATGCTGTCGCTAAGGACATTCTTCAGAATAATGAGAAGCTTAGGACTTACTTACACAAGAGCTTTACTTGTACAGGGTGGTGTTGAAAGAAAAAGCTACACAATAGCTAAAACTGAAGGTATAGAACTTCCCGCTGATGTAGCAGATGATAAGCTGTTTACAACAGTTTACTCATTTGTATGGTACGGAAGAATTGATTACGATGAAAAAGGTCACGAATTGTTCATAGAGTTTACTGTAAGCGGAACTATTGAAGTTCACGACTTTATGATGTTTTCCAAAAGTGATTTAATGGATGCGGTTGATAACTTCCTTACAGAGGAAACAATGAACTTCATGAACTCGTTTTTCACAGAGTATGATTTTCCAATGGTTACAGGGTTTGAAGAGTTTAAAGAGGTTGATGAAGACATAAAAGGCATTGATGAAATGCTGAGCCACAGTGTTGATTACTGCTCAGTTCACATGAGAAGATCTACTACAGCTCCGTATGTTTACAGAGGTGATCTTACAGATGCCTACGAAACTTACGCAGAAAGAGCACTTGTATCAGTGATCGAGTGGATGCTGGATGCGGAAAGAGAGTTTCTAAGAAAAGAGATGGAAGAGCTCAGAATGGAAGTTGAGAAATTGGTAAGAACATCAATAATAGACAGGTACAGAACACTCGCAAAGTATGCAAGAAACATAGAGGAGCTTAAGAAAGTTGAAGCAACGCTTGAGAAGGAAAAAGCAAAAGGATACATTACTGAAGAGGAATACATGGAAATAATGAAGCTTCTTAAAGAAAGAGCCAGAGAGCTCTTTTCAAGAGTTGCTACAGCATGGATTAGAAAACTTGAAGAGTGCAAAACTGAAGAATGTGTGCAAAGGAGAATGGAGGAAATAAAGAGCACAGAGATATGGAAGAACCCTCTTTTTGAGGAGTACAGATCGTTAATACTTGAGAAGGAAAGAGAAGTGCTTAACAGAATTTACTCTGAAGCCGTAAAGAGAAAAGTTATGCCAGTTGAAGCAGTTTACAGAAGGGTTTACTCGTACTTTTACAACAGAATACGTGAGGAAGATACGGTTAAAGGTCTTGAGAGCATAAAGCGAAGGATAGAGAGGAGCGTAATTCCTGATTACATGAAATCGGATCTGATATCAATGGCGGACAGCAAAATTGAGTCAATAGTAAAAAGAAGATACGAGAGTGCTAAAAACTACATTACAGCATGCAACAAAATAAGCGATCTAATTGAGTACAAAATAATACTAAAAGCCAACAGATCTGAGTACGGTATTTACTACAACGAGCTAATGGAGCTGATAAACAGTAAGCTTAGGGAGTTAAGAAAAGTGGAAAAGGAGGAGCTAATGAGCGAAATAATAAATGAGTACACAAGAGAGGGTGTAAAGTTCTTAATAGAAATACAGAGCGAAATAGAACAGTTGCCACCTGTAACAAAGAGAGAACTGTTCAGAAGGTTAATACGCTTAGCAAAAACTGAAGAGGAAGTAAGAGCAATAGCTGAAATATTCAGAGTTGCAGGATTGAGCCGTAGCATCATTGAAGCTGAGGTATCAAAGAAGCTTGGTAAAATAGCAGAAGCAGAGAAGGTTAAGAGAGAAGTAAAGGAAGAAAAGCCGTACATTGAAACGTTCTTAGAAAGGTACAGAGAACTGATGCCAGAGGATCGTACGGCAGTAATTGAATCAGAGTGCTACAGAATAATCTCATTAACTGAAGATGAGCAGTACACAATATTTGCTGAATTGGTAGAAATGGCAGAAACCGTTGATGAATTAAAAGCAGTAAATGAATGCATTTCCAAAAGTCCTTACATATCAAGTCCGAGATTTGGTGATTTGGTTGTTGATTTAATGACAAAATTAAGAGAAATAATGAGAAGAGGAAGGAGGTGACACAGTGAACAAGTATGAGCTGTTAATTGATATAGATTACAAACCGAAAAGATGGAACAGATGGTGTGAGGAATTTGTAAGCAGGCTTAGATTTGCATCAATTAACCTTGGTTTAGAAATTGGCAAAGTTAAAGTATACGAAACTAACAAAGGTTTGCACATTTACATAGATGTGTATTCTGAGCTGAAGCTTAATAACAAAGATATTTGCTTCATTCAGCTACTGCTTGGTAGCGATTACAAAAGAGAGCTGTTTAACTGGGTAAGAATAAGGGGAAGGTACAGAGGAAAGTGGAACGTTTTGTTCATAAATAAAGAAAGAACTACAGATTACAGCAGAAGCGTTGAAAGCAGAATAAACAGATTAATATCAAAACGTGAGGAAAAGATGAGCACGTAACAGAAAAGTATATATACAACATTGTAATAAATAAGACTATGGCGGGGAGAAATAGGGTATTCAGACCAAGTTCGGAATTTAGGTACAAACTGAAAATGGCAGACTACATGAGCAGAGGTGGCAGAGCTCCACTGGTTTTAGTGATGGAAACCGTTGATGCAATGACATCTGGATGGTCGGCTGGATTCTTTGCTTACAGAGTTCCAGTAAATAAAGCATTTGAGACGGTTAAAGCAAGAATCGAGCTTCCTTCAGTGTACTGGGGTCTTGTTAAAGGACAGATGAAGAAAATGATTAAGCTGGTTTGGTCAAAGGGAATATCATATGACGAAGCGTTCGAGAGGGTTACAAGAGATTTGGGAATCAGTCCAAACGATCCGCTCTATCAAGCTCTTGAGATTGCCAAAGATGCATTAAGTGCCGTTGCTCCAAGAGCACCTGTGCCACCGTCCACTACAGCTTAATTTACACAATCTTTTTTTTACTATTTTTTTCACGGTGATTGTTGTGAAGATTGAGGAAAGAAAGAAGCAGATGGCTCTTTTACAGAGGAGCAGAACTGAAATTGCTAATGCTCTTAGAGAGGTAACGGCAAACTTTAAGAAGCTTGGAATAAACGCACACATTAGCATTCCCGATATAAAAGAGAAGCTTGCTTACATAATAATACCAAATACGGAGATTGTTAAGTTTCTTATGAGGAAAGTATCAGCACACCTTAAAAAAGTGGACAGGAACATAAGTGTAAAAGGCGGAATAGTTGATGAGTTTATAGCGATAAAAGCAATATGCACAAGCGAGATAAATTTGAGCAATGTTAGCGACGAAGTTAATAAATTCATTGAAGAGCTGAAGAAAAACCAAATAACGTCGAGCGTAAACATAACAAACGATGATTACACAGTGGTTAATGTTCTGATAAACTACATTGATGTAAGCCACTACTTTGGAAGGGAAACATCAAAAATAATTAAGCAGAAGGGTCTTAAGGTCGGTATAGCAAGCTACGTAGATAGTGATGTGTTTGTTGTAAGAATAACATCGAGGTGATCTTAAATGAACAGCGACCCAACGATAGGTGATGTAATAAATGCAATAGAGAAGCTTAAAAGAATTGCAAGCTTTGGAAATGAGTTCATTAAGCTTGTATCTTCTATGGCAAATTGTGGTGTTGATTTATCAAAAATCAATCCCTACAATTTTAACGATCTTCTAAGAATGGCTTTAAGTCTGAGCAAATCAGATGAAATAACGGAAATTGATATAGAAGCGTTGAGAGATGCATATGAGGACATTATCAACATTAGAATGTCCGAAATAAGGGGTATGTGTATAGCAATAAGAAGATTCTTAGTTTCATACAGTGAAGTAAACAGTGTACTGTCATCACTGTTCAGCAGAGCTAAAGTTGGTTCAGATGAGCTTGAGATAATAAGAGGTTTATTTGGAATATCAGCAAGGAAAGAAAAAGAAGAATACGAATTTGAGGACGTTGAGCAATTGACACCAGAGGAAGTAGAGAGCTTAAAGAAAGTTATTAAGCGTAAGTCTTAAATATCAGTTACAGCATAAAAACAATTGGGGTGAGAAGGTATGGCGTACACGTTGAATGATGTTCTCAACGCAATACTAACGGGAATACAGGACACGCTGTACCACATCTTCAGTACAATCGCTAACAATGCGGAAATAATCGCAACCGTTGTCGTTGTAGGAATGCTTGGATACGGCATTGTCAGATTCGGCAGTAACATACTCAGAAACGTCTCTGGATTTGTCAGAGGACTATTCTGAAGCACAGAAACTGCTTCCAACAATTTTTTTTTATTTGCGTATAGGTTCAGCATAGTTCATTTTGTGCTTGGCTTTTAGAAAGTTTTAAATATATACATGACCACAAATTTAATGACAAGAGGTGGTAACATGGTTTACGGAATATTTAAAAGAAAAAAGTATGAAGGCAAAATTGGTGGTATTGTAGAAATAGAAGTGTTGGACAAAGATGGAAGGGTTATAAGCAGAACCAGAGAACCAATGAGAAGCCTGACAAATAACATGGCTTACTGGCTCGATGTGTTTAGATTAGGCAGTCTATACTTCAGAGATGTAAATGGAAATTCAGTGTCAGCAATAAATCTTGGCTCAATAAGCGAAATAAGTGCATTAGCACCATCTGGAAACGATAACTACGGAATACTGATAGGTAGCAGTAGCACGAGCTTTAGTATATTTCAGTATTGCTTACAGGCAAAGTATTCAAACTCCCAGTTTGCACATGGTGAAACTACAACTCCAGAAGTAACACAGTCTCCGCTGTACTCGTGTTCATATTACCAGAGATCATTTACCAATATGACGTCAAGCACACTGCCAGTAAGAGAAGTAGGTCTATTTGCGAAAATTGTGGCAGGTGCATCAACATACTATATGATGCTCACAAGAGATGTAATAAGCGACAGAAATGTCCCAGCGGATGGAACACTTAACGTTAAGATAGGTATATTCATAAATCAAGCACCACCGTCGTGATATGACCCTCAGTGGTGTTCTGTCAAGTATATCAAACATAGCAACAACCGTTGGCAGTAAGGTGTATTCAGTAGTTGAGAGCATAATAGGTGCAATAGTAAGTCTGTGCAAAATGATACTTGACCACATATACTCATGGATGCAAGGATTCTGGTCACTACTGAGAGAGAGACCATTTGATTTTGTGTGGCTGTTAGGAAACATATACATATTAATAGCGGGGTGATTGATTAATGATTGGTTTACTTGAGCCACTTAGAAAAATAAGCCCAAATATAAGCATGACAATGGGTCAGAATGAGCTTGAGATACTTATACCATTTTCAGATGTTGTAGATGCAATAAAAAACTCAATGAACGAACAGCTGAAACAAATATCGACTGTTACAATTGACAGCAACGGAATAAAAATAAAGATAAAGCTGTAGCATGACAATACTTGATCAGGTATCACAGGCTCTTCAGAATGCTTGGAACTGGTTTACAAGTATAGGTGCTTCTACGAGTGAAGCACTTACAGGAATAGGTGTTTGGATATATCAGGGTCTTATTTGGCTTGCGAGCATTTTGGGACAGTGGCTTGGTTCAGGTTTGGCATGGATAGCGTCAGGAATTGCGTGGTTAGGTAATCAACTGTACAATCTTGGACAGTGGCTTTGGAATGGAATTTTATGGCTTGGCAGTTCAATAATAAATGCATTTAAAGCAGTTTTCGAGTGGCTTTATGGCATAGTTGTAAATGTTTTCAATACAGTAGTTGGTTGGGTAGGTCAGTTTGTTAATTTCTTTAATAACTGGATAACAAGCTTAATCGTAAGCTTCAGGGGAAAGCTGAAGCACTTAATAATGTACAACATATCAATGACAGGAATAAAAAGATCAATTACATCGTTCGCTAAAGATCCAAATCCAAGGAGCTTAATTGCACTTTTTGCATCACCTATAATTGGAGCTGTAACCGCTGAAATAATGGACAAGCTGATACCTGTACCAGCTACGCAAACCTTACAGGTATTTCCTTGGTTTGCACTGCCTCAGATCAGCATATCACCAATATCAATACCTCAGGTTACGATACCACAGTATCCTGAGCGTGGAGAATGGCTACAGCAAACAGTTGAAACAGGAGTGTATCCACCAGAGTACACAGGTGCTTTTGAAGTAAGTGTAAAATCAGGAACAGGTAGTACTATATCAGCAACTGTAATTGAAGGTATATTACTACAGTTGGAAGCAGGTACTGGCAACACAGTATCAACAACGTACACAGAACCGTTTGTCGTTTACGAATTATCAGAAGCTGGCAATACAATAGAAGCTAAAGTGTATGAATCAATTACACTACTTGAATTATCAGAAGTCGGCAACACAGTGACTGCAAACATTGTAGAAATATTACACATGTTAGTTGAAAGCGGTGCTGGTTCAGTTGTGGAAGCTGAAGTTGTAACGACAGAAACATTTACAGCTACTATAATAGTTGAAGAAGTAACGGCAGAAGAATTATACACGTCGGCTGAAAGTGGAGCAGGTTCAGTTGTGGAGGTTGAGTGAAATATGGCTGTAATAGCAGGTGCAACTGTAGTTTTTGAATACGATGAATTTAAAATTATTAAGACAACCAATGAAGAAGGTGAGGTAACTGTACGGTTGCCAAGAAACAAAGACATAAAAGTAACGATATCAGCACCTAACTACGATGAGCTTTATTTTATCATTCACGCAAAGCTTACAAACAAAAACTACTTAAAAGTAGAGACAGAACCAAATGCTACATTAAAGCTTACATACCCAGATGGATCAATACAGCAGAAGGATACAGGAGATGAAGGAACAGCAGAATTTACCATATACACATCACAGAACTACTACACTCTTGAGTTTATTAAAGAAGGATACGAAAGCCTTAAATTTCAGTTTGTGATACAATAATTTGGGTGGTGTTCATGCCAGTGTATGGTTTTGCATCAGCTGGACAATTAGCCGATGCACTTAGAGATGCTGGATGGAGTGATGTAGTTTGTGGTGGTGGATACGTGACAATACCGCTTGGACTGGGAAGAACCGACAGATTCGGTTTTAAGTTAGAACATTACGTTGACTCTTCAAGAGCTACTCCAATATTCTGCTCAGCACATAGTGAAGGATCAGCACCATCAAATGTGGTAAACGCATATATTGCAATTGGTGGAGGTGGTAGTTCGTATGGTAATATATACGGAAATTGTGTTCTTTATACATATCCAGAAGAGGTAATTGCTCTTGCATCTCTGTATAGCGGTAGTTATAACTTAGTTTTCGTAATTGCAAAAACATACGATCCAGATACTGGTAGTCACATTGGGTGGATAGGATGGTCAGTGGAAGGACGATATACGTATACGTTTGGAGTTACAAGCAATACAATATCTGCATACAGTCTATACTCAACACCAAAAATACTTGGTACAAAATTTGCAGTAACAAGAATGATAACTGATATTGGTGTAGCAAAAGGTGTAATATATGATGATGGATTTTTACTGCCATCACTTAGGATAGGTGACGAAACATTTGTAAGATTAAGAGGTGGGATTCTGGTAAAGATATAACCAGACCAGCGGTGAAAATATGCCAAGAGAGGATATTGGATCATTCAGTGATGTAATTTCAAGATTTCTTGAAATACTAAGTGGTGCAGGGTTTGAGTACCGGAGCGACTATACATGGGGAACAGGTGGAAATTACAACTACTGGATAATTGACAGCACTGGATGGTATACTTATACTGGCGAAAACCCAGTCGAGCTTAAACTATACATGTATGCACCATCAGCAAATCCATCGACGTTATACATAAAGGGCTGTTCTAATATAGTTTTCTATGACGACTACGATCAGTATGGTAATCCTGTAGGAAGAAAAGTAGATATAAGTGGTTCATTTGATATAACAACACTGACAGGAACTGGAACATGCTATTATGGATATGCAGACAGAGTAGCATACATGTGCACACCATCATCAACAATTCTTTTTGTGAGAGCAAATGGAATAGACTGTATGAAGATATTCATAAACCAAAGAGCATATGGTACTTATTATACATTTGGTGGTTTTAAGGGCGGATGGGGATATTCAAGCAGTAGCATAAGACCACTTACAACTAAACTTGCAGTACCAAGTCCAATTGGAAATGACTACTTTGATAACGTATACTACTGTACAGCATCAGACTGGTCTGTATTCTATATGCCAGATAAAGGATATTTCTTTAAAGTTAAAGACTATCCAATTGCACTACCAGCTACAGGAGATGAGGGAATATATATAGGTAGTGCAGGAGAAGTACCTTGGGAAGAAGCAACAGGAATTGGTCTGACAAGAAAATATCCTTCAGTAAAGCTAATAATACAATGATAAACATAATCTGTCCAACCAAATTTGGCTCACTTAACTATTTAGGTAACTTAATGAAGCAAATACTTAAAAACCACACAGTAGCAGTATCAGACAGATACAATCCCAACGCTCACAACATACTAATAGATGAAGGAGTAACAAGTGTAGTTTACAAAAGACGTGCCGATGTATGGTGGACAGATACACCAGCAATAATATACAGATCCAAAGAAGAAATTAAGAAAATACTCGAAACAGAAAATTTAGTTCAAAAAGCACTATACAGTAAGTGAGTTCTGTAAAGAAATATACAGAGAGCAGAACATACCAGTAGAAAATACAGTAGTACCAAGACCAGTTAATCCAATACTGTTTAACTACAGAACAAGATACGAAGAATGCGAATACGACATAGCTTTCATTGGATACTTATGCACAGCAGACAGAAAGAACGTAAATCCATCAATAGCCACAGTATTAAAAAACCAGATAAAGAGCGTATTTGTAACAAATGCACTAATTCCAAAAAGACCATTTATAACAAAATACAGCTTTGGCTCAATAACAGATGAGCAGAAAGCACAAATACTATCAAAATCAAAGTTTCTTTTGTTTCCATCATCCATTGAAGGTTTTGGTTTACCACCTCTCGAAGCTATGTCAGCAGGATGTGTACCAATTTACTCAGATGTACCAGCTCACAATGAATTCGCAACAGGAATACCAATAAAGCCACACGATAAAATAAAGACATTCGCATACGGATGCAGAATAATAAAGTATGTAATAACAAAAGAAGACATAGAAGAAGCAGTAAAGTACGCACTGGGTATTGGTAAAGAAGAGTACGAAGATTTACAGTCCAAATGCATCGAAAGAGCTAAATACATGTACAGCCTATTTAAGCAGAGATTAAACAGCTTAATTGAGGTGAATTAAGTATGTTTGATGACATAGTGGAAGAGCTGGAAATAGAATACGAAATTCTTGAGAAAAGAGTAGCAGAAGGTGCTGTAAGCATTGAAGAAGCAAGATACCTACTGGAACAAGCAGAAATACTTAGAAGAATAGCAGATGGTATAATATCATCACTTACTTCGTACATAGCAAGGTATGAATGAGGTGAGCTGAACATGATCGATATACTGATTGAAGAACTGAGATTAAGGAGAAAAACTCTACGAAGAGAGAATGAATAAGAAAAGACATAGACATTGAAGAGGCAAGAAATTTACTTGAGCAAGCAAGGTCTATAAAGAGAATTGCTGAATCAATGATATCGCTGTTATCATCTTACATAGCTGGACGTGAAGAAAGAGAAATAGCACCACCAGAGGTAACAGAGTTCATAGCAGAAGATGTTTCAGCGATAATTGAGAAAATAGCAGACATGTCGGTATTAGAGCTCATAATTTTAGCAGTGGCTTATTCCAAATACGCAACACCAGAAGTAAAGAGAACGGCAGATGCAATTAAAGCATACTACCGATTAACTGAAGAGGAAGTAAGAATAATACTTAACGCACTGAGGGGTAAAGAATGAATCAGAACGATCCAATTAATAAACTGCTGAACAGCATATGCGAGAATCCCGAAAAATGGGATGCATCACAAGCAGTAAGATTGATAGCAGTTGCACTTAAAGAAACAAGAGCAGATGTATCAGCAATAAAAAATGACATAAAGAGAATAATTAACTATCTTGTACTTGTTCTCATAAGCATTATTGGCTCACTTTTTGCATCGATAATACCGATCATACTTCGTTAATATGAGGTTCACAATAAGAAGCTTAGACGAGTACATAGAATACATATCACTACTTAAAGAATCTGTACTGAGAAGAATAGCACACTTACCAGAATACATAAAGGAAGTACTGACAGAAATTATAGAAGAAGCGGAGCTTGAAATGCTGTCAAGTGTACCAACGCTACCAAAGTACGCTTCTGTCATAAGAAATGCGTTCATGCGTAAACTGCTTTCATTCCTGAGGGAATACATAAGAGAAGAGCAGAAGTACATAGAAACCATAGTTTCAGTATTTGCTGAAGATTTACTTAAGTTCGGATTAATACTTGATATAATAAACGAATACTCGTACAGCTTTCCAGCTTTACCAGACATTGTTTTCAGCCTGCTAATAAAGAGGAATGTAATATCTCTCGAAGAGCTCAATGAGATACAGAACCAAATAAACAGGTACAGCAGGAGCATAACAGATGAAGTGGCTTTCAAGCTTCTAACAATTAACTACCTGTTTACATACGACCAAATACCACGGGATATAATAAGAAATGCAGGAAAATACATATCAGAGCTATACTATGCACATGTTGGAGTTGTTCTCAAAGGTCTTACACCTTACAATATAATAAGGGTAACAATACAGAGTGTAATACACTTAATACCGTTCTTAATAAGAGAGCTACTGACACTTGAAGACCAGCTCTTAATAAACAGATTATACAATTTGGCATACAGAGACAGAAACACAGTAAAATGCATAAACTTACTTGCAAAGTACAAAGTAATAAAAACAAAAGACAAAGTAGACCTTCTTAACCTGTACCACTATCTAACCAGATACACAAGGAGAAGAAGGCTCATTTTGTTATCTTCAAACATAGTCAAATCGTACATAGAAAAGAGAGTAATCAGCATAATAAGCACACTTACCAAACGTATGGCTGTACCTCTGATAAGTCAGTACAGAAAAGGAGTAAATGTTAGGCAAATAGAAGAACTTGCACGTGACATTTACACGTACAACATTCTTGAGAACACAATGCACATTATAGATACAAACATACTTAAGCTGTACAAGCTGTCGAAGACATTAAGAGTTGTAAAAATAGACAAACAGCAACAATTTGAATATCCTCTTAAAGGCTACATTCCGCTTACAGTACTTTACGATGTTGTTAAGTTTTACGTGCTTGAGTTAAGAAGCATCAAAACGGAAATGGAGCTGAAAACTTATGCACAAACTTTTGATAAAAACTATGTGGATAAACTTTACTTGTTTGCATACAGCACAAGATTGCTGTCTCATGACATTGAAATTGCTGAGAACTTTATAAATGACATTCTGAAAACTTACAGGAATACCACTGTATACAGTGGAGACAGAATGCTTAACAAGATCCGTACCTATTATCGAAAGGTATATATATCCAAAGATACAACCAAGACCATTTAGATGATGTAAAATGGAAAGCAAGTAAGTAAAGAAAGAAAGATAACATTGTGCTTTAGTTTCATTTTTATTTTTATTATTATCTTTACCATTTTACATGATATTATTTCTGTTATTCTCTTTGTTATTATCTCTATCCACCCCCCG
>Ga0065719_100653_pt1 | contig 20232 bp, 21 predicted proteins | sample GBSCel85sediment_FD_59106 | JGI IMG/M metagenome (GOLD analysis project Ga0065719, IMG submission 59106) | Hot spring sediment microbial communities from Great Boiling Spring, Nevada - Cellulolytic enrichment CS 85C v3 (version 3) | ecosystem: Environmental > Aquatic > Thermal springs > Hot... | reverse complement strand
CTGAGCGAGCTCCTCAGCTTCTTCGGCTACTCCGGCCCCACAGCCGGCGTAGTGAAGTTCAAGCTGCGCTTCCCCTACGTGCCGATACTCCAGATCTTCGTGACCGGTGTCTGCTCCATTATCCCGATGCAGTACGCTCTGGGCGACCAGTACCAAGCCGCCCTCACTGACTCAAACAACGGCAGGAACCCAGCTGCCTGGGCTAAGTACGTGGGTGTCGGCGAGGAGGATGCCACGTTCAAGCTGCTCTCGACAAAGCCCGTCTCGACGGGTCCCTACTATGTCGCGGACTACAAGGAGGACAGCTACATCCTCTTAAAGTACAACCCCTATTACTGGAACGCAACCCTCTGGCAGGAGCTCTACGGTTTTAAGCCATAATAAGCCATAAGAGGAAGACGAGTTTAAAAAGAGTTTTTCTCCTACCTGGTGGGTGTAAATGGGGTTAGCGAGCTACCTTGTCAGGAGGCTGGTAACATTCCTCCCGAGCATCATAGGCGCCCTGCTGATAACGTACCTTATCGCCTACGTCATACCGACAGATCCCGTCCGGGCCTGGGTTGGAGAGAAGCTCATGGACCCCTCCACGCTCGAGAAGCTGAGGAGAGACTACAAGTTCGACGCCCCCTGGTACGAGCAGTTCGCCTTCCTCGTGGAGAAGCTCCTCACGGGATCCCTGGTAGACCCCGTCCGCGGGGTTCCCGTCGTCCAGCAGGTCGCCCAGAGGTTTCCTATAACCGTTGAGCTGGCGATTTTTGGCATGATATTCACAGTCCTGATAGGCATACCCCTGGGCATAGTAGCGGCGGCGAAGAAGGACAGCGCTATAGATTTCTTTGTCAGGATCTTCGCGCTCTTCGGCAGCTCCATGCCCGCATTTGTGCTCTACTACTTCCTCATCCTAGTCTTTTACGTCTACGTGCGGGCTTCCCTCCTGGCAGGCGTCCCCACGCTATCCCCCCACTGCGCAGCCGCCCTGGAGAACATCAAGAACACAGTCCCGCTACTTGGCCACGTTGTCTGGGCCGTCGGTCAGGTACCGCTCCTGGGCGGGCTGATCTGCATGGACACAAACGTGGTCTCCACCACCGCGGCTAGGATGTGGCTGCCTGGCCTGGCGCTCGGGCTGCTCTCCGGCGGCTTCGTGGCGAGGATTGTTAGGAACAGTCTACTGGATGCTCTGAGCTCGGACTCGATACTCTTCGCCAAGGCGAGGGGGTTGTCGAGCTCGCGCGTGTGGCGTCACGCACTAAAAAACGCTTTCGCGCCCATCGTAACGATACTAGGGTTAAACTTTGCAGGTTTGCTCACAGGAGCGATAATCGCCGAGACGGTCTTCAACATACCCGGTATGGGGCTCTACATCTACCAGGGGATTACGAGGCTTAACTTCCCAATAATCATCGCAGGTACTTTCCTGTTCTCGATAATCTACATCGTGATGAATCTCATCGTAGACCTGGTGTACGCGCTGGTGGACCCGCGCGTCAGGTACTAGGGGTGACTCGCGTGAACCCGCTGTACCAGGTGGGGAGCCGGCTCGTGGACGCATACGCAGAGCTCAGGGATAGGCTCAGCCCGGGTTGGCTCGAGAGAAACCGTTCGAAGCTCGTGGAGACCAAGCTCTCAATCTACGTGTTCACCTCATCAAGGATCGGGGTCACAGGGCTCGTGCTGGTCGCGGTCACGCTCTTCCTGGCAATCTTCGGCCCAGTTATCGCCTGGGAGCCGTACGACGTCTACCCTGTGCTCCTCAACCCGGATCTGGCTGGCAAGCTGCCCCACCCGCCCTGCCTGAACAACTGCGAGGGGCTCCCAGCCGCAGGTACCGACCACTACGGCCGGGATGTTCTAAGCCTGGTAATTAGAGGCTTCAGGATCTCCCTTGTTATGAGCGTGATAATAGTTGTGACAAGCGCCGCTCTAGGCGTCCTGCTGGGCCTCGTCTCGGGCTACTTCGGCGGAGTTGTGGACGAGGTTATAATGAGGTTCACCGACATGATGCTCGCGTTCCCAGGCCTTGTGCTCGCGATAGCCTTCAGCCTGACCCTGAGGCCAGCCCTCCGGGACTTCATGATGGCAAACCCCGCCTTCACGGGCGCCGCAGCCTTCATCTTCGCCCTAAACCCCGAAGATGCGCCGAACCTCGCGAACCTGCTCTCCGTCTTCCTCGCACTGATAATCGTGTGGTGGCCGCCGTACGCGAGAGTAGTCAGGGGATCCGTGCTCACAGTCAAGGAGCAGGGCTTCATAGAGGCCGCTAAGGCCCTGGGGCTCCCGGTCAGGAAGATTCTCCTGCGGCACCTGCTCCCCAACATNATATCGCCGCTCCTAGTGATGGTCACCTTCGACTTCGCCACAGCTACTCTGAGCTCTGCCGCTCTCTCCTTCCTCGGGCTTGGACCGCAGCCTCCCGTCCCCGACCTCGGTTTGGTGATCTCGCAGGCAGGCCAGTTCTTCCCCGAGCGTAGCTGGTGGATAGTCGTGGAGGCTGGCACCGCGCTGCTGCTCATCTCGCTGGGCTGGAACCTCGTGGGCGACGCTTTGAGGGACGTGTTCGACCCAAGGACTAGGCGTTCAATCGAGCTGAGGGCGAAAATCGAGGTGAGAGCGTGAGCGCCGAGCTAGGCGAAAAGCAGGTACTGGCCGCGCGCGGCGTCACCGTCAGGTTCTACACTTACGCAGGGGTGGTCCACGCGGTGACTGATGCGTACCTGGATGTGTTCGAAGGGGAGAGCGTGGCACTCGTGGGAGAGACGGGTAGCGGCAAAAGCGTGTTCACGCGCGCCTTAACGGGTCTGATAGAGCCCCCGGGGAGGATTGAGGACGGGAGGGTTTACTTCAGGAGGAGAGACGGGAGGGTGGTCGACCTGCTTAAGCTACCCGTCGAGGAGCTGAGGAGGATAAGGGGCTACGAGATCTCCTACGTGTTTCAAGACCCCTCGAGCGCCCTGGACCCGCTCTACACGGCTGGTGACCACATCGTGGAGACGATAGTAGAGCACAGGGATGTGAGCAGGAGGGAGGCTTGGAAAGAGGCTGTCAGGCTGCTTAGGGACGTAATGATCCCCAGCCCGGAGGCCCGTGTGAAGAACTACCCGCACGAGCTGAGCGGGGGTATGAGGCAGAGGGTTGTCATAGCCACGGCGATCGCCAACAAGCCCAGGCTGCTCATCGCAGACGAGCCAACTACGAACCTCGACGTCACAGTGCAGGCGCAGATTCTCGACCTCCTCAAGGAGCTGAGGGAGAAGTACGGCATGAGCCTCCTCCTGATAACGCACAACCTGGGCATAGTGGCCGAGACAGCGGACAGGGTGTACGTGATGTACGGGGGGCGCATAGCGGAGACAGCCGACGTGTTCACGCTCTTCGAGTCGCCGCAGCACCCCTACACGCGGCTGCTTCTCAACTGCGTGCCCAACCCAATGAGGAAGTTCGAGAGGCTAGAGTCCATACCCGGCACAGTGCCGAACCTCATCGACATGAAGCCCGGCTGCCCCTTCGCCCCAAGGTGCCCCCACGCCTTGGACGTGTGCTCCAAGGAGAACCCGCCCAGGGTGGAGCTCGGCGGTAACCACGTCGTCCACTGCTGGCTGCACTGGAAGAGGTGATAGTGGTGTCCGAGCTGCTGAGAGCGGAGAACTTGAAGAAGTACTTCAGGGTTAGAGGCTCCCTGTTCAAGACCCTGAAGGCCGTGGATGGGGTGAGCTTCTCGATTAGGGAAGGCGAGACGCTGGGCCTCGTAGGCGAGAGCGGATGCGGCAAGTCCACCTTGGGGAGAGTGGTCATACGCCTCATAGAGCCTACCAGCGGCAGAATTTTCTTCAGAGGCAAGGACGTAACCTCGCTGAGGGGGAGCGAGCTCAAAGGGTTCCGCAGGGAGGCACAGATCGTCTTCCAAGACCCCAACACGTCCCTGAACCCGAGGATGACGATCCTGGAGACACTCATGGAGCCTATCCTCGAGCACAAGATCCCTGTCGGCGACCCCGAGGGCTTCATCACCGATCAGCTGACAAGGGTGGGGCTAGGCAAGGAGCACCTCCACCGCTACCCGCACGAGCTGAGTGGGGGGCAGCGGCAGCGCGTAGCTATTCTCCGAGCCCTACTCCCCAACCCGTCCTTCATAGTCCTCGACGAGCCCACGTCTTCGCTAGACGTCTCCGTGCAGGCCCAGATACTGAACATCCTGAAGGACATACAGTCCGAGCGGAAGCTCTCGTACCTCTTCATCTCACACGACATGGGGGTTGTGAAGTACATGAGCCACAGGATCGCCGTGATGTACCTGGGGGGCATAGTGGAGCTAGCTCCTTCAGATACGCTCTTCGAGAACCCACTACACCCCTACACGAAGCTCCTCCTCAGCGCCGTCCCAGTGCCCGACCCCAAGTTCGCGAGGTCTAGGAAGAGGCTCGAGATAAAGGGAGAGCCCCCCTCACCCATTGACCTACCTCCCGGCTGCAAGTTCCACCCCAGGTGCCCCTTCGTCATGGAGAAGTGCAGGCTGGAGAGACCACAGCTCATGGAGGTAGAGAAGGACCACTACGTCGCTTGCTGGCTTTACGCAAAAGCTTAACGCTCTCCGCCGAGCTCTTTCTCCTCCACGAATTACTTCATCATAGAGATAAATAGCTGTCACTATGANGTACTGGGGCTGCGCCGCGTGAAGTGGGTGCACTGCGAGGAGAAAGCCCTCAGGAAGGTGCGTGGAGCCGCTCTCGCCTGGTACCCCTACTCGTGCTTCGCTCTCGCAGACGGGAGCAGAGTACTCCTAGTGGACTGCGCGATCTCCAGCATCCTAGGCGACGCGGGCGTCAGGGTACTGCTCTCCCGCACCCTACCGGCGAGCTTACTGCGTGAAGCGCAGAAACCACCCGTGGAAGCAAGAATCATCGAGCCGCAGGCATGCGGGGCCGAGGTCGCAGAGGAGCTGCGCAGGCTCCGGGCTGCTGAGCCGAGGCGGCAGCCCTCGATCTTCGATACAGCAGACTACCTGGCCGTCAGGTTCCTCGGAGTACCCTCAGCGATGAGGAATATCGAGGAGGCCTTCAAGGCGCACGCCACCAGGGGGCTTAGCCCCTCAATTCTCCTGGAGGGCTTGGACCTGAGCGAGCTCGACTACCTAGGCGTGGTTTTCCAGCTGCTAGCGATCCACAGCAGGAAGGGCAGGCTCTACCTCCTGGCGGGAGGCGATGTGAGCAGGCTCTACCTCGCCGAGAGGCTTCTCAGAGAAGACGGGAGAGTAGAGCGCCTTCTCCTCGGTTCACCTGGGTAGACATTGTATGTAGACAATTCTTATATACGTCCTGCGTGTTTCGCTGTTGTGGGCAGCGAGGTGCTGAGCATCAGGGTCAGGAGGGAGCTTAAGGAGAAGATGCGGGAGTTCAAGGGTGTGGACTGGAGGAGGGAGATAGAGAGCTTTCTCGAGCGCAGGCTGAAGGAGCTCGAGCTGGAGCGAGTGCTCAAAACCGTTGAGAAGGCTCTCGAAGGCGTGCCCGCTTCAAGCGAGCCGGCTTGGAGAACCATCAGAGAGGTGAGGGAGAGCAGGTGAGAGCGGCTTACGTTGCGGACTCAAGCGTCTTCGCTAGCATCATAGTGAGGGACGAGTTCTACGGGAGGGCTCTCGGCTTCGTGAGGAAGTTCCAGGGGAGGATAGCCACGCTGGACTTTGCTGTAGTAGAGGTCGCGAACGCCCTGTGGAAGCACGCGCACCTTTTGAAGCGTATACCCGAGGATGCTTACGCGGCGCTCAAGGGCGCTATCAAGCCGCTGGTCTACAGCGCTGCCAGAGTTTTCAGGTCTGACGAACTGCTGGAGGACGCATTGGACAGCGCAGTAAGGCTCGAGATCACAGTCTACGACTCGCTCTACGTGACCCTAGCTCTGCGCGAAGGCTGCAAGCTGGCAACCTTCGACGACAAACTCCGTGGGCAGCTGGCTGCCAGGGGGCTCAGCATCGCAGTAGCCCCGTAGCGGTGCGAGCGANAGGCGTGGAGCTCCTCGCCGAGAAGCCGAGGAAGCACCGATGCCGCNCAGACAGGCGCTTGCTCGATCCTCGGGAGGCTCGCCCGCTGCGCGCTAAAGCTTAAAGGATCCGCGGGGTAGAGCTGCAGTGCGGGAGCTGAGCATGTGCAGGCTACTCGCACTGGTAGCGAGGGAGGGCCTGCAGCTCGACGGATTCCTCACCGCTCTCGTGTCGGCGGCCAAGCACGACCCCTACCTGGGCTTAGGAGGCTCGCACGGCGACGGGTGGGGTATCGCGGCGGTCTCCGGCGGCGAGCTACTGCTGTACAAGTCTGGGAAGCCTATCTGGGAGGGTGCGAGCCTAGGCGTGCTCCAGCAGCTGCTGAGGAGCCCGCTCGCAATGATAGCCCACGTCCGCAGGGCCAGCTTCGGCATGCCCTCGGGCGTGGGCGCTGCCCACCCTTTCCCCGTCAACCTCAGCGACGGTGGGCTACTCGTGGTTGCGCAGAACGGTACTTTGAACGTGAGCAGGGCGCTCAAGCTCATCGGGAGGAAGATGCCGCCGGACAACGTGGACTCGTACTTGTACGCGGTAGCCTTGGCGGAGCGGCTAGAAGAGGCCGGGAGCTTGGCAGAGGCGCTCGAGAGCCTCCATAGGGAGCTTGAGGAGCAGCAGGCCGTCAAGAATTTGGCGAACACCGTGGTGCTGCTCCTACGCCGCGCGGACGACAGCTGGGATGCTCAAGTAGGCGTGGTCAAGCACGTGGTCGACGAGGCGAGCTTCAAGTACGGGGAGCTCTACGCACTCGAGAGCCCAGGGCTCTTCGCCGCTGCCTCGATAACTGTCGCCGAGAACCTCGACTGCGGGGCTGCAGCTCAAGCCTCTCGGAGGAAACACTGTAATCGTGGTTGACGAGAAGAGCTTGCAGGTGAGCCGCCGCTCCCTGTAGCTGTGGTGCGCGAAAGTGATAAGTGGTTCGAGGCGCACCAGCACNGGAGGCATCATGCTCGTGGTCACAACCCCGAGCATCCCCGGGTACAGGGTCGTCAGGGTGATCGGGGTGGTCAGCGGGATGAGCATCAGGACGCGGGGCTTCCTGGGGAGGCTGGGGGCGGGCATCGAGGCTATAGTCGGCGGCAGGAGCGAGACGTATATCCAGGAGCTCAAGAAGGCGAGAGAGGAAGCGCTGAGGGATCTAGTTGAGAGCGCGCAGCGCCTCGGCGCGAACGCAGTGGTGGGAGTGGACTTCGAGACATCAGAGATCCTCGAGGGCTTCATCGTGGTGACTGCGACAGGCACAGCGGTGGTCGTGGAGAAGGAGGGCTGAGAGGGGCTTGAGCCTGAGCTACGACGAGCTCGCAGAGAGCTACGACGAGCTCTACGGGGAGGAGCAGAGGGCGAAGTACAGGTTAGCGTTGGCGCTCGTGGAGCCCCAGGAGCCTGTGCTGGACGCGGGCTGCGGCACTGGGATGCTCCTCGAGCTCCTGCCGTGCTACAGCGTCGGCCTCGACCTCTCGCCTAAGATGCTCGAAGTCGCGAAGAAGAAGGGCAGGGGGTTCGCGGGGGATCTGGTCTGCGGGGATGCGGAGCGCATGCCCTTCAGGGACCGCTGCTTCCGCTCAGCCTACTCGGTGACCGTCGTCCACGAGGCCCCAGGGCTCTTACGTGAGCTGCTCCGAGTGCTCGCACCCGGAAGCTGCGCGGTCGTCACGCTGCTCAAGAAGCGGGAGGAGATGCTGGGCGAGCTTGTCGCGCGGGCACCCGTCGTCCACGTTGCGGAGGGCGGGGAGCTTAAGGACCTGGTGCTGGTCCTCACAGCGCCGGCTGAAAGCTTTTTTATACCGAGAGGCGAGGGTTCCTCGTGCTCGCCAGGGAGCTAGCGCTGCTCACCAGGGAGAGAGTCNGAGAGGAGCNTCNGCCTCAGGAAGACGAAGAAGAGGGGGGAAAGGCCCCGACCTGCGCAAGGCGGCCGCCCTGGCCCTGCTCTACTGGGAGGTTGCGCGGAGGGTCGAGTGGTTTGAGGGGAGGAAGCTTAGAAAGAAAGCTCGCGGAGAGAATTAGAAAAGCTCTGGAGCGGGGAGACCCCCTAGAGCTCGTAGCCGAGGTGAGCTCCTTCCTCGAGGAGTAAGGGTCGCCAGGCTTTCGCGCACCCAGGCTTATGCATCTCGACAAGCCCACCCGGTAGCGAGGCACAGCTGACCGCTCGACGCACCCAAGGAGGCAGCCTGGGTAAGCTTACTTACATCGATCGATGGGTGGATGATAAGTACTCCCCAGCACGAGCGGCGCGCGCTTTCTCGAAATCCTCTGGGGGCTCTACGCTCAGGACTTTAAATTCTAGGGAAGCTCAGCAGCCCAATATCTATTTCTAGCCTGCTGATCATTTTGTACATAGATCTCATGTGTATGTCCAGACATCATAATCCCAATATTGAGAAAGATTTTTATAGAGGAAACCAGAAGTCCTCACGATGAAGGAGAAAAGGCTCGCTTTAACCGCACTATTGCTGGCGCAGCTGTTTCTCACAACTATAGCTTTCGCCGGGATGAGCAGAACTGAAGCACTGGACATCGGTGGGCAGAAGTACGAGAACGTTCTCGTGCTGATAACGCCCTCCAACCCCAACCTGCTCGACGCTGTGACCAAGGCGTTCAAGCAGTACGCTAAGGAGAAACTTGGTGTCGACGTAGATGTGAAACTGATCAGAGTAGGNTCTCCCGAGGCTATGAACAGGGTAATAGCCTGGGCAGGAAAACCAGAGGCAGATATATTCTTCGGTGGTGACCTTATCTACCACTGGAAGCTGAAAGGCAGGGGGCTGCTTGAAAGCTACAAGCCCAAGTCCGAGTACTACGACCGCATCCCGTCTACATTCCTAGGATTCCCGATAAAGGACCCTGATGAGATGTGGCACCCCAAGCTCTGGTGGGGTCACGGCTTCATGTACAACACAGAGGTTCTTAAAAGGCTCGGGCTAGAGCCGCCCAAGAGCTGGGAGGAGCTGCTAGATCCTAAGTGGAGGGATCTGATTGTGATGTGCACTCCCTCGAGAAGCTCCTCCACGTACATCAACGTGGCACTCATAATGCAGAGAAAGGGTATGGAAGAGGGGTGGGCCTTCTGGCGCCAGCTTGCAGCTAACGTGGGAGCTTTCGTCCAGCGTAGCCACGACGTGATAGACCTCGTGTCCAAGGGTGAGTACGCTGTAGGGTTCACGTACAGCCAGGGTGTAATCTTCGCCAGGGCCGAGGGGTACCCCGTGAGTATGTACATGGACCCCACAGGCTTCATCGTCTCGGGAGTATCACTGCTTAAGGGAGCGCCGCACCCCAACATCGCCAAGGCGTTCCTCGACTGGTGGTACACGCCTGAAGCCCAACAGGCTGCTCTCAGCGCCGGAGGGATTCCCGTGCTTTCAGAGGTCAAAATAGAGGGACCACCTGGCTCACCTGCTGCAATACTGAGGGAGTTCCTCGGGGGCAAGGACAACATCTACGAGTACCTTAAGACCTTCACAAATGTGCAGTTCTACAACTTCACTTTTGCCGAGAGTATATACTCGCAGGTCGCCAAGGAGTTCGATGAGAGCATCGTGGCCAAGCACAGCGAGCTGAAAGATGCTTGGTCTACGATACTCTCATCGAAGGAAAAAGTGAAAGGAGTGCCCGAGGCAGAGGGCAACGCTCCAGGAGGCCATCAAGCCTCTTCAACAAAGGTGATTACGCTGCCGCAAAGAGTGCTGCGATAGAAGCAGCGAACATCGCAGCCACGGCGCCCAGGGGACCCAGCCCCACCGATATAGCACTCTACGTGGTCATCGCGATAATCGTGGTAGCAGTGCTCGCCTACGTAGTGGTTAGGTNTAGGAGGAAAACCGAGAAGAAGTAATCTTTATCCTTACCTCACCTTAATTCCAGCAAATCAATATTTCTCCCCTCGGGTTGAGACCAGGGGTGGTGCTGTGGTTTCCGTCAGGGTTGAGGATGTGTGGATGGTCTTCGGCAAGGTGGCGGCACTGCGGGGTGTCAGCCTAGAGGTAAGGGAGGGGGAGATGGTCACACTCCTCGGGCCTAGCGGCTGCGGGAAGACTACCCTCCTCCGCGTAATAAGCGGGCTGTATAAGCCGACGAGGGGTAGGGTGTTCTTCGACTCCGAGGACGTCACGGAGAAGAACCCATGGGAGAGGAAGGTGGGCCTAGTCTTCCAGGACTACGCGCTCTGGCCTCACATGACAGTGTTCGATAACATAGCCTATGGTCTCAAGCTGAGGAAGTTCCCCGCGAGCGAGATTAGAGAGAGTGTGCGCAGAGTGGCGGAGCTCCTCAGGATCGAGGACTTGCTTGACAGATACCCTCACCAGCTGAGCGGGGGACAGCAGCAGAGGGTAGCCCTTGCCAGGGCGATCGTGATTAACCCTAGTGTCCTCTTGCTCGATGAGCCTCTCAGCAACCTTGATGCGAAGATAAGGATCAATGTGAGGACTGAGATCAGAAAGCTGCAGAAGGAGCTTAAGATCACTGCTATCTACGTCACCCACGACCAAGAGGAAGCTCTCGTGATCTCAGATCGTATAGCTGTCATGAATCAGGGTGTTATCGAACAGGTTGGCACGCCCCTTGAGGTCTACTACAACCCGAGGACTCTCTTCGTCGCAGACTTCGTGGGTCAGGTCAACATCGTTAAGGGGAGTATCTCTAACATCGATGAGACAGAGGGTATCGCAGTAGTGGACAGCGAAATAGGTGAGATACGTGTCGCTGCACAGCAGGGCCTCAAAGAAGGGGAAGTGGTGCACCTAGTGTTCAGACCAGAGATGGTGGAGGTGTCTAAGACCCCTATCGAGGGCTCCGTCTCCTCGACGGTCTTCGAGGGCGTGGTAGATACTGTTCAGTTCCTGGGGAACCTGCTCAGAGCGGATGTTACCGTGGGTGGTAAGAAGCTACGCGTGGAGGTGCACAGCCCTCTAGCCAGAGGGTGGCTCTCACCTCAAGAGAGAGTATTCATCAGGATACCTGCAGCAAACGTGAGAGTGTTGAAGTAGGTGAAAGAGCGCATGCCGAAAACACCAAGCTTTACCTCTACAGTCAGAATACTGCTCCTAATCTACGTGCTACTGTTCATAGTGTTCCCCCTGGTGTACTTCGTCCTAGTGATTCTCTCTCCCAGAAGTCTAAGCGAGGTCACGAGCTTTGTCTACAGTGACGTGTTCCAGCGCTCCTTGAGAAACTCTATCTACGTCTCCGCACTCACAACGCTGCTGACCACTTTGCTCGGCCTACCCTACGCCTACTTTCTGCATAGGTACAGGATACCGGGTAAGCGAATAATATTGCCGCTAACCTTCATGCCGACGATGATACCCCCGTTCGTGGGGGCTCTTTCGATAATCTTCCTCCTAGGTAGGTTCGGTACTCTCAACCTGATACTCATGGATCTGAAGCTGATCGAGAGACCGATAAACTTCATTTATGGACTTCATGGCGTCATCCTCGTGCAAGTGCTCACCTTGTTCCCCTGGGTCGCGGTCAACGTTTACAACAGCTTGCTCAAGCTGGACAGGACGCTGGAAGAGGCTGCTGAGAGTCTTGGAGCCTCCCCGCTGAAAAGGTTTCTGACCGTGACCCTACCAAGTATCACACCCGGGCTTATGACAGGGGTTTTCATGGTCGCATCCTTCTCCTTCACGGATTACGCCACGCCGATTGTGCTGGGGCAGTACGAGCTGCTGGCCCCTCAGGCCTTCGTCAACATCCAGCAGGCTATTGACGAGTCGAGGGTCAGGGCAGGAGCCTACATGGTCTTTTTCATGCTCGTCATAGTCCTGCTCCTATTCTTCGCTTCGAAGAGGTACATCTCCCTTAGAGAGTACGCGAGCCTCAGGCTGCCCAGACCCGTGGAGGAGATGCCACTGCGTGGTATAGGCAGGATCCTCAGTACACTGTACGTGTACGTCTTACTCTTCCTCGGCCTCCTGCCTCACACGTTCATCTTCGTGATAAGCCTCTCAAAGGCCTGGAGCTTCACACCGCTCCCCGCTACATACTCCCTCGAGAACTTCCAGAGAATGCTCTCCAACAGCACTCCCTTCGTGAACACAGCACTCTACTCCTTAGTGGGAACCGCGGTATGCTTCGCAGTTGGAATGTTCGGCGCCTATACCATTGTGAGAACCAGCCACCCACTAAACGAATTCATCGATGCAGCTCTCTCTATGATGTTCGTCGTGCCTGGGATCGTGGTCGGGACAAGCTACCTCTTCGCGTTCAGAAGCGATGTGCCGTTCTTCGGCATGATAGGCTCCACCTGGCTTATAATGCCCCTTATGCTGGCCACAAGGAGGATCAGCTACACCCTCAGGTACGCTTATGCTACATACCTCGTGATCAGGAAGTCAATGGAGGAGGCTGCTTATGTCCTAGGTGAAAGGCCCCTCGGCACATTCCTCAGGATCGTGGTTCCCAACGCGATTTACGGCATCCTAGCGGGGACAATATTCTCCTTCATTGAGATAGTGAACGAGCTCACAGCCTCGCTGTTCGTCTACAAGCCGGGCTGGGAGACCATCACCATCCAGATGTTCGTCGAGATCACAGCTGGACGCCTGCCGGTTGCGGCTGCCTATGCCGTATTCCTTTTCCTGACATCGATCCTGCTGGCAATCGCCGCAATGCGCCTAGCAGCACGCAGCAAGTAGGCACTGGGAAAACATAAAGAATTTCCGCCGGATTAGCGTCTAGACAGTAGTGATGAGGGTTTCTGGTTCGGAACGGTGAAGAAAGCTTGATTGGCTGATGTTCTTGGAAACGGCCTCGCGCCGATGCCTAGATTCGCGGCAGTAATAGCAGTGGAACTTCTAATGGGCATACGAGAAGCACAATGCAACTTTTGCCCAGCCTCGCACGTGGGCTTTGACACCTTTCCGGGATCTTCCGCAGAAGTCTTATTTACAGTAACCGCGGTTGTGCGCGCTCAGCGGGGGGATGGGAATGACCGGCCCCTTTAAGGCGGCGGTTAAGACGGCTTTCGACGCGAGACTCATAATAGTGGCGATTGCGGCGCTCGTCATCGGCGTAGTGATAGGCTTCGCCGTTGCTGGAGCCTTCCAGGCCCCCGCGCAGCTCCAACCCGGAGCTCCAGGTGCGGAGCAGGCGGCACAGCCGAGGAAGACCTACACCATAGGCTTCACCCTGCCTCTCTCCGGAGAGCTCTCCTCGATCGGTAAAATCTGGGAGAAGGTCGTCTCCCTCGCGATAGAGGACCTGAACCGCGAGGCTCAGGCCTACGGCTTCAACGTGGAGTTCAAAGCAGTGATCCTTGACGACGCAACCAGTGAGGAGAAAGCTCTCCTGAACGTGCAGACCTTCACGCAGCAGGGAATCAAGGTCGTCATAGGCCCGGCTGCGAGCTCTCAGGTGAAAGCTGTTAAGAGCTTCGTGGACAGCAACAAAATAGTCCTCATCTCGCCCTCCTCGACCGCGCCCACGCTCGCGATACCCAANGACTTCATCTTCAGGACGGTGGGCTCCGATGCGGGGCAGGCAAAAGTGCTCGCCACCCTCGCGCGGCAGGAAGGAGCTCGCAAGGTCGTGGTCTTCCACAGGAACGATGAGTACGGGAACGCTTTCGCGGAGTTCTTCGAGAGGTACTTCAAGGAGCTCGGGGGCACAGCCATAAGGATGCCGTACCAGACAGGCCTCTCCGACTACGCAGCCGAGGTAGCGAGCCTCGCCAGCAAGGTGCAGGCGGAGGGCGCTGACGCGGTGGTGCTCATCTCCTTCGACACAGACGGCGGCAACATCCTCAGCCACGCAGCCAAGTCGCCCGTGCTGACGAGAGTGCGCTGGTTCGTCTCCGAGGGGCCGCACGGCGCAGCTGAGCTCAAGTCCCCAACCGTCGGGGAGTTCGCAGCCAAGGTGAAGCTGCTGGGCACTCGGCCCCTCTTCATCGCTAACCCGCTCTACGAGGAGTTCAAGGCCAGGCTCAAGGAGAAGTACGGTGTTGACGCGGTGGTCTTCTGCGACACCCTTTACGACGCAGTTAAGCTGGCGGGGTGGGCGATCCTGAGGGCTGGCGCGTACGACGGCGAAGCCATACGCAGGGCTCTGGTGGAGGTTGCCAAGAACTACTACGGCCCCAGCGGCTGGACGATCTTCGACGAGAACGGTGACAAGGCGAGCCAGGACTACGGCATCTGGGCGATCGTGAGCACGCCTGCGGGCTACGACTTCAAGGACGTGGGAGTCTACGAGAGAGGCTCCATAGTCTTCCTAGAGCAGCCGTACCCGTAGGGCAGGGTGTGCCATGCTACCCGGGTACCCCTACTCAATAGTGAATTTTTTACACTACTTCTTCTTCTACCTGCTCTTCTCCCTGCCTTTGACGCTCAGCTACAGGAACACCAGGGTGATCAACTTCGCGCACTCGAACTTCATCACCTACGGGATGTACACGGCAGTCTTCCTCCACGGCCTGCTCGGCAACACGAGCCTGCTGCTAGCAGCCCTCGCAGCCTTCCTCGTGGGCGGCTCGATGGCGCTGCTCAACAACATCGCGGTCTTCAGGCCCCTGGAGCGCAGAGGCGCCTCACCCAGCTTTATGATGATCGCCTCTATGGGGCTCTGGATCATGTACAACTACCTGCTCTACATGCTAGCAGACATAGCGCACTTCTTCAGCAGGAAGAACTTTGTCTCCTACAGCAGGATTGAGTACTCCGACGTACCCGAGGTGAGTATCTACGGCTTCACTCTGGACCAGTCCTTCGTCGCGAGCTCGCTAGCAGCGCTGACTCTGGTCGCCGCGCTGTTCCTCTTCCTCGAGAAGACGAGGCTCGGCAGAGCAATGCGCGCTGTCGCCGACAACCCAGTCCTGGCGGAGGTNTCCGGCATCNCNCGCGACACNATCGTCAACCTCACCTGGCTCATCGCGGGGGGTGTGGCCGCNGNNGGGGGNGNNGTGTGGACCTGCTTCTCCGGGACAATCACCCCGCAGTCGGGGGATGCCATGATCCTACAGGTGTTCACNGTGAGCTTNATCGGCGGCTTGGTCTCGCTCCTCAGGACAGGGCTCGGCGCCCTGGCGATCTCGTTCATAGAGAACGTAGGCATCGCCGCCCTGAACACCTACTTCGGGGTCCCCACGAGCTTCAGGCCCTTCCTCACCTTCGCTACCCTGCTTGCGATACTGATAGCGTCCCCACCCTTGGGCGCAGCAGGCGGTCTCCCGTACAGGTTCAGGAGGAAGAGGTGGGGTGCGTGATCGATATAGCTGGGTTCCTGATAAGCTGGCTCACGCTCCTAGGCATCTACTCGATACTAGCCCTCACCCTGAACTTCGAGTCAGGAGTGAGCGGGGTCACAAACTTCGGGAAAGTGCTCTTCTACGGAGTTGGGGCATACACCGCGGCAGCACTCACTGTCTACCTCATGCTCCTGGCCAACGGCGTTGACGTCTGGAGGACGCCGCCTCACAGCGTGGAGGGCATAGTCACGCTAGGGCAGCTCGCGGGCCGGAACCCTGCCCTGAACCTGGCTCTCTTCCTCCTCTCGCTAGCTGCCGCGTTCCTGGCGGCAGGGCTGCTCGGCTACCTGCTCAGCTACCCGATACTGCGCGTGGGGCCGGCCTTCGTCGGCTTCACACTCCTCAGCTCGGGGGAGCTCATGAGGATCTTCCTCCAGCACTACGAGCCCGTGGGGGCGAGCAAGGGGCTGATGTCCATCCCGGGACCCTTCGCCTGGGTAGCTGAGCCGAGGGTGCGCGAGCTAGCGTTCCTGGGGGTCGTGCTCGCAGCGCTCGCGCTGACCTACGTGGTCATGGACAGACTCGTCAACTCCCCGCTGGGCAGAACCCTGCGCGCTGTTAGGGACGACGAGATCGCAGCGCTTTGCCTGGGCAAGCACGTCCCCAAGCTCAAGGCGACAGTCCTCTTCATCGGCTCGGGCTTCACGGGCGTGGCAGGCGCGCTCCTCGCCTACTACCTCACCGCGGTAAACCCGGGCATGTTCGTGCCTGCAGTGACATTCAACGTGTGGGCGATGATCATCCTCGGCGGGATGGGCAACCTNAGGGGCTCCCTGGTCGGGGCGGCNCTGCTGACNCTCTTCGACAGGCTGCTCACCTTCCTCACACCACAGCTCGGCATAACCGTGATCTCCCCGGACTACCTGCGCTGGTTCTCGGTGGGGCTGCTCATCGTGGTCCTGCTGCTAGCGAGGCCGCAGGGCCTCCTCCCCGAGGAGCCCGTGAAGACGCCCGCCCTGGAGGAGCTGGAGGCTGCTCTGAGGGGTGGTGGCGGTGGCTAGCATCCTCGAGGTAAACAGCGTGTCGAAGAGGTTCGGCGGCGTCGTGGCGCTGGAGGACGTCACCCTGTCTGTGCCCGAGAGAGGCGTCGTGGGGCTGATAGGCCCCAACGGCAGCGGGAAGACAACGCTCTTCAACGTGGTGACAGGCTTCCACGTACCCGACAAGGGCGAGGTGTGGTTCAGGAACCAGAACGGGCTGGAGAGGATCGACGGGCTCAACCCCAACGAGGTCTACGCGAAGGGCATAGTGAGGACGTTCCAGGTGCCCAGGCTCTTCAGGAGCCTGACAGTCCTGGAGAACCTCCTCGTGACGCCGTGGAACCAGCTCGGCGAGAAGCCGCTAGCCGCGCTGAGGAGGGGCTGGGAGAAAGGAGGAGCGGGAGCTCGCCCGGAGGGCGATCGAGCTCCTGAAGCGCTTCGACCTGCTACCCTACGCGAACACGAAGGTCTCCGAGCTCTCAGCCGCGCACATAAAGCTTGTGGAGACCATCAGGGGGCTGATGACCCCGGCTAAGCTCTACCTGCTAGACGAGCCCGCTGCCGGCGTGGAGGCGGGTGTTGCGCACAGGCTCTTCTCGCTTGTGCGGGAGCTGAGGGAGAGGGAGGGGCTCACCTTCTTCATAGTAGAGCACCGCATCGAAATCCTGACCAAGTACGTGGACTACCTCTACGTCCTGCACAACGGAAGGCTGCTAGCGGAGGGTAAGCCCGACGAGGTAATCTCGGACCCGAGGGTCATAGAGGCGTACATTGGTGGTTGACATGCTGGAGGTGGATGGGCTCAGGGCTGGCTACGGCAAGATGGTCGTGCTGCACGGCATAGACCTCAGCGTGGAAGAGAAGGAGATTGTCGCTGTGATAGGCCCTAACGGCGCCGGCAAGACAACGCTGCTCAACGCGGTCTTCGGCCTCGCAACACTGCACTCCGGCACCATCAGGTACAAAGGCAGGGTGCTCAACGGCCTCAAACCCCACGAGGTGGTGAAGCTCGGGGTAGGCTACGCGCCTCAGCTCGACAACGTGTTCCCGAACCTCACGGTCGAGGAGAACCTCCTCGTGGGGGCTTACACCCGCGGGAAGGACCCCGGGGTGCGCGCGGACATCGAGGACGTGCTGGAGCTCTTCCCGGAGATCAAGCGCAGGAGGAACCAGAAGGCGAAGTTCCTCAGCGGGGGTGAGAGGCAGATGCTCGCTGTCGCACGCGCGCTCATGAGCAAGCCCAGCCTCCTGCTCCTCGACGAGCCCACAGCTGGGCTGTCCCCCAAGGCGGGCGCGGCGCTCATNAAGAAGGTGAAGGAGATACAGGAGACGCGNGGCGTATCCGTCCTGCTGGTGGAGCAGAACGTCGAGCGAGCGCTCGAAGCCGCGGAGAGAGTGGCTGTACTAGTGAGCGGTAGAATCGTGAAGCAGGCAACCCCCAGCGAGCTCAAGGGAATACCTCTGGAGAGGATCTTCTTTAGAGAGTGATATTCTAAATACTGCTTTTTAAATATTGCTAGCAATATTAAAAAGATTGCACACGTAAAACACTCCTTTACCAGCGATACCTTTAAAAGTACATTGACATGTGCAAATGCATGCGCTCCGAGAGCACCCGCAGAAGCGACGAAATCCTGAGCGAGGCTGCCAGCCTCCTGGGCGCTTTACTGGCCGCAGTCCTGGTGCTGTTCCTGGCGACCGCGCTCGCAAACCTCCCATAGGTGCTCCGTTCGCGCTGAACAGCTCCCGGATTCCCCCCCAACCCTCCAAGGAACCGCGGAAGCCTTTTACGCTTGCCGATGGCGAGCTCGCGAGAGGTTTAGAGGCGGGAGGGGTATGTCGGCGTGTGTCGTCGTGAAAGGGGTTTCGAAGGTGTACGGGGGTGGAGTGAGGGCGCTCGAGGGCGTGAGCACAGAGGTGGAGGAGGGGGAGGTCAGGGCTTTCCTCGGGCCGAACGGGGCTGGGAAGACCACGCTCATGCGCATCCTCACTACGCAGCTCAGACCCACTGGGGGTGATGCCTGGGTCAAGGGGTTCCACGTGGTGCGTGATTCCTCGAAGGTGCGGGAGCTCATCGGCTACGTGCCCCAGGAGTTCTCGGTCTGGAGCGACCTCACAGGCTACGAGAACATGCTCATCTACGCGAAGCTGTACGGCGTGCCGAGGGATAGGAGGCGCAGGCTCATCGAGGAGATGCTGGAGTTCATGGGCCTTGAGGAGGCTGCGGGGAGGCTTGTCAAAACGTACTCGGGTGGTATGATCAGGAGGCTGGAGCTCGCGATAGCGCTGATGACGAGGCCTGAGGTGCTCTTCCTGGACGAGCCGACAATAGGGCTTGACCCCAGGGCGCGGGCCCTCGTGTGGGAGAGGCTGCTGGAGTACAAGAGGGGCTACGGCACGACGATAGTCTTCAACACACACTACATGGACGAAGCGGAGAGGTACGCGGAGAAGGTGACTGTGCTGAACAGGGGCAGGGTGGTGGCGGAGGGCTCTCCAAGGGAGCTGGTGAAGCAGGTGGGGGGTGGGGATGTGGTCAGAGTCTGGGTGGACGACGACCTAGGCGCTGCGCTCAAAACCCTCTCGGGGCTCCCGGGAGTCGAGGTAGTCGCCCGGGGCAACCCTCTTGCGCTCCGGGTGGAGAACGCCGATGCTGCAGTCGCCCTCGTGGCTAGGAGGCTCGCGGAGGCAGGGATGAAGGTGGGTGAGATCAGTGTGAGGCGCCCGACGCTGGAGGACGTCTTCATCAAGATCACGGGCATGAGCTTCGAGGAGGCGGAGCGCGCGAGCTACAGGGAAGCTGCCAGAGCTCGCAGGGCTATCGTGAAGGGTGGTTGAGGTGGTGGCTTCGAGGGCTCTCGCGTTCATAGAGCTGGAGCTCAGGAGGCTCTACCACGACCCCACGGAGGTGTTCACGAGGGCTGTCCAGCCTGCTCTCTGGATAGGTGTGTTCGGCACGGTGATGAACCGCTTCAGGATCATCCCGACGGGGGGCGTGGACTACCTCTCCTACATAACCCCTGGCGTCCTCATGCAGTCTACCTCGTTCATCGCGATCGCCTACGGGATCATGCTCGTGTGGGAGAGGGAGTCTGGGATACTCAAGAAGGTCCTCACAGCGCCTGTGAGCAGGTTCCTCATAGTGCTGGGCCGCTCACTCGCCGGTGCGACCAGGGCTCTATCCCAGCTCTTCGTCGTGCTCCTCATAGCCCTACCGCTGGGCGCCCACCTCTCGCTGAACCCAGCTTCCCTGGCTCTCGCCGTGCTGGCGGTCTTCGTGGGCTCGATGGGGCTGACAGCCTTCTCGATACTCCTCGCCTCCTTCATGAAGACCAGGGAGAGGTTCATGGGGGTTATTCAGGCGGTGACCATGCCCCTCTTCTTCGCCAGCAACGCGATATACCCTGTGGAGCTGATGCCGCCTATCATAAGGGAGTTCAGCCTCGTCAACCCGCTCACCTACGTGATCCAGGCTCTTCGCGAAGCACTCCTCTACAGCGACTACCTAGGCTCCCTGGCGAGCTTGAGCGTGGTCGCCCTGTACTCCTTGGCCTTCCTCGCGGCAGCAGCCCTGAGCCTGAGGAGGATTATCGAGTGAGGGGGCCCGCGCACAGCCTCCCAGCAGCTTCTTGAAGGCTTCGACGCCCTCCCTTCTGTCCAGCTCCCGCAGGTGGTGGGCCGCGCGCAGCAGGTACACGAGGGCAGTTACCACGGCGTGAGCTAGGGCTAGCACCAAGCCCAGCAGCGGCAGCCCAGCGGCGCTCGAAGCCAGAAAGTAGAGCAGGTAGATGTTCCTCCTGCCGTCCACGAGCGCGAACTTCTCGTCGAAGCGCGAGTACCTCTTCAGCGGCTTACCCGTCACGAGGGCGAACTGGTTGTACACGTGCCTCACAAAGCTGTCCACAACGAGGAAGGCGAGCCCCAGGCTGGCTGCGAGCAGGCCATAGCCTTGCAGCACCAAGCCGAGGGTGAAGGACGCG
>Ga0065719_100139_pt1 | contig 20255 bp, 26 predicted proteins | sample GBSCel85sediment_FD_59106 | JGI IMG/M metagenome (GOLD analysis project Ga0065719, IMG submission 59106) | Hot spring sediment microbial communities from Great Boiling Spring, Nevada - Cellulolytic enrichment CS 85C v3 (version 3) | ecosystem: Environmental > Aquatic > Thermal springs > Hot... | reverse complement strand
AAGAAGACCGCTGAGTTTGTGGGTCCGCCGACTTCCGAGTACCTCGAGATCTACGCACACTTAGTATCCATAGGTGAAGACCCTCTGAAAGCTGAGGCTATAGTAGCTCATGAACTACCTAGGGAGGTCAGGCTAGTCTTTACCTCGATCTCGCAAGCCATGAAGTCCGGCGGCAGATACCTGGAGGTATTGAGTCAGAGTGAGAAGTACTTAAGGCAGTTAATCAAGCTAACTGAGCTCAGGAAGAGTAGACTATCTGAGTACAAGCTGGTTTTAATTCTCTCTGTAATCGCTTACACATTCTCAGCGATAGTGACGCTAAAACTGGTTACTTCCTTAGGAGCGAACATCAAGGGCGTTCCGATCCCAGCAAGCCAAGTAAGCATAAACACTCTTAAATCAGCATACTACGTCTCATCACTCATATTAACAGGAATTACCTCGATCATAATGAGTAAAGCAATTGAAGGATATGCCGTTAAGTCACTGAAGTACATATCAATACTCGTGTTAGTGGTGACAGCCATGTTCGTAGGGTCCGAACTAATATAAGGCTAGGGAAGAACATCACGAAGAAACAAGTTACTAAACAATGACAACCAGCAACACCAGAAACTAGGAATTCATAAGTCTACGTTGAGAGATCTTAACATCTCCCTGAACCCTTCAGGGTTCTTCATAGCTAGTGTAAGAGCCTTGTCTACTAAGTCCAGCCTCCCAAGCCTTATCAGCATAGGCTTAATCAAGAGGTAACTCATTATGAGTGTGACGGTATCCTCATTACCGTACAAACTAAGTAGAGTTTCATAAACCTTCTTAGAATCGTTCAGAAATAAAGCCACCATATCGGTGCCGAACCTAGCGATGAAGACCTTATTCAGTATGTTTAGGAGACCAGGCATAACCCTCAACGAGTAAGACCGCACGTAAGAAATTAGCTCATCCTTATCCACTCTCGAAGATCTTGAGATCACCGAAACTCCACTCCTAAATATTATGAGCGTAGGCTAAAATAACTACGGACTCCGAAATAAATGTAAGTTTTAACATGTTCATGTAAACTTTCCATATAGGAAAATCTTTAAAACATCCATCAAATAATTGAAATTCCCGGCACATAATTCAACACCGTATGACAGCCTTATTACCAACACCTTCCATGACACTAACGAAGATTCTTAAATCCTCCTCACCGTACGTTTTCCTCAGCTCACCACATAAGTAGTCACCTAAGCACTCAGCTGTGATCATGTCGCAATTAAAGACCTTCTGCCTATACTTGAATGGTGCTTCAACACGTATTCTTTCGACATCTCCGGCGGGAACGAGGAAAGAGTAGTTCAGGTCCTTAACAAGTTTCTCAACAAGCCTCCTTAATTCAATGAAGTCAACAACCCACGAACCACTCAAGAAACCCTCAACACAAACCTCAACACTGAAAGTATGTCCGTGCAACAATAACTCACCCTCAACCAAGCTATAGTGAGCGGCGTCAAAACTAATACCGGAAACACAATCCCTAACCAACCTACTCGAAACCACTAAAGATCCTCCTCAACTCATCAATATTCCAAGACATCTTAGGAACATACTCCTCCCAACGCTTATAAGGCAAAGTAAACCTCTTGCTAAACTCTATATTAGAAAGCCACATCATATCCCTAGAAACCTCAAAACCATACTCAGCACCAACCTTCTCAAGAAACTCAGCAATGAACCTGACCATAGAGAAAGGAATAATGAATTGAGCCATACCTAAACCGGAGTCATTCCTGTGAGCACAAGAAACTACCGTAGGATGAGTCACTAAAGCCTCACACANCCTCCTAACAACACTGATATTCTTAGACTTAATTAACACAAGTAATGAGGTACCTAAAGCCTCTGGGTATAACGGTAGACTCATTAACCTAATACCCTTAATTAAGTAAGGCACGTGTAAATTCGCGTGTCTTCTAAGCTTACCTAAAGAAATACCTAGCGCTCTAGCTATCTCAGCTTGCTTAACGAAAGCGTTCTTCTCTAACTCTTTTATGATACCCAAGTCTATAGCATCAAAGACCGCTCTCTTTTCACCTTCATATCGATCCTTATCTAGATTACTGAATATTTCTTCAATAGTTTTCCTTAACTTATTAAATGATTCTTTACTAAACCCTTTCTCTGGGGAAAATGCTGAGTCTATTCCGTAAGTAGTGAACGAGGTTTTATTCCTTAACCTCTCGTGAAGCTCTATAACAACTGTCTCACCACCTATTCTCAAAGGTTGTGGCAGTTCTTGAGCGTTAGCAGGCATGTAGAGTGAGTAGAAGTGTTTATTTGGGAAAACGTAAGCTATTGCTTTAACGAATTTCATGAACTTAGCCGTAGATTCCTCTAAGAGGAGGTTTTTATTAGTTATTATCGCCACTAATTTCAGACCTAACTCGCTCAAGGAGTAATCAACTGAGAATCTAAAGTATTTCCCTTTNAGTAAAACGTTTATCCTGTAGAGCACCGACCTAACGTCCTCACCTAAAAACTCAGCTAGTTCCTTAACTATCTGATACTTGCCGACAGTTCTTATTTTATATAGTGCTTCAAGGAATTCAGGTTCTATTAGCTTCATGAACTCCCCTTACCTACCCTTAACTTATCCCTACACCACATCTAATATTGGGTTTTCTAATAAGATATTTGGGTAATAAAATTGATTTGTATAATATGCAGTAAAGTTGATTTTCACTTAAACAATTGGTTTACTTGGTGAGTAAATACATGAAGCCTGAATCAGCTGTTAAGTTGGTTGAGGTTCTTGAGACTCTGAATAAGAATAAGAAGCTGTTAATGGTGGCCGCGNTACTNACNGTAGCTCTAGCTACGGTAGATTTCGGTATACTCGGTGACGAAAACCCGGATGATTGGTCTCTTTTGTAAGGAGCTAAGTTAGTTTTTGATTTTACTCATTAATAATTTCGGTATTTCTTCGTTCTGGAAGATCTTAAATAAGAGTGTTGTTATTATTTCTTCTGCGGTTCCGTTATTTGATTCTATCACTATCGTTTCTAGGTCTTTGCCGTACGTCATCCTAGACATTAGGTTAAGTACCGGTAGTAGTCCTGGAGCCACTCTCCTTAATTCTCTTAAGTTTATTTTATGACCTACCATTGCCTATCCCCCTAATATAATCTTGTTTTTTGTTGTATTGTAGATTACTGTAAATGAGCTAACCTTATTTTTTGTAGTAAGGTTTATAAAGGTTTTTGTGTGTTTGGTTTTGTATAATTTTGGTTACCTATCGTCGGGAACCCTCCTCAAAACCATGAAGGTCTCTGTTGATTCTATTTCCTCGATTGAGGGTAGGTATTTTAGTAGGTATCTTGATAATTCNTCCCAGCTNCTTATCCANACNCTCANTATTATGTCGTAAGCTCCGGTAACTATGGCTGCTTCCTCTATCCTAGGNAGGTCATTGCTATTCCTGGACTCGTTAACTAGTTTCTTGGCTAGTTCGTACTGGTCTAGCTTGCCTGTAAGACCTTTCCTCACCTTCACNGCNANGTAAGCGTAGTAGTTGTAGCCTAGGACGTCGGGTTTTACCGTGATGGTGTACGATCTTATGATGCCTGCTTCCTCAAGCTTCTTAATCCTCTGAACTATCGTGGTCCTGGGTCTCCCAAGCCTCTTAGCTATCTCACTAGACTTCAGCCTAGCGTTCTTAATTAGGAGATCTATTATCTGTATATCCAGGTAATCCAAGCTTACCCTACTCTNCCTACCCCTCATGGCGCGTTAACCACCCCGGGNGGTTTAGGGAACGGCACCGCCTCCCATATATATTTGAGGTTAAGTAAATATCTAGTATATCTCTCAACCCCCAACCCGAACCCAGCCGTGGGAGCTATCCCGAACCTNAGAGCTTCTAAGAACCANGANTACTTGCTTAAGTCCTCACCTAACTCCTTAAGCCTCTNAACCACTCGCTCATACCTATACTCCCTCACNCCACCGTCAATCAACTCCCCNTAACCNCCCGGCATTATCAAGTTGAAGTCTTGGTTCCTCCCGGGCTCTTCCTCGTCAGGCATGTAGTAGAAGCCTCTGCCGGAGGTGGGGAACTTCACCAGCCAGAAAGGCTTCCCCAACCTAACGCTAAGCAATTCCTCAGCTTCCTGAGGCAACTCCCTAGAATCACTAACTTCCAGACCCATCCCCCTAACAATGTTCAGGGCCTCATTAAACGTTATCCTCTCGTAGGGAGGCTTAAAACACTTAAGTCCCGGATTAAATTCCTCGATAATCTCTTTAGCACCCTCAGAAACTTCTAAGCATGACTCGTAAACAAGCTTCTCACCAAGACTGATGACCTCGCTCATTGAAGCACCAGCCCACTCCAGATCTAGCTGAGTGAACTCCGTCAAGTGTCTGCCGGTCCTGACGTTCTCTGCAGGCTCCTCCCTAACGTTCCTGGCCACGAAGTACATCTTACCGAGAGCTGTGGCAGCTAACTGCTTATACATTATGGTGCTCGAACACAGCTCGTACCTAGACCCATAAACACTCACAGCAACCTTCTTAGCACCCCTCAACCCAGGATCGCTCGCTAGGTTAAGAACGGGGGGTAAGAGCTCTACAAAACCCTCAGAATCCAGTATACNCCTCAAGCTCTTCAAGAGTGCGTGCTGAAACCTCAAAACCTTAGAATACCTCGGAAACCTCAACCACAACCAAGAATACCTAGCGAATAACTCAGGTCTTGAAGCATCAACCCGAAAACCCTCAAGGGAAACACCGCCAATACCAACAACCCCTAAAACCTTAACACCGGAGCCGTCAACAAGCAACTTAAGGAATACCTCACGACCAGACCTAATAACACTCAGTAACTCCTCACCACACAGAGAATCACCTAACACAACATCCCTCAAGAAACCGCCGACACTAACCCTAACCAAACAACCACCAACTAAATCAACAACCCTCCCAATCACCACACTCAATCAACACACCGACCCGTAATGAGGGTCCTAAGAATATAAGCGTTAAAGTTGAAACGACAAGCAATCAATTATGTTGTAAACCAAAACAACCAAAATGAATAAAACGTAAAATACATAAGCTAAATATCTCAATCTATAATGGACGTAATGACATATACGACCAGCAACTCAAGACTAGAAAGCCGAGGGATCTAGAACTACGTGTGAGGAACGACAACTGAACTAACAGAACTACTTAAATTTAAATATCTTAGTTCTAAACAGATTAGTGGGTTTNGGCGCCGCCGTAGCTCAGCCTGGTGGAGCGCTGCCCTGGTAAGGCAGAGGTCCCGGGTTCAAATCCCGGCGGCGGCTCTCTACGTTTGCTTCTGGATACATGTTCTCTAGGGGTGTAAAGTATAATAAGGTTATTGGATAATGTTATCGGNGGTTCGCGATGGNGGAGGTAAGTGTTGAGAGGAGAGGTAACGTCTACTTAATCAGGTTTGATGACGGTTCTAAAGCGTGGCTTTCCTTCAGGGAGGATAATGGCAAGCTATACTTACTTGAGACTTACACTCCTGAACAACATAGGGGGAAAGGCTACGGCGCTAAGCTAGTTGAGGCAGCGATTAAAGACGCTGAGGTAAGGGGTCTTAAGATAGTTCCCGTATGTAGTTACTCCATCTACTACTTCCTGAAGAATAAGGAAGCTAGGAAAGTCCTTGCCAGTGAATATGCTAGGATGAGTGACTCGGAACTGGAGGAATACTTCAAGAAAAGAGTAGATGAGGAGAGAAGGAAGCGCTGAGTATGAGTAACTTAACTCACTGATTGATGTGGTCTGAACCAGAGACCCAGAAACCTCTTAAGTCGTAGAAGGTGTGGTGAGTTATCTCAACATACCCGCTAATACCGATCTCCTTCAAACCGTTGATGACTACCGGCTTATAATTAACGGTCCTGCCTATTGAAGACCCCCTGAAAGACCTTCTCGTCACGACAACCCAAGCTCTCGAACCCACGTACGCGGAATTCAGGGCTGAACCTACCTTCTCCACAACCTTGCCTAACTCAGTACTTCGGCGCTTCTTAACCGCGTCAGAGATTTGCTTCATTGAGGCCGCCTCCGTCCTAGGTCTTATCGTGTACTGAGCTATGTGTACCTTATCAGGGATTAACTCCTCAAGAGCTCTAACAGTTAACTCAAAATCTTCTTCATCCTCGCCGGGATGCCCAACTATCACGTCCGTAGCTAGCTGAATCTCAGGTATCTTCCTCCTAATCTCATAAACCAGGGACTTGAAGTCGTCATACGTGTACCTCCTCCTCATGAGCTTCAAGACCTTATCACTACCTGACTGCAGAGGTAGGTGCACGTACTTGAAGATATTGGGGTGTTTCATGACGTCTAAGAACTCATCAAGTATTGGGATCAGGTTATCCGGGTTAGCCATCCCAACCCTCAACATGTAGTTACCTCTTACCTCCTCAGTTATTGTTTTGAGGAGGTCATGAAGTCTGACGCCACCTAAGTCCACTCCGTAAGCCGCAGTATCTTGAGCTGTGAGGTCTATCTCCAGAGCACCCTTACTGACCGCTTCCCTAACCGCTCTAACCACCAACCCCAGCTTATAAGACCTTAACCTACGCCTAGCTATCTTAGTTATGCAGAAAGAACAATCCCCTAAACACCCCTCAGCTATCGGCACCGCCGCTACGTAACCCTCTACTAGCGGGCAGAGGAACGCGGTGTCTCTCTCACCGCCTAACAAGACGGATCTCCCAGAACTCTCCACGACCTCGTGAATTCGCGTGACATTCTGTGGGGACACTAGGGAAGCCTCCGGAACAGCCTTAGCTATCGTGTAAGGCTGCGCAGCCGCCATACAACCCGCGACAACAAGCCTAACACCGTTTTTTAAGAACTTCCTAAGTTCACGTAATCTCTTCAAGATCCTCTGCTCAGTATCTAACCTCACAGTACAGGTGTTTACTATGACTACCTCAGCTTCTTCAAGNGATGGAACTACTTCATGCCCTCTACTAATCAAAATACTCTTCATTAAAGCTGCGTCAGCGTTGTTTAGAGCACACCCGTAAGTCTCCACGTATACCTTCATTTCAGGACGTCAACCGCTAAAACAGTGTTTGCTCAACTTAAAAGTTTTCTTCAGCTTATTATGTATGGTGGTGTGGAGTGAGCGGGTTACCGTCCTACGAGGAATTACTTAAGGAGCTGTACGAGAAGCTCCCGGAGAAGAGGAGTCAGATAACGACCCTCGACATACCGCCGTTGGAGATAGTTCACGTAGGGCTCCAAACCCAAATCAAGAACTTCAAGACTGTCTGTGAGGTCATCTTAAGAGAACCTAAAATCTGTGCTAGGTACCTTCTAAAAGAGTTGGCTGCTAGGGGCGCTGTAGACGAGTCTGGAGTATTCACCATATACTCCCGCGTCTCATCCCAAACCATCAACACTTTATTCAAGAGATTCCTAGACAGCTACGTCATATGCAAGACATGCNGTTCATACCAGACTGAGTTGAGGAAGCAAGGTAAGGTATGGATTAATAAGGTGCTTAGCCTGCGGCGCTGAAGCCCCAGTAAAGCCTGTGTGAGGCATGTTATGAGGCGTCGAGTGACTTGAGTGGGGAAGAGTCTCGAGGTCTTGGAGGAGGGTCCGGGACTCAAGACCTAGTCTACGTGAAGATACACACAACCGCAGACATATCTCAAGACTTCAGTGAGGTAGTAGCTATATGCGATAAGGAACTCCTAGGTAAGGAATTCCGGGAGGGGGACGTAGTACTAAGCGTTAATGAAGAGTTTTTCAAGGGCTTCATAACAACCCTCGAGGAAGCGATGCATCACGCGAGGAACGCCCCCATAGTAGTGTTAGCCGGGGAAGCCTCGGTTAGCAGGGCGGTCAAGGAGGGGCTGATACACCCTGACGCGATACTCAGGGTGGGCGGCGTGCCTTACGCGCAGGTGGTTAAGCTATGAGTTTTACCGGGAGGTTTTGCTTGAGGTGCGGGAAGAGGGAAAGTGATGAGGAACCACTCATCGACGGCTTATGCCTGGACTGCTTCCTGAAAGAGAGGACGTTAGCTAAGATACCCAACAAAGTAGTATTAGTGAGGTGTCCTGTCTGCGGGTCCGTTTACTTCGGTGGTTCGTGGTTCCCTACGTCAGGCGATGACGAAGAAGCGTTACGTCACTACATAATGGAGACCGTGGTAAAGAGGGGGAAAACACATGAGTCCTTCAAAGACGTTCAGGTAATGGTCACGAACGCTAACAATAACCGAGCGGAGGTTTTAGTTAGGTCTTCCTTCACTGGCAAGCCTGTGGAGCAGGTTCTCACAATCACTTACAGGATAGAGGCTAGGTTGTGCCCCAGATGCTTAAGCGTCAAGACCAGGGATTACGAAGCAATACTTCAGGTAAGGTTTGCTGGGAAGCCTTCAGAGGCTGTGAGGAGGAGGGTGGGTAAGTTAATAAGTAGCGTGAGGAGTATCAGCAGTAACGTAACGGACTACGAGGAGTTAAGGGAGGGTGTGGACGTGAAGTTCAGCAACGTCTCAGCAGCTCGTCAAGCCGCGAACTACTTACAGGGGGTCTTAGGAGGGTTCATTAAGGAATCATGGAAGCTACACGGAGTGATTGGGGGTAAGAGGCACGGCAAGCTCTCCATAGTTTTAAGAATCCCGCAATTAATTCCCGGAGAGTTAATAGTTTACAGGAATTCCTTAATGGAGGTACTAGATATTCAGAAAGACAAAATTGTTTTAAGGGATCTAACCAGAGATGAGGCCGTTAAAACAAGCTTTAAATCCCTGACTAAAGAAGGGTTCAGACAGTTAAGCCCTGAAGACTACGTGATAGATGAGTGTGAAGTAACTAAATTTGAGGAAGGTAAGTTGACCGCTTCATGCGTGAGCGGGGCGGTAGTCGAGGCAAGCTTCCCGAAACACTTAAGTGTTGGGGAGAGGATCCAGGTAATAACGTATAAAGACTTAAAATACATTAAGCGTCTGAGAGAATAAATCCCGCGATCGGGTCTCGATCTTTAGGGCTTGGAAGAAGTCATTTTCTTAAATATTTCCGTGCTATAAATATAGAGGTGATGTGTTGGGGAAGAAGAAAGCTGACGTGGTCTCGGAGACTCCGTACCCGAACCCTGAGGAAGGTACGGTAGTCTGCGTTGTCACGGAGCCTATGGGAGGTAATTACGTGAAAGCTGTGTGTATGGACGGGAAGGAACGGAAGCTGAGGATACCTGGCAAGCTCAGGCATAAGGTGTGGATAAACGTTAAGGACGTGGTCCTCGTCGGTAAGTGGGAGTTCGACGAGAGTAGGGGGGACGTCTTATATAAGTACGGGAGGGACGAGAAGAAGAAGCTTATTGAGATGGGTCTCCTAGACCCATCACTCGTTGAGGGCGTGGGTGAGTTTTAATACCGCGTGAGGACATCGAGGACTCGGAAATCGACTCTTTTTTCAGGGTTAGGGATAAGGAGCCTAGGATAGTAGATAAGGATTTATTTGAGACTGTNGAGGAAGTTTTCGATAAAGCGACTGTTCAAGCAATCCTTAAGTTAATGAGGAGGGGTGTTTTACATAGTCTTAAAGGAGTGGTTAGTGCTGGTAAAGAATCACGAGTGTATTGGGGTAAGGGTTCCGGAGGCCGTGACTTAGCCGTCAAGATATACCTGACCTCCTCAGCGGAGTTCAGGAAGGGCATGATGAAGTACATAGTGGGTGATCACAGATTCGATAAAAGCGTTCCTAAGTCTACCAGGAAGCTGGTTATACTCTGGGCTAAGAAAGAATTCAATAACTTCACGGAGTTTTACAAGGCAGGTGTCTCAGTCCCTGAACCGATATGTCAGTACGAGAACGTTCTGGTGATGGAGTTCGTGGGGGAGAACGGGGTTAGAGCGCCTTTGTTGAGGGAGGCTGACCTAACCTTAGAGGAATACACCATGATCTTCAGGGAGATCGTGGAAGACGTTAGGAAGGCTTACTTGAGAGCGGGGCTGATACACGGGGATTTAAGCGAGTATAACGTGATGGTGTGGAATGGGAAACACTACATAATAGACGTTAGTCAGGCAGTNCCCGTAACGCATCCAAATGCCGCCGAGCTGCTTCTGAGAGACTTAAGGAACATAACAAGTTTTTTCAATGAGATGGGGGTGAGTGTCCCGCCCTTAAGTAAGGTTCTTCAGTACGTTACGGGGGAGATAAACGAGTTAGAGTATTAAGCTGGCTCAAACCTTATATTAATCGGTGATTTGACGGTGGGTGAAGTGAGCAAAACACCTCAAAACATGACCAGAATATACTTGAAGATAAGGCCTGAGAGACTCGGCGTGTTAATAGGTGAGGGCGGGAAAACGCTGAGAGAACTTGAGAACAGGACTCGAACAATAGTAAGTGTCGACAGTGTGAACAGCAACGTAGTCATCGAAGCCGCAACTCCTCAAACCCCGGTNGACATGTTGCTGAAGGCCTCAGACTTCATTAAAGCTATTGACGCGGGCTTCAGTCCTGAAAGAGCTTTGAGGTTGCTGGATGAGGACGCGGTACTGATAATAATGAACTTGAAAGAGGTTGTAGGGGACTCGCAAAGCCACCTATACAGGGTTAAAGCGAGGATCATAGGTGAGGAGGGTAGGGTTAGAACAAACATAGAACAACTTACCGGGACTTACGTAAGCATTTACGACGACTTAGTAGCGATCATAGGGGATTATGAGGGAGCTTACCTGGCTAGGGAAGCCATAGAGATGCTCGTTCAAGGAAGGGAACACTCAACAGTCTACAAGTTCCTCAATAAGAAAGCACGAGAACTAAAACGTAAGAGACTCACAGAGTACTGGATAAGAGATATCGACGCTAAGAGAAATTATGAGTCGAGGTAGAAGAAACCCGTGTTTTAGGAGCCCTCTCTCGATTATGTGGTGGGCCCGGGGGGACTTGAACCCCCGACCTACGGGTCTCGCCTAAGCCCCTCCTATCATCCCTTTCGGTCCGTAGACCCGTAGAGGACTGGAGCCCGCCGCTCTGCCTAGCTGAGCTACGGGCCCACCTCCGCTCATCACATACAGAATATAATCAGAGTTTTTAAATACTTTCTGCAACCCTTAACACGGTCAACACATTCCTGACCGTGAGGATCCCTACCCACAGAGAATAGGTGTAAGCAGGGATTAAGAGTTAACACTCCATCCACTACCGGGCGGGACAACGTCGTAGTGCCCGTTATAACATAAAACACGCTTACTACTCAAACCTTATTAAAACTCCTACTAGGTTAACACGTGGTAGCTCGAGTTCCCAGCTCACTCAACTTTTTATCAGGAACCTTAGCTAGTTGCGTGGAGAAACCAAGCTCATTAAGCTTCCTAGCCATCAAATCAGCCATTTCCTCATAACGCTCGCCAGGCGGGTTAACTGTGGGAACCTGAATGAACTCTCTCGTTAAGTCAACTAATTCATGACGCATATCATCAATTATCTTAAGNAGATCTCTCACAGACATATAATTTTACACCACACGTAAGATACGCTAAGAACATTTAAAAATAAGAGAAATCAAGGTTGGGGAACAAAAGCTANCCTAGTTCACAGCAAGACCTTAAATGAAGGAGCGTGTGATAAAGTCTTTAATTATTTTGTCTGCTATCCTCGCCACATCCTCATCGCTGAAGTCTAGTGAGGGCAGTTTATTAACCCTTCTTTAGCCACCACCACTTCGTNCGTTGGTTCTACCCCCTTCTGCTTGAGCACGTTCTAAGTACACATCAGTTGACATCCGTTGATCGCTACGACTGCTTTAGCTTTCTTGAAGATCTCTACGTGTGTCTTGCTGCCGGCTCCCACCGCCGAGAGGCAGCACATCCTGACCTTATCCGGGAAAGCCTTGGTCAGTTTCCTAGCGACCTCGTTACCGACCTAACCTGTTGAGGAGGCGCCGTCGCATGCGGCGACGATCATTAAGTCACTAGCGTGTGTTGCGTAGTACGGGAGTAGCTGGTACTTACTTGATGTCGGGATGCTCAAGCCTCACCAGCCTTTGTGGCGGCTGTGTGATTCACGCGGTCCTACAGCCTCCCCTAGTTTTCCCTCCACGAACATCCTAACAGCTTCCTCAAGAGTTATTAAGCCCTCAAGTGTTTCCGGGGTATAATATATCCTCACGCCACGCTCCTTCAATCTAGTGAAGGCGTTGTATCCCATGCCCTGAACTATTAGAGCGTTTACGCCGCGTGACGTCACCAGATCTATTACACCAGCTCCTCTCCCGTGCTCATGTTTTGCGTGAGGATTCTTAATTACTTCTAAAACCTTATACTCGTTATCGTTAATCTCTACTAGAGCGAAGTAGGGTGCTCTCCCGAAGTGCGGGCTGAGATAGTATTTCTCGCCAGCTTTTATTATAGGTAGTCCTAAGATCATTTTAAGGACCTTGACTCCCACTCCTCAATTCTTCGAGTCTCTTATCGATTTCCTTAAGAACTACGTCCGTTATATACTTCTTAAGTTCTTCTAAGTATCTTACCTCATCCTCCTTGCTCAGCCACGGTGTGTATGGGTGCGCCCACCAATAACATCTACCCCTGAACCACCAGCCAGGCCTCTTGTAGGGTGGTAAATGACTCCACGGGCCGTGTCCTGGGTACGGTCCACACCACCAACCCATTTTCCCACCAACTGAAATATGTTTCATAGCTTATAAACTTTTTGGTTTCTGATTAATGTCTTCTCTCAAGGAACTTGAAACAAGTTTAAGAGGCTTTCTCTCAACCAAAGCTTGAGCGATCTTAAACCTGCATGACTCGAGAACTCGCCAGAAAGTCGCTTTAGACATCCCTAACCTAGCGGCGGCCTCATCAGTTGTTAGACCATCAACATGAATTAGCTTAAGAGCCTCAACCTCGTAATCATAAACCTCAACATAATCCGTGACCTCCAAGCCCTCAACACCTCTAACAGGCAGGTAAATAACCTCACGCCACCCCACACCTGTGAAACTTGGGGGAACCCTACACCTCCACCTGCAAGGGACGCCTCTAGGCACTGCAAACCCACTCCAAATATATAAATCTAACACACATTAAGAATACACAGAGTTCTTAAATTAGGAGGTAACGAACATCCTAACAAGGAAAATTATTTATTAGTTGAGTGATAGGTATTAATAATCAAGGGTTAAGTGGATTGGACGCGGCTACCTCTTTAAAGAAGAAAATACTTAAACTACTTAAGGAAGACGAGGAGTTTAGATACGCTGTCGCAGGACTCCTAGGATTAGATACCATACTTAGTGAGTTAAGGAAGTTAAGGGGAAGACTTCAGCAAATACGTGGAATTAGAGGAGAAAAGATGGGAAGAAAATAGTAAGAGATGGGAGGAGAACAATAAGAGATGGGAAGAGAACCTGAAGAGATGGGAGGAAAACGCTAGAAGATGGGAAGAAAACAATAGGAGGTGGGAGGAAAATAATAAGAGATGGGAGGAGAATGCTAGAAGATGGGAAGAGAATAATAAGAGATGGGAAGAAGCTTACAAAAGATTTGAAATCATAGAAAAAGAGCTTAAGGCACTCAGAGAAGACTTCAACAAAGCTTATCTAGAATTCAGCAGAAAGCTTGACGCTCTTGGAGCTAGGTGGGGTGTCATAGCGGAGGGGGCTTTCAGAGAAGGTATGAAGGGTGTTGTTGAGAAGATCCTTGGTGTCGCAAGGGTTGAGAAGTGGGAGTTTAGAGATGAAGCTGGCGAGGTTTACGGGTATCCGAGCATAGTGGAAGTTGACGTGGTAGTGAGGAACGGCATTCACACGTTGGTGGAGGTGAAATCAAGCATATCTAGGGGAGATGTCTTAGAGTTTTGGAAAATAGGAAGACTATATGAGAGAGTCACAGGGATTAAACCGAGACTCGTGATGATCTCACCGTATGTTGATGAGAAAGCGCTCGAATCAGCGACTAACCTCGGGGTCGAGATCTACACTCAGCTAAGCTAACTAGCTGCACCGCCCTCCTAATTATCTCCATCCCGTTCCTCATGACTGGGATAAGCGATGATTTGCTTTTAAACAACTAATATAGGCGTGTGTGAAATGTTTAGGGGTTGATGATCGATGCTTTTAGGAGCTTCGGGTTCCGCCTGTCCTCTTGACTGGAGGTACGGTTCTGAGGAGATGAGGGAGCTCTTCACGGTTGAGGGCATGGTGAGGAAATACCTGCTGGTTGAGAAAGCCTTGATGGCTGGGTTAGCTAGGGCTGGGTTAGCGNCGGAGAATTGCGTTAAGGTGATTGAGGAGTGTGCGTCAAGTGTTACGGCCGACGAGGTGTACGCTAGGGAGGCTGAATTAGGTCATGATATAGCTGCACTGACATTCATTCTGGGGGAGAGGTGTGGTGATTGCGGGCGCTACGTGCACTTAGGCGCTACTAGTTACGACATAGTCGATACTGCTTGGGCTTTAACGATTCGTGAGGCCCTAACGCTTATCAAGCGCAAGCTCGCTGAAGTGATTCAGCGACTTACTAACCTATCCAGGGAGTATAAGGACGTGTTGATGGTCGGGAGAACCCACGGACAACACGCCATACCCATAACCCTAGGTTTTAAGTTCGCTAACTACGTCTACGAGTTAAGCAGGAGTTACGAGAGGCTCTGCGAGCTCGGTAATAGGGTCGTTAAATCTAAGGTGTCCGGGGCTGTCGGAACGATGGCTGGCTGGCTCGGTAAGGGGCTTGAGGTCGAGGCTACGGTCTCGGAATACCTGAAACTAACCCCACACACCATAACAACTCAGGTAGCTCCTAGAGACGGCTTCGCCGAGTTAGTGACTTCCCTCGCTATACTAGCTTCTCAACTCGATAGATTCGCTCTAGAGGTTAGGGAGCTCTCAAGGACTGAGATAGGGGGAGCTCTACGAGTCTGAGCCAAGGGTAGGTAGTAGCACGATGCCGCACAAGAGAAACCCAGTCACCTCAGAGAGAATCTCAGGCCTCGCCAAGATAGCCAGATCCTTGGTCATCACAGCTCTAGAGAACATACCCCTCATGCACGAACGAGACTTAACTAACAGTAGTAGCGAGAGGATCCTAATACCACACACCTTCCTAGTAATTGATCAAATCCTAGAAGACACCTTAAAACTACTGAGCATACTCCGTGTAGATAGGGAAGCTATGGAGAGAAATCTTAACCTAAGCAGGGGAGTTATAATGACTGAAGCGGTCATGATCAAGCTAGTTCAGAGAGGACTTCCTAGACACGAAGCGCACAAAATCCTCACAAACATATCGAGGAACTTAAAGCCCGGCGAAACCCTTGCAGAAGCCTTAATGAGGGATGAGACAATATCCAAGATGTTAAGCCGAGAAGAAATAATGGAAGCACTTAACCCTAGGAAATACCTAGGAAACTACACCGAACTCATAGACAGAGCATTAAAATATGCTGAGGAAGTCCTGAAGAATTTGAGATAGTTAGAAATAATGGAAACGGATATAGAAAGAATTGAGGTTCTTGAAACATTCTTTAGACTAATCGTTAGTTTTTGAGTACTTGGGTGTTTTGAGAAATTTTGGGTGATGTAAAGCTTATATTTCTTCTTAATATTGAAGGTATCAGTGTCATCAGGCTTGTGCTGATGACGGCGCCCCCGCATACCATTGGGTGCGGGGATGTAGCCCCCAATGAGCCACTNATAGAGATGAGACGATTGAGGGAGAAGCCCGCGCAAACAAAACACTCCAAGTTACTTAAGAGCGGTTTTCACCTGTAAAAGCTTATAAGTCTACTTATGATGAAGTTATTAAGACTTTGAAGGCATGTCAGGCCTTAAATGAGTAAGTCTTCGAGGTTGTGACGTCTTGAGCCCTTGGAGAGTTAGGTGTAAGGAATGTGGTAACGTGTGGGTCCTAAACGTAAGCTATGACTTAAACGAGTTTACTCATCTATATCATTACTGCAAGGTTTGCGGTAAGAACACGTATCACGAGATCATAGAACCTTCCGAGTGACTTCAAGTTCTTAAAAAGAATTCAGTGGAGGTTCATCGCATCACCTAATCAGTCGGGCGACACTCATCACTAACAATTCCATAGTTTTGAAAAAATAAATTAATGCATCGCATTTGTTTATTGTTGGTATCCCCTGAGTCTTCAGAATGATAAGTTAGTCTTGAGGAGGTCTAGGAACTCATCAACTTTCATTGATTTTTGTAAGCCGGAACTCCGTATCCTTACGTTGATAGTCCCGCTCTCTCTTTCTCTGTCGCCAACCACTACTATGTACTCCACCCACTCAATCCCTGCGTCACGTATCTTCCTACCCAGACCTACTTCTCTTCGATCTACGTCTACCCCAACACCGGCTTCACGTAACTTACTCGCGATTAATTCAGCGTAATCTATTAAATTCTTGTTTACAGGTATTACCTTAACTTGAGTAGGCATTAGGAACGCCGGTATGTAGGGGGTTTTGCCAGCTAGCTCCATCTTATACGCTCTATCTATTAAGGCGTACACGAGAACTTCAGGAGGTCCTAACAATTCTGAAGATAGAGCAACCAGGTTTTCATGACTCGTTTTTGAGGAGTTGCTAGTCAAGACCTGCGCAGAAGTCTTAGTAAGTAGTGTTGGCGTCTCAGTCGAGTCCATGTAGTAAAGCTCTGTTGACAGCTTCCAGGAAGTACTGTCCTTCTCAACAACTAACGTGAATTCTTCGTAGAACTTATTAAGTACTTCGTTTAAGTAACTCGGGATGCCTTCCTCGAACACTTTCTGATTAACTCTTAAGACAAGCATTGAATGATCTAATACCTCAATTCTCATTAATTTCTCGAGCACGTGACTAAAGAGATCAGCAAATAACTTAAGGGTGTCCCTCAAATTATTCGATAATATCGTTAGTTGAGGTTTCCTTAAGCACATCAAGTAATTTCTAAAATCACTTTGTTTAGGTTCCTTCAATACGTTAAGGATCTCGTACAAGTAGTAACTACCCTCCCCTTTAAGAACTCCTAACTCTAACAAAGTCTTAACGTGATCTGAGAAAGCACCGCTACTAACACAGTGTTTAATGCCCTCCGTAGTCTCGAAGCACAGGAACTCCTCACCCTTCTCTAAGTCTTTCGAGTAGCCTTGAGATACTACTCTCTCTCCGTGCAGGCCGTGCATCCGCTCAAGCTCTTTAACTATTGACTCGCTCAACTCAAGCAACTTGTTCTCAATATTTACGGCAGGTCCTAGCCTACGAAGTCTTAAACCGGCGTCTTCTACTAACTTAAACCTAAACTTACTTAACAGCTCCTTAACTCTCTCGCTAGGGCCCCACCTCATGACAGGAACTTCCAAACACTCATGTTTACTCAAAACCCACTTCAGTTTCTTCACGTGCTCGGAGTCGGGGGCTAGCTTACGCGTGCCGGAAACCCTGTCAATCACGAAACACTCGTTGAATGCTGTGACCTTAACCCCTCCTTCAGGCCTATACTCTCTGGATAGTTCTGAGAGGGGATGTCCGTAGCAGTTAATGGAGAACTGCTTATACCACCCGAAGGGAGTCCTGTAAATGGGGACTTCCTTAATCTCTTCCCGCAAAACATTCTCAAGAAACTTAAGCACCTCTAGAGCTTCATGAGGTCTTGCGAGATTCTTCGATAGGTGGGCGTAAGGGTATAGGACTACTGCAGAGGGTTTCAGCGTAACTACTAAGTCTTTAAGATCTCTCACGAAACCTAGCGCTAACCCACTTAAGTTTCTTGAATCACCTTCCTCGACTGTGGTGAAAACTACTAGAGCGTTCTTGAGCTCGATCGAGTATTCCCCAGGTATTTCCTCAGCTTCCTTAAGAGCTTTATCCGTTGTCTTAGCTTTGAAAGATTCGGCGTGGATTAACAGCGTCCTCAAACACTCACCTAAGTATTCCTCTCATGTATTAATTTAAGTGCTGGCGTGAAGCTGTTTTAGATCCACGCGTCTCCACGGCAATCGAATTTAATAGGTAGTTAATAACGTAAAAAATGGTGGGTGGTGTTGGGCGAGTCCAAGTCTCAGGGTAAGAAGCTAGCCTCGATAGAGGACCTAGAGCTCACGCCGACAGTCCTCTCTAAGCTGATGGAAGCTGGGTATAAGACTCTTGAGTCTATAGCTGCCGCTAATTCGGCGGAGCTCGCCAGCATAGTAGGCATACCTTTACCGACTGCTCAGAGAATAGTTGTTAGAGCGAGGGATTTACTAGGTCTTAAGTTTAAGACAGCGCTTGAGTTAAGGGTGGAGAGGGCTAAGATTGGTAGGATAACCACGGGCTCAAGGAGTTTAGACGCATTACTGGGTGGGGGTATTGAGACTAAGTCCATCACAGAGTTTTTCGGCGAATACGGGACCGGCAAAACCAACATATGCCACCAGATAGCAGTAAACGTTCAGCTACCTGAGGATAGGGGAGGGCTGAGCGGGAAGGCGTTATACATAGACACTGAAGGTACTTTCAGGTGGGAGAGGATAGAGGCTATGGCTAGGGGTGTGGGGCTAGACCCTGAAGCCGCCATGAGGAACATAATATGGGCTAGGGCGATAAACAGCGACCATCAAATCTCATTAGTTGAGGAAGCTACTAACGAGATACTTCCCAACGAGAACATAAAGCTACTCATAATAGACTCAGTCATCAGCCACTTCAGAGCTGAGTATACTGGGAGGGAGACCCTAGCCATAAGACAGCAGAAACTTAACAAACACTTACATGACCTGGCTAGAATAGCGGAAGCTTTCGACATAGCGGTAGTCGTGACTAATCAGGTCATGGCGAGACCGGATCTCTACTACGGCGATCCAACACAAGCCGTCGGAGGGCACGTGCTAGCACACGCGCCTGGTGTCAGGGTTCAGCTAAGGAAGGGTAGAGGTAATAAGAGGATAGCTAGGGTTGTCGACGCACCCCACTTACCGGAAGGCGAGGCCGTTTTCGCGATAACTGAGGAAGGAATCAGGGATGTAGAGGAGTAAGTGTTGAGGATTGAGGAGCTGACTCTAATCGTAGCTGTCTTAGCCACGCTTTCATACGCGTCGATATCAGACCTCAGAAGCAGGGAAGTAAAAGAGTATGTGTGGATTCCGGCATCCATCCTATCGGTAACTATTAACTTGTTATCAGGTAATTATGACTTACTACAGTTAGCGTTAGCTTCGGTGCCGGCTCTCCTAGTCTTGGTCTTCGCCGTATTCGATATGATGGGTGGAGCAGACTTCCTAGCTCTCTTACTAGTCACTCTAGCACACCCCAGGATGCTTCCTAAACCAATAACCTACTTGACCCTCATGTACTCACTACTCATCCCAGCAGCACTGATATTAATTAACTTAGCCCGTGGATTGAAACACCTCAAGCACTATAAAGAGCTTAAGTGTGTTAAGGGGAGTAAGACCGCTTTATTATTTCTAGGCCGTCCTGCCAAAGTAGGATCGTTCCTTAAATCAAGGTTCACCTACTTACTAACGGTTCCTGTGGGGGATGGGGGTAATGCGTCGTTCGAGTGCCGCACCTCGTTCTCCATGGACGAGGCTTATGAGGAGAAAATAAAGACTAGCTTGATGGATATGCTGAACAAGAAAATACTTAACGCCGATGATTTTGTCTGGGTTACTCCAGGACTACCTCAGATAGTGTTCTACTTGATCGGATACGTGGCGGCGCTAGCTACTCCGGAAACACTCCTACACCTTATAATTCCCTCAACGTGAGTTATTCTTCGGTAGTGAGGATTATGAGTGAACAAACCCTGAAGATTTTGTGGGCCCCTTGGAGGATGAGTTACGTAGTCAGGGGCTCTGCGGAGGAATGCATATTCTGTAAAGCGGTTAGAGGGGGTGACGAAGAGAATTACGTAGTATTAAGGTCTGGGCACACTATAGCCATGCTCAACATATTCCCGTATAACACAGCGCACGTCATGGTGGCGCCGGCAAGACACGTCGCGAGGATAGAGCAGTTAACGCGTGAGGAAGTCTTAGACTTATTTGAGGTTCTTTCCAAGATTATTAAAGCGATTGACGCCGAGTACGTCCCCCAAGGATACAACATAGGGGTGAATATGGGGAAGGTTGCCGGAGCAGGCGTTGAATCACATATTCACGTTCACGTAGTCCCTAGGTGGTTGGGGGACACCAACTTCATGCCAGTGATCGCGGGAACTAAGGTAATGCCTGAAGACCTGCGTAGCACGTATACTAGACTAAGGAGCAGGGTCTTATCTCAGGAGATAACACG
>Ga0065719_106839_pt1 | contig 20270 bp, 23 predicted proteins | sample GBSCel85sediment_FD_59106 | JGI IMG/M metagenome (GOLD analysis project Ga0065719, IMG submission 59106) | Hot spring sediment microbial communities from Great Boiling Spring, Nevada - Cellulolytic enrichment CS 85C v3 (version 3) | ecosystem: Environmental > Aquatic > Thermal springs > Hot... | reverse complement strand
ATGGGATTGAAAGAATTGGTTAAAATACGTTGATCATTAAAAAATCGCAGACTTTCTTAGCTAACACGTCGAATTTTCCGAAGTAAAAGTGATCCGTGTCCAGTATGACAAAATCCCTCGGCTCGCTTAACCTGAAGAAAAGATCAAGGCTTTCCGACAGTGACACAAATTGATCTCTCTTCGCCATTATCAACAACTTTGGAACTTTGGAATCTCTGAAGGATATAGACCCAATCGAGGGCAGAGGAGAAATGAAGATGGCGGAACTGCATAAGTCAGCAACGTTTGAAGCTACAACGCTTCCAAAAGAATAGCCAAGGATCGATACACTCGAATGTCTTGACTTTAGAAATTCTATACAGGTCTTTGCATCCTCTATTTCTCCAATTCCCTCTCTGTAGCCTCTGTAATCAAAGATGAGCGTGGAAAATCCGATTTTGTTCAGTTCATTTGCAATTCTGACCAATCTGGCATCGAATCTGTTTCCTCCCATAAGCGGATGAGGTGGGCACAGAAGAACAGCTTTTTTTCCTACTGGTTCATAGCTGGACTCTATTCCGTTGATCTCAATCTTCATATCTATCCCTTATCATTTCAATCGCTTCTCTTGCGGATTCGGAAAGATTCGCATCCCCTAGAAATCTCTCAATCAGCGAAATGTCTTCCTTGCTCCCCACCATGCCGAGCATCATCATAGCGTCCTCTCTTATCCTTTTATCTCTGTGTTCGAGTAGCTTCACTATTCTATCCTTTGCTTCTCTGCCTATTTTTTTTCCGTTCTTGAGAATGTTCTCTATAAGCGCCATTGCGCCCAGACGGACAAAGAAGTTTTCATGCGCCATAAGCTCTGCAAATATCTCCGGTTTTTCTAAGCTTTTCAAATCCTCTATTTCTCCCCTTTCGAGCTTGTGGACTACGTAATCATAGTATTCTCCCCTCAAACTTGAAACCAGAAGCCTTTCAAGGTATCTTTCGCCCAGAGCTCCTCTCAGCACTATTTTGTCAACGAAAGTAGTTGGAACTCCATATACACCTTTTTCCTGAGCAATTTCTGGAAAAAGAGTAACGTCGATTATGTGATGCTCAAATCCGTATTTCAGGGCAATCTTGTTGATCGAATCCAGTGCATATCTGCAGTTTGGACAAAAAGGAGATACAAAGGTTAGAATTTTTACTTCTGATCTTTTTATCTCTCCTTCAAGTTCAGAAACGATTTTTAAAGCAAAAAGAAATGTTTCGAGCTCTGAATGCTTTGGGATCGTGTGAAAGAACAAATTTGATCCCTTTATTTCAATTGCAGGCAATTTCAGCTCTCTTTCAACTTCATCCTCAAATTCGTATTCCAATGGAATTATTTTGCTCAGCTCTTTGACGAATTCAAGCATTTTCTGATCTCTGTATACTTTGATCTGCACGCTCTTCTGCAGATCTCCAATTATTCTCCTCACAAGCTTCTCTGTGAGCATCCAGATGAAAATGGGGATAAATTTTTTAAGCTTTTTGCAAAGAAAATATGTGATCAGCTGTCCAGAAATCTGGACAGAGTTCTTCGAAAAATACTATTTCGAAGATTTGAACAAGCTAGCTTTCCGAATAAGAGAGGGAGGAGATAAAAGATCGATATATGTCAACTTCACGAAAGATTTGCTCGTTTTTCAAGAAGGGAGACTAGGAGAAGAGCTGCTCGAATATCCGGACGTTGTTTTAAACCATGCCAACGAGGGATTGGTAAAAGCTTCGAACATATACGGCATCTCGCTTGAAGGATGCAAAACGAGAATTTTCTCTCTTCCAGCAACTAGAAAGATTCTTATAAGGGATTTGAGAAGTTTTCATATATCCAAGTTCGTCGCAGTTGAAGGGATAGTGAGAAAGGTTACGGAAGTTAGACCAAGGGTCGTTTCTGCTGCTTTTAAGTGCATAGATTGCGGATCTCTTTTGCATGTTCCTCAGGATGAATCTCTGCTCAGGTATCCGAGCCAATGTAGCTGTAGCGGAAAAAGGTTCCTATTTTTGCCAGAAAAAAGCATTTCCGTTGACAGCCAGAGAATCAGAATACAGGAATATCCGGAAAACCTTCGAGGCGGCGAGCAACCGCAGAGCATAGATGTTTTGCTCGAAGGAGAGATAGCTGGAACTGTAAATCCCGGAGATCGAATAATTGTCAATGGAATCGTTAGAGCTAGGCCTAGGGGGATTCAGCAGAGAAAGCTCACGCATTTAGACTTGTTCATAGAAGGGAACTCAATTGAAATCGTTCAGCAGGAATATGAGGAGTTTGAAATAACGGAAAAGGACAAGGAGAAGATCCTAGCCCTTGCAAGGAGCGAGGACATATACGAGAAAATCGTTAAAACCATTGCTCCCTCCATCTACGGCTACGAGGATATAAAGCTAGCCATCGCCCTTCAGCTCTTTGGAGGAGTTCCAAAAAAGCTTCCGGATGGAACAGAAATAAGAGGAGACATTCATATACTCTTAGTTGGTGATCCTGGCGTTGCAAAATCCCAGTTACTTAAATACGTTCACAGAATAGCTCCAAGAAGTATATACACAACTGGAAAGGGAACGACAACCGCAGGACTTACTGCTGCAGCTGTAAGNGATGAATTGGATGGCAGATGGACTCTGGAAGCCGGAGCTCTTGTTTTAGCAGACAAGGGCATAGCTCTTGTAGATGAAATAGACAAGATGAGGAAAGAAGACCGCTCTGCTTTGCATGAAGCACTAGAACAGCAAACGATCAGCATAGCAAAAGCAGGAATAAATGCAATTCTAAAGGCTAGATGCGCTCTTCTGGCAGCTGCAAATCCAAAGTATGGAAGATTTGACAAATATTCTCCGATTGCGGAGCAAATAGAGCTTTCGCCAACTCTTCTGTCCAGATTCGATCTTATATTCGTTATGACCGATGATCCAAACGTTGAAAGGGACAGAAAGCTCTCGGAACACATACTGAACATCCACCAGCTCGGAGAAATGATTGAGAAATCCAAGTCAATCAGCGAAGACCTGAAGCAGAAGGCGGAAAAGATAGAACCAGCCATAGATCCGGATCTTTTCAGGAAGTATATTGCCTATGCGAAGAACATATATCCGGTTTTGAGCGAAGAGGCGAAGAAGAAGATCGAGGATTACTATATTTCTCTAAGATCAAAGGCGAAAGAAAATTCTCCTGTTCCAATAACAGCGAGACAGCTTGAAAGCCTTGTCAGACTTGCGGAAGCATCGGCCAGAATAAGGCTGAGCGAAATAGTTACGGCTGAAGACGTTGAAAGGGTTATAAGGATCATGGAAAAAAGCTTGGCTCAAATAGCAGTCGANCCAGAAACAGGAGAACTAGACATAGATTTCGCCTTTGCCGGAACATCGAAGAGGCAGAGGGACAGAATTTGGACGATGAAAAAGATAGTAGAAGAACTCGAAGATACAAATCCTCTAGGAGCTCCTGAGGAAGAGGTGATCAAGAGAGCTGAAAGCGAAGGAATTGAAGAATCGAAAGCTAGAGAGATACTTTCGAAGCTGAAGGTAAACGGGGAGATATACTCGCCGAAATTACGGATTCTACAAAATAAGTCAGAAAGAGATGAGAAGATATATATGATGCAAGATGACTGAATGTGATGAGGATATTTAAGACTGGTATATTACCGCTAGACACCCAGCTGGGCGGTGGTGTGCCAAGCGGATCTGTTGTCGCGATACTAGAAGAACCGGGAGCTGGAGGAGATGTTTTTTCATATCATTTCACAGTAGAGGGCTCCAATTCTGGAGAAAATGTGTTGTATGTAGCAACCGACGACAGCGCTAAGGACTTGAAGAGAAACATCAGCCTTTACTTTCCAAGCTACCATGAATTCACGCTGATAAGCCTGAAAAATAGAGAAGAAACGGATGCGAAGGGATATCTGAGGAAAACGATGCACGATGCCCTTAGCGGGATTAAGACGATAATAAAGAACGAGAAGTTNGATAGGGTTGTGATAAACAACCTGACATACTTCTTTCTGAAGTATCCCGTGGAGGACGTTGTATCTCTTCTGGAATTCTTCCTGAGCGATGCGAGGGAAAAGGATTCCGCTTATCTCTTGCTTATGACAAAGGGAATGCTTGAGGAAAGAACTGAGACGATGGTCAAGCATCTCTGCGACGGAGTGATAGAGCTCTCGCTTAGGGAAGTGGACAACGAAGTCCACAGAAGGCTGAAGTTCATAAAGTTCAAGGGAATAATAGTTCCAAGGGCTGTTATTAGATACGATCTCACGGATAAGGGCGTAAAAATGGAATCTATGATGCGTGTGATATGAGAGTAACTTTTGGCATTTCAAAGGTTTTTGGCGATTTTGCCTGCTTTATAGATCCAAAGTTTGTCGTTGATTTATCCACTGTCGAATTCGCAGCAAAAAAGGCTTTAAAGAACTGGAACGATGGGAGGAGAATTTCGAAGAATCTTGCAATAGAGATTCTTTTGTACTTCGCAGCAACGAGGCAAATAGAGACAGCTAAAAGGCTGACTGCAAAGGATAAAGCTGTCGTTGTTGTGATCGATGAAGATGAATTTTCGAAGATCGATTTCGAAGAAATGGATTTTGTGCCAAGCTATGATCTAAAAGCTGTCATGGATCTTTATGATATAACCGAAGAGGAGCTGAAAATAGTTGGCTTAAAAAAGCTTCCAATGCTCGTTAGGGAGAGAATTGCTCTTTTTTCGCTGCTTGGTGAGTGAATGAGAGCAAAAGCTTATGCTGCTGGAACAGTTCTTAATGCTCTGGCAACCGGAATTGGCTGTGCTTTTGGAATAAATTTGATTTTGAGGTTGAAGATCAAGCCAGATATAGAAAACAGCCTTATCGTAAATGGAGAGGAGAAAAGCGGTGAAATTCTTGAAAAAATTTTAGGCTTTTCGGAAAAAATGTGCGTAGTTGTAAAATCTGAAATCCCTGAAAGAAGCGGCCTAGGCAGTAGCAGTGCTTTTTTGAACGCTTTGATATCTGCAATAATGAAGAAAAACGGTAAAAAACTCGTAGCATCCGAAATATTGAGAATGAATGCAGAACTTTCTTTGAAAGTAGGGATCAGCTACACCGGTGCATTTGACGATGCATCTGCTTCGCTTTTGGGAGGCTTTGTTGTGTCTGAAAACTACAAAAGAGCCCTTAGAGACTGGTTTATCTTAAAAGGTTACGCTGCAATACTAGTCCCCGAATTTCAAAGAGGAAAAGTGGACTGGGAAAGGATAAAAAGAGAAGCCAATATGCTAGGAGATGTTGAGGAAATGCTGAAGAAACATGAATTCTGCGAAGTAATGCGTAGGAATACGGTTTTTTACTGCAGAATTTTGGGCTATCCGATTGAAATAGCAGAAAGAGTTTGGAAAGAAGGAATTTGCTGCGGTTTGTCTGGAAATGGCCCATGCTTTGTTGCCATCGGGAATAGAGATGACGTTCTGGTCGCAAGAGATATCTGGAATGACTATGGAAAAGTTCTGATCAGAAGGATATCCGAAAAACCGGCAGAAAATGTTTTAATAAACAGGGAGCTATTTGTATAGCATGGCTGAAAAATCGGACGATTTTTCGGAAGAATATTTGAAATGCAAGGCAAAAATTCACACGAGCTTTGGAACAGTTGAGGGATTCATAATCGAGTCCAGAGAAAATTTTTTTAAGGTATACAAAAGAGATGGCAAAATTCTCTACGTGAACAAGATGCACGTTCAGTGCATTGAAATCGAAGCGGTTTCCTGTAAGCTGGATTTTGATCTGGAAAATACAAAAAGCTTATAAATCTGCTTTTCGATTATTTTCATGCGATTTGCTTTGATCGCATTTCTAATCCTTCTGATGGCGATGCAAACAGCTACTGCATTTGAGATGCAAAAATCGATAAAAGCTGTGGCCGTCACTTCTGGAGAAAGAGTTGAGGGAGTTGTTATAGAAATAAAGGTTATGATAAATCCCGGAAATGGCAGAGTTTTTGTATCAACAACTCCTTTCACAGAAATAGACATGCAGGGAAGTGCTCAGCTTGCAGCTCTTACAGCTTGCGATCTCCTTGGAATAGACTTCACGAAATACGACTTCTTCTACATAATAGAAGCCGATTCTCCCATTGTTGGCGGTCCATCTGCCGGGGCTGTAATGACAGTGGCAACAATTGCAGCCCTCAAGGGCTTGGATCTGAATGAAGATGTCTACATGAGCGGGATGGTCTATCCAGATGGCTCAATTGGTCCAGTGGGGGGGCTTAACTATAAGCTTGAAGCTGTTGCGAAAAATAGCGGCAAGATATTTCTCATTCCCAGCGGTCAGAGCGTGATAACTGTTGAGGAAAAGAAGATCAGAAAAATTGGAATTGTCAGCATTATAACAACCGAGCTAAAGGAGCTGGATCTTGTTGAATACGGAAAAAAGCTGGGGGTTCAGGTTTTTGAAGTTAGGAACGTGAACGAAGCCCTTCTCTTTTACACGGGCTACGAGATAGTCAAGCGGGAAGGAAAACTAAATATAACTATCTATTCTGATGAATTGAGGAGGCTTGCGGAAAAGATGAAAAAAAGCCTTGAAGAGCTTCAGGGCTACGAGACAAAGGAAGCAAGAGAGCTCATTAGGAGAGCCGAAGAAAATTACCTTCTGGGGAATTATTATACAGCAACCAGTCTCCTTTTTCAGGCAAAAATTCTCATGAGATACGAAATGTATAGGAAAACTCTTGTTTCTTCGCATCAGATCGAGTATGAAATGGGAAGAATTGAAGAAGAAATTTCCAGGCTTAAGGATTTTCTTAGAGATGAGCCAGTTGGAATAAATTCGATTCAGATAATTGCCGGTGCTCAGGAGAGAATTGCAGAAGCGAGCAATGCACTTGAAAAGGCAAAAGTTGCCAGAAGCGACGAGGGCATTTTTTACAACTTGGCATATGCAAGGGAAAGACTTGAAAGCGCTAAGGTTTGGCTATCCCTTTTGCAGCAGATTAAAGATGACTACAGCCTGAATTCCAGCGAAATAAAGAAGAGGGCAGAGTTTTACATAAATCAGGCCAATTCGATAATAGTTTACGCATATTCGCTCGAAGGCTATCAAGAACTGCTAGATAGCGCTTCGGAATCTCTTAAAATTGCGAAATCTCTTTATTCGGAATCTTTATATGCTGGTTCCGCTTTTGCAGCTCTAAACGCAATAGTCGACGCAAGCCTATCCATAGAGGCCAAATACGATGCAGTCGCAAAAGTTGAAGAGAAAAGAAGGAACGCGGAAGCAGCAATAGCAGAAGCAGAAGAAATATGCTATCCAATACTTCCAATAGCCTATTTCGAGTTTGCGGAAAACTCGAACACAGATTACGCGAAGCTACTTTACTATTCCCTCTCGGAAAAGATTGCGAAATTCTTGCTGAACATGGCAAATGCTAAGGAAAAAAAGGAGATAATTCGCAGGGAGTATGTCGAAACGATGCAGACAATTCAGAGACCCGTCGGCTCTGTGAAGAAAGTGCTTGAAGCTCCGGGTTTTGAGGCTATTTTGGCAACCATTGCAGTTCTATTAGCTTACAGGGTCAGAAGGAGATAGCAGAGAAGGCCCGAAAATAGAGTTGCACTGAAATTTACGGCAGAATTGTTCATGTATCCTTTTTCTTCAAGCGTTGCACCTAAAATGCTGTCCACATGGATTCCTATGAAGGAAGAAATTATCACTGGAATAGCATGACTTAAATCGGCCAAGCCAAGCAGTAGGGATACTAAGAAGATCAAAATGCAACCTAAAAGGGCTGAAAGCTCTCCAATGGCAGAAATTCCTCCACTTGTTCCCGGGTTAACTTTTTTGAAGTTCGTGATCAAGTAGACGTTCTTTGCAGTCTTTCCGATTTCGCTCGCCATAGTATCTCCAAGGGCTGTTGCGACAGATGAAATGAATGCTAGGGCAAAAAGGGGATCTTTTGTGACACCAAAGTTCATTGCAAAGAAAAGCGGTGCCAAGCTGTTTCCAAAAACATTCGAAAAGCCTCTTGCACCACCAGAGGGTTCGGCAATTCCCAATTCCGTCTTCAGCGAGTATTTGTATTTAGTAATCGCAGAACCAAGGATGTAAAAGACCAAGAGAATGAGGAAGAATTTTATGTCTGTGAAGAGAATCGTTATTGTTCCAACGATCGTTGCACTGATCAAACCGCTCTCATCGGCTATTTTTGCCTTCAATGCTAAAAGGGAAAGGATAAAGGATAGGGCAAAGGCAAAAGCTAAGTCCAAAAGGGATGCAGAAGGTATGTATATCCTGAATATTGCGAAAGTCGTCGCAACTCCTATAAGCATTGCAACTTTTTTATCCCTCACATCTACCGTTTCTATGAGAACTGCTGTCAAAGCTCCTGCGAGTGATATGAATAGCATGTATTCTAGGGGAAAGGGGGCTCCGTTTATCAGATTGAAAAAGGAGAAATATAGTATTCCAGCCGATGTATAGGTTGCTATGTCTACTATGGTGCTCTTTCTGAAATCATAGAAAAAAAGGAGGAAGATTGAGGCATATATTATCTCCTTCTGCATGAAGCAGGCTAAAGCTGTTAGAATCGTTGCAGCTGCCAAAAGCTTGAAGTTTTCATCGTAAAAGCGAGTGGAATAGAAAAACATTAGTATGAAGGTAATCGCAAAGATCAGTCTTGGATCCAGATATATCCCAAGGAGGGCTATTATAGAAAGCAGAGCTGTGAACATTGAAAAAGGTTAAGTAGTTGGAAATTTAAATTTTTAAGTGCTCAGATTGCTATACCAGTTCATACTTGAGAGGAGCGTGAAGAAAAGAGGGGTTTTTCCGAAGCACATCATGATAATATGCTCAGATTTGGATGAGGGGTTTAAGAAATTTCTGAGATGGTGCAAAAAGTTCGGAATTGAGGAAATAACTATCTGTTCCCGCAAATTAAAGGAAATGGATTTAGGAATCGAAGGAATCAAGGTAAACTATGTGAACAAATCTGGAAAGGAGGAGATAGTTGAAGCGATCAGGAAATTGGCAGAAAAAGCATTAAAGGGAGAACTCAGACCGGAGGATTTGAATGAAGACTTCTTTGAATCTCTTCTGATGCTTAAATCCCAGCCGGACATGATATTGAAAGCTGAAAGAGAGGTTCCCGAGTTCATGATATGGCAGAGTATTTATAGCGAGCTGCTTTTCATGGATATAGACTGGAAAACGATCCGCTACATAGACTTTCTCAGAATGATAAGGGAATACCAGCGGAGGGAAAGAAGATATGGTAGATAATCTTAGAATTGTTAGAGCAATAGCAGACTACCAGTTTGGTGCCGGAGCTGGCAGAGCACTCTTTACTGATAGCTGTAGCTTCATACTTTCGTCGAATGGAAAAATAAGGCAGATATACGACAGGGGAAGGAGAATTGCAACGCTGAAAGCAGATTCTGGGCTACTCACTCTTAGCATTGAGGGGGCAAGGAGATTGCACTCTAATTTTCCATTTCCGAAGCTTAGGGTTGTTGTTATGAACGAGGTTTCGGATTTCATAGCCGAGGGGAAAAGCGTATTTGCCAAGCATGTTGTAAAAGTNGATGAAAGGATAAGGGCGAACGATGAAGTTATAGTTGTGAACGAGAAGGATGAGCTTCTGGCTACTGGAAAGGCGATTCTTTCGGCCTTTGAAATGCTCTCGTTAAAGAGAGGGGTTGCAGTTAAGATAAGGCAGGCGATAAGATGAAAGTTGATAGGAATAAGAAAGTCGTGATAATAGAGAATTTTTCGGAAATAAGGAAAAAGATCTCTTTTGAGGGATCCATCCTTGTCGGAAACAGCTGCAAACTGGGCGATTTAGTTGGAGAGGAGATTTTCATAGGCAAGGGTTGCGAGCTCAGCAATTTAAGGGCAAAAAAGGTTGTTTTAGGTGCCTTTTCGACTTTTAAAAAGATCGAATCCGAGGTTGCGATAGTTATGAACGGTTGCAAAGGCGAAGAAGTTCGAGGAGAATTCGTAAAGGTTGGAGAAAACTGCGAAATAGGCGAAATACTGGCAAAATTTCTTGAGCTGTCCGGAAGCTCGAAAATAGGAAGAATTTCGGCGGAAAGGCTCAGACTGTGTCAGTTCAAATGAAACCCTTCTGAATTATTTCCAGAGGCAGTAGCTTTTTATGTATTGCTGTTGCGATCAAAACGCCATCGCATCCGATATCTTTTAGCCTTTCTAAGTCTGAAAAGCTTCCAACTCCTCCTCCTAGAAGAACTGGGTTCTCAGAAATTTCCAGGACTCTGGATAAAAGCTCAAAATCTGGATTAAGGGATCCAACTCTGCGAAGGTTTAGAACTATTATTCCATAAAGTTCAAGGCAGTTCAGAAACTCAATCGCATCTTTCCAGTTCCTGAATTTCCTAGATGCGTCGAGAAAAGAATCCCTGAAGTCCAGACTGACATAGCATTTTCTGTCTATTTCAGTTATGTCAAATGTCTCTGTACCAACGACTGGCTTAAAGCTTATTTTTCTCAGCTCTTCAGCTTTTCTAAAGCCGCAGTCTGCAATTAGATCTTCGACCATTTTGGAAAGGGCTTCAACTGTTCCCATATTTTCCCCTTTTCCAGAAATCCTGTCGAGGTCTGCAACATAGAGAAATCTTGGTTCAAGCATTTTTACAACTTCTATCGGATCATCTGTTCTAGCAACAAGACTTTTTTCACTCAGAGGTTCGTATTTTTCCCTTTCGCCTTTTTCGGCTAAAACAGCCCTTTTTCCTTTTATGTCGAGGACAAAGAAGATCTTCATAGAGAATCTATATCTGTGGCTCAAAAAACTTGTTCGGAAAAAATTCTAAATTAATGTTACTTGATATTAAATTTAACAAGATAGNTCATAATATTCTACTATAAAAATCCTGATATTAACTTTAAAAAAGCTTATATGCGAAGTTGAGAAATTTTATTGGTGATCGAATGGTTCTCGAACTGAGAAAAGGAGCAATATTTGTAGATGAGCTCAGGAATGTAAGCATAAGAATAGGAGAAGTTGCCGAAGAAGAGGAAGAATGGGCGCCAATGGGTCCAACACCTTTTCCACAGATCGAAACGCTCAGGGACTGGGATTTCATCCTATTGAAGCGCTACAAGCCGTTCTATGCCCCTTATTGCGACATGTGCTGCCTTTGTACGATGGGCAAATGCGATTTGACNGAAAACAAGCGCGGCGCATGCGGAATAAANCTNGAAGCCCAGACTGCAAGAATCGTTGCACTAGCAGTTGCAATAGGAACAGCATGCCACACTGGGCATGCAAGGCACATGCTTCATGACATAGAGCACATCACGGGAAAGAAGCTAGAAGAAATACCTGTTGATCTAGGACCAGAAATAACCGAAGTTGCACCGCTTACGCAGTTGATAACTGGAATAAAGCCGAAAACACTTGCAGATTTGGAGAGGGCTTTGAGATACGTTGAAGAGCAGATAACCCAAGTACTGGATTCCATACACACAGGACAGGAAGGAAGCTATCTGGACTACGAATCAAAGGCATTCCATCTTGGAATGATGGATGCTCTGGGTAAAGAAATAGCAGACATAGCACAAATAGTTGCCTTCAATCTGCCAAAGGGAGAAAGCAATCAGCCCCTTATAGATGTAGGAATGGGAACTCTGGACAGAAACAAGGCCATAGTTCTTGTGATAGGCCATCATGCTCCTCCAGCTTTCAACATCGCAGATTATATCGAGCAGAACAAGCTGGGCGATGAAGTTGAACTTGCAGGAATTTGCTGCACAGCCCACGATGTGAGCAGATACTGGCCAAAGGCAAAGATTGCCGGCTCGCTTGGAAGGCAGCTTAAGGTTGTAAGATCTGGATTGGCCGATGTCATCGTTATTGACGAGCAGTGCATAAGGGCGGACATTCTATATCATGCAGGAAAACTCGGGATTCCTGTTATATGCACGAATGCAAAGGCGATGCATGCTCTGCCAGATATGACCAAGAGGGATCCAAAGGAGGTCATAAGATATCTGCTAGATGGAAATCCGGGCGTTGTTGTCCTAGATCCAAAGAAGGTTGGAGAGATCGCAGTAGAAGTTGCAAGGGCAAGGAGAAAGAAGAGGGGCGAAATAAAGCCTGTGCTAACTGAAGAGCAGTTCATGAACTACGCAAAGGCTTGCACTCAGTGCGGAAATTGTACAATCGCCTGTCCGCAGAAGATAAGAATTGGAGAGCTAATGGAAGCAGCTGAGAAGGGAGACAGAAAGCAGCTCGAAGAAAAATGGGATGTCTGCATAGCTTGCGGAAGGTGTGAACAAGTTTGTCCGAGGAAGATACCCGTAATCGACATGTTCAACTACGCGGCATGGAACAGAATTCTGAACGAAAAGGGAAAGGTCAGAAGAGGCAGAGGACCTGTAAGGGATTCGGAGATAAGGAATGTTGGAGCACCAATAGTCCTAGGAACTATTCCTGGAGTCATAGCAATAGTCGGATGCAGCAACTATCCGAATGGCACAAAGGATGCATATACGATAATGAACGAGTTCGCATCGAGAAACTACATCGTCGTAACCACGGGCTGCATGGCGATGGATGCTGGACTGTATAAAGATGAAGAAGGCAAAACGATCTATGAAAAATATCCAGATGACTTCAACGGTGGTTGCGTAGCAAATCTGGGTAGCTGCGTTTCAAACGCGCACATTCACGGAGCTGCGATAAAGGTTGCAAGGATTTTTGCCATGAGAAACATAAGGGCAAACTTCGAGGAGATCGCGGATTACATACTGAACAGGGTTGGCGCATGCGGAGTTGCTTGGGGTGCATACAGCCAGAAAGCAGCTGCAATAGCGACAGGAGTCAACAGACTTGGAATTCCAGTAGTTGTTGGACCTCATGGAAGCAAGTATCGCAGGGCATTCCTTGGAAGACCATACAACGATGAGGACTGGATGGTATACGATGTCAGAAGCGGACAGAAAGTTCGCATTGAGCCTGCGCCACAGGATTTGCTCGTAGTGGCTGAAACTGTGGAAGAAGCTATTCCGTTAATAGCAAAGCTCTGCTTTAGACCTAACGATACCGACAGAGGAAGATCGATAAAGCTCACGCACTACATCGACCTAAGCTTAAAATACCTTGGCAGAATGCCCGACGACTGGCATCTGTATGTTAGAACTGAAAGCGATCTGCCCTTGGCTAGAAGAGAAGAGCTCCTGAAGGAGCTGGAAGACAAGCACGGATGGAAGATAGACTGGAGCAGAAAGAAGATCGTAGAAGGACCAATAAGGCCATACCATGCTGGATTCAATCCAACTTGTGTCGAAAGGCTATTCAAGGAAGGCTTCTCAAGTCTGGCTAAGAAGTGAGGTGATCTCATGCCGAGGACAATAGAACAGCCTTTCGATGCTGCAAACATTCCCGGACCAAAGATGGCAATGCTGCTCGAAAAAGGAAAACCTGTTGCAATGGCAATAAAGAAGGCAAAACACCCGCTACTCATCGTGGGGCCAGATATAACACCTGCAATGATAGAGAAAATTAAGAAGTTCGCAGAAAAAGGTGTTACAGTTGTTGCAACGGGAAATGCTATAACTAAGCTATCCCAGGCCGGGATAAATGCAAAATACGCTGTTTTGCACGAGCTAACGCAGTTTCTGCTTGATCCAAACTGGAAAGGCTTTGATGGAAAAGGAAACTACGATCTGGTATTGATGCTCGGCAGCGTTTACTACCATGGATCCCAGATGCTTGCGGCGATAAAGAACTTTGCACCGCATATAAGGGCTATAGCAATAGATCGCTACTACCATCCAAACGCATCTATGAGCTTTGGAAACCTCTGGAGGAAAGAGGAAGAATATTTGGCATTGCTGGATGAAATTTTAAATGAGCTTTAATCAATTTTTTAAATTTTTAAAGAAATGGAAAAGTTAAAATACTTTTCTCAGCCTTTTTTTATGGCAGTTGATGCAGGACTAGCGTTGATATTGCTACTCCTCGGAATAGCTTACGGCTATACAAGACCTGGCGTTATTCTTTATCGCGGGCACATTCATTGGAGATCACCTTGAAAGCTTTAAGAAACGATAACAGAAATAAAAAATTATAAAATTATACAAAGAAATTAACCAAAAATCTTAGGCGGAACATACTTATGAGTCCCCTCAACCACTTCTATCCCTACCTTTTCTTTTATTGCCTTCAGAAGGTCATCCTTTCTTGGACAGTAGTTCATGATGCACGTGCCAACATGTAAGACATCTGCCTTTTCGTTTAAACTCGCAAGAGTGCTGTTGAGAGCTGCGAGGCTGCATAGAATCCTGTTTCTGTTTCCCTCGCAGCCCCCGCAGTCAACGATTCCGACTATTTCTACTGGTTCGTTCGCATATCTCGAAAATTCTCCCTCCCTTCTGTTTAAAGCGACAAAGCACTTCGCATCCCCTACGCAGAGATTCTGGTCGCGAATGTTCTCACAAGAAACTATCACTATCTTCTTCATAAAAAAAAGTTCCGGAAGTAATATATAAGGATTTTCAAACTATGAATTTGGCCAGATCTGTTATTTTCCTTCCGCAGTAGTGACATTTTGCCACGACTTCATCTCCTTTAAGGCTTATGTGGAATAAGCTCTCAACTGGTTCTTTAGAATTTGAGATGCACATCTTGTTCGGACACTTCAGAATTCTCCTAACTATTTCCGGCGGTCTTACCTTGAACTTTTTCTCGATCCTGTATTCCCTGACAAGATTTATCGTTGCGTTTGGAGCTATTAGGGCTATCTTGTTCAGCTTTTCCTCGCTTATGAAAAGGCCCTCGACTTTCACTATGTCCTTTTTCCCCATCTTTCTGCTTGGAACGTTCATAGCTAGGGAAACTGTTTCCTTTGTCTTTTCATCGATTCCAAGTATTTTGAGCACAAGAAGCGCCCTTCCTGCGTTTATGTGATCTATAACCGTTCCCTCTCTTATCTTGCTTATCACGAGTTCTCTTTCACTCACAGCATCACCTCTGTCAGTACTGCCATTCTAACGGGGACACCGTAGAATGCCTGCTTGAAGTATTTCGCCTTTTCCGTTGAATCGACCTCTACAGCAATCTCGTCCAGTCTGGGAAGCGGATGAAGAATGATGGCGCCATCTTTCATTCTCTTTACGGTTTCAAGGTCTATCCTATAACTTCCCGCAACCTTTTTGTATTCCTCCTCATCCAGAAAGCGCTCCTTCTGGATTCTCGTTACGTAGATAACATCCAGATCTTCAATTATCTGATCCAGTTCAGCCTTCTCTATGTCCCCGTTTAGCTCCTCAAGAAATTCGCTGGGCAATTCAAGGATTGGGGGGCTGACCAAATATATCTTGGTTTCGAAGAGTGTTAGAGCCTTTATGAGGGAATGGATCGTTCTTGAATACTTCAAATCGCCTACAAGGGCTATCTTGAGTCCATCGATTCTTCCGATTTCCTTCTTTATTGTGTATAAATCCAGAAGCGTCTGCGTTGGATGTTGCCCAGCGCCATCACCGGCGTTTATGACTGGAACCCTTGAATGCTCCGAAGCAAACCTTGCAGCACCTTCCAGTGGATGTCTTATAACGATCGCATCGCAGTAGTTGGATATTACCTTTATAGTATCTGCAAGCGTCTCCCCTTTTGCCATGCTGCTCGCTTCTTGAGCTGATATGTTTATAACTTCCCCGCCAAGCTTCTTCATGGCAGCCTCGAAGCTCATCCTAGTTCTAGTTGAAGGTTCAAAGAAAAGATTTGCCAGTATTTTTCCTTCGAGTATTCTGCACTTCTTTTTTCCCAGGGCAACCTCTTCAAATTCTTCAGATTTATTTAAAATCTTTATTATATCATCTTTACTAAGATCTTCGATCGATATCAGATGCCTCATCGAAATTTGTCGGGGAATAAATATATAAAGGTAGCCACATTCCACATGGATCTACTAGAGCTAATCGAAGAAGCTAAGGGATTGATGAAAGAGAAAATGCTCGAAATCGAAGAAGAAGTTTGCACGATCATAGGCGACATCCATGCGGACATCGAGGCCTTGGAAATAATAGAAAGAGAAATCGAAGGAAAAGCCATTTTCCTCGGCGACTATGCAGACAGAGGAGATTATCCTATTGAAGTCTATGAAAAGGTTCTTTCAATGTTCGTAGAAGGAAAAGCTTACTTGCTCCGCGGAAATCACGAAACAGAAGACGTTTATCCACACGATTTACCATGGCAGTTAGGTGACATTGAAAGAGGAGAGGAAATCTACGAATCCCTTAAAGAGCTCTGGGAAAAAATGCCGATTTCCGCAGTTCTTAACGGCGAAATCTTCCTTGCTCATGGTGGCGTTCCGTGCATGGATGTTAAGAAATCACTTCTGAAAAATCCAAGCGAGGAACTGGCCATGGAATTGATGTGGAACGATCCCTGGGAAAAAGATGAATGCGGGGAGAATTTCAAGAGGGGAGTGATGTTCTTCTTTGGAAAAAAGGCTACGAAAAGGCTTTTTGAAAACTTGGGAGTCAGGCTCGTCATAAGATCCCATGAGCCGTATAAGGTTCTGAAAGTTGAGCAGGAAGGAATGCTGATAACCTTAGGTTCATGTGCAAATCCCTATGGCCTGGCGAACTTTGCAATACTGAAGTTCGATTCCAGAATAGGATTTAAGGATGGCTGGGACTTTGTGAGGAAATTCGGCATAGAATTCAGTGTTTAGAAAAATTTATCTTTCTCCTCGCTTTTTCCCCTGCATGAAGCTCCTGCTTATCCATGCGGATTACATGGAATATGAAATAAAAGAGAAGACGAAATTTGCAGAGGAATACTCTGGAAAAGGAGACAGGGTTGAAGAAGTTCTTGTGGCATTCGTTTCCGTTGAAAAGGAAGACAACGAAGAAGTTGCTAGAAAAGCTGCTGATGAGATAAAGAACGTTGCTGAAAAAATAGGAGTAAAAAGAATTCTGATCTATCCCTATGCTCATCTTTCCCCAAATCTTGCAGACCCTGAGACTGCGATAAGGATTTTAAAGTTCCTTGAATCTGAAATAAGAGATTTTGAAGTAAAAAGGGCTCCCTTTGGCTGGTATAAGGCATTTAGAATCTCATGCAAAGGTCATCCGCTGAGCGAGCTTTCGAGAGAAATAAAAGTAGAGGAAGAAGTTACGAAGGCGCTAAAAGATGAGGAGAAAATTCTGAGCTACTGGTTCATCCTGAAGCCAGATGGGGAAATCGTAAGAGTTCAGGATTTCGATTTCAAAGGCTACGAGAATCTGAAGAAGTTTGCGAGATACGAAATGGAAAAAAGAAGAGCAGTAGATGCTGTTCCAGCTCATGTTGAGTTCATGAAAAAGTTGGAATTGGCAGACTACGAGAGCGCAAGCGATTCGGGGCATATAAGATATTATCCTAAGGGAAGACTAATAAAGAGCCTGTTAGAACGTTTTGTGACGCAGAAGTGCATAGAATATGGCGCAATGGAAGTTGAGACACCGATAATGTATGACAGAAATCATCCAACGCTTCGCAGATATCTTGAAAGGTTTCCTGCAAGGCAATACATTCTCGCCGGAGACAAAAGAGAATTTTTCATGAGATTCGCAGCATGCTTTGGACAGTTTTTGATGCTTGCAGATGCTACGATTTCTTACAAAAACCTTCCACTGAGAATATATGAACTAACGAGATACTCTTTCAGAAAGGAGCAGAGAGGAGAGCTAGTAGGACTTAGAAGACTCAGGGCTTTCACGATGCCAGACATGCATACAATAGTGAAAGACATGGAGCAAGCGAAGGAAGAATTTCTGGCTCAATACAAGCTTTCGGTTGAAGTTTTGAAAGAAATAGGAATTGAACCGAAAGATTACGAGGTTGCAGTAAGGGTTACAAGAGACTTCTACGAGGAAAATAGAGAATTCCTGAAGAAGTTGGCGGAAGTTCTCGGAAAGCCGATTTTGCTCGAAATGTGGGATCATCGTTTCTTCTACTTTGTTCTCAAATTCGAATTCAACTTCGTGGATTCCCTTGAGAAAGCTTCAGCTTTGTCGACTGTTCAGATCGATGTCGAGAATGCTGAGAGATATGGAATAAGGTATGTAGATGCAGATGGGGAAAAGAAGACACCCTTAATCCTTCACTGCTCCGTCAGCGGGGCTATAGAGAGGGTTATGTATGCTCTTCTTGAAAAGGCGAAGTTCATGATGGACGAAGGAAAGCTTCCAATGCTACCTGTATGGCTTTCTCCAGTTCAGGTTAGAGTTATTCCCGTCAGCGAGAGATTCCTTGATAAAGCAAAGGAGATAGCTGATAAGATCATGGCCAGGGTCGACATCGATGACAGAAATGAAACGCTAAGCAAGAAGATAAGAGATGCCTCTACGGAGTGGATTCCTTATATAGTGGTAGTGGGTGAAAGAGAGGTTCAGGAAGGTAAGCTCAGCGTTACGATCAGAAGCGAATCGAGCCTGAAGGAGCAGAAAAGGGTTATGATGAGCGTTGAAGAACTGAACGAAAGGATTAGAAGAGAATGCGAAGGAAAACCATTTATGCAGCTTCCACTGCCAAAGCTGTTATCTTTAAGACCTTCCTTCAGGTGAAAGCATGAGGGAAGCTTTAAAAGTGGCAGTTCCAATCTTAATGGGCACAATTGCCGGAATCATTTCAATGCTTTTAACGCAGGGCTTGAGAGAAAGGGATCCATTTGGAATCGTGATCCTCGTCCTTTTCATCTATGCCCAGAAGTTCATATTTTTAAAGATTGGAGCAAAGTTGGAAGCAAAGGACTGGTTTGGAATCTCCTTTCTGAGCTTCGCTTCTTGGTATCTATCCTGGACTCTACTTCTGAACCTTTAAAGCTTNTATTGCCGTTTTTCTTATCAAATCTACATCCGGCCTAATTCCAGTCCAGATCTCGAATGCCTTCTCAGCTTGGTAAACGAACATCTCCAGTCCGCTTATTGTCTTGCAACCTTTTTCCCTTGCCTTCTTTAAAAGCAAGGTTTCCGGGGGATTGTAGACGGCATCGAAGACTGTAATTCCTTCCCTTAATATTTTCTCGTCGAATGGCATTCCTGGAAAGCCCTTCATTCCAATCGGAGTCGCATTGGCGATTATGTCAAATCTTATTTCCCCGATTTTTTCCACTGGGTAAAATATGCATTCGCCATAGCTTCTGAGCATGCTCGCGGCTTCAATTCCTCTGCTCGCTGTCCTGTTCGTGATCACAACCTTTGCCCCCATCTTCATAAGGGCTATAGCGATTGCCTTTCCAGCCCCGCCCGCGCCAAATACTAGAGCAACTCTGTCTTCAACATCCACTCCAGCATTTCTGAAAGCCATTTCCACTCCGTAGATATCTGTGTTGTATCCCTTCATTTTTCTGAGATCTATCGTATTTACGGCAAATCTCGCATCTCCAATTGGCTCTACGAACCTTATGACTTCTTCCTTGTATGGAATCGTCACGTTTAGCCCGGTGAATCCCAAAGCTTTTGCACCGAAAATGGCATCTCTGAGATCATCGGGTTTTACCTCAAAAGCCAGATAGCTGCCTTCTATGCCATAGTGATCAAGAAGGGTCTTGTGAACCACTGGGGATATGGAGTGCTTTATAGGATATCCTATGATTCCCAAATTCATGAAAAAACTTTACAGGGAATAAAAAATTTTTTAAATTCAGTCTTCAGATGATGATTCTGTCTCTTCCTCTTCTTCTTTCTCCTTCTTCTCCTCGCTAGATTTGCTCGTTTCTGTTCCCTTCGCAGCTATGACATCGTCGATTCTCAGAATCATTATCGCAACTTCCGTAGCTCCTGCGATCGCTTGTCTCTTGACTCTCACTGGCTCAATTACACCGCTTTCGATCATGTCGACCGGCTTTCCTTTGAAAACATCTACGCCATATGTTGTCTTTCCTGCTTCGTGGAGCTTTCTTAGTTCAACGATTATGTCAATCGGATCAAGCCCTGCGTTCTCTGCAAGGCTCTTCGGAATTATCTCAAGTGCGCTTGCAAAGGCTTCTATTGCAAGCTGCTCCCTTCCGCCAATGCTTGGAGCCCACTGCCTCAGCCTTAGGCTGAGCTCTATCTCAGGAGCTCCACCGCCTGCAACGACTTTTCCACTCTCTATTACTGCCTTTGTAACCTTTATAGCATCTGTAAGCGATCTCTCGACTTCATCTACGACATGCTCGCTTCCTCCTCTGACCAGTATTGTTACAGCCCTTGGATTCTTGCATCCCTCAACGAAGACCATCTTCTCATCGCCAACCTTTCTCTCCTCTACCAGCTCTGCTTCTCCAAGATCGCTCGGGC
>Ga0065719_106656_pt1 | contig 20282 bp, 26 predicted proteins | sample GBSCel85sediment_FD_59106 | JGI IMG/M metagenome (GOLD analysis project Ga0065719, IMG submission 59106) | Hot spring sediment microbial communities from Great Boiling Spring, Nevada - Cellulolytic enrichment CS 85C v3 (version 3) | ecosystem: Environmental > Aquatic > Thermal springs > Hot... | reverse complement strand
AATTCATTTTTTTCTTTTTCTCCAATTTCTCCAATAAATTCTACCCAAGGATTTTTGAGCATGGGTTTAATTACTTCCTTAAAATAGACCTCATCAGCTTTATCAACCTTGGCTGCAATTTTTAATTCCATACCAAATTTTTCTGCAATTTCAATAGCTCTATCAGGTCTTTTTTCAGGTGAAATTCTTCCAAGGAAAGCTAAATATTTACCTTTTTCAGGATAAAATTTATATAGGTCCTTAGGAAGACCATGATAAACATTTGCTTGCCAATTTAACCAGGGAAGTCCTTTTCTTTGTGAATAAGAAATAGAAATAAAAGGTAAATCTTTAAATTTTTTAAAAAAAGGAACATATTCTGGAAGATCAAGTCTGCCATGAAGGGTAGTAATAAAAGAAACATTATATCGAGTAGCTAAAGGTAAATGTAAGTATTCAATATGAAAATGAATTATATCAAAAAGTTTAGCTTTCTTAAAAACTTCTTCTAACATATAAAGATGCCAAATTAAAGAATCTCTACAATTTTTATCAAGCCTTAGAGCACGTGGACAAATAGGAACTAAGCGAGCTTTAGTTTGGGAGTCTCCACTAGCAAAAAGAATAACTTCATATCCCATATTAACAAGTTCTTCTGTTAAATAAGAAACTACTCTCTCAGTTCCTCCATAAAGTTTGGGAGGAACACTTTCATAAAGTGGAGCAACTTGAGCTATACGCATAAGCTCCTCCTTATTATTTTTGTATAAAATTTTTATTGTAGGAAAATTTGATTAATTAAATTCTGACTTTTTTTAAAAAATAAGAATTAAAAATCTAAAAACAAGTAGAATTTTAAACGATAAAAACTTTTTTCAGCTTTTCTATAAAATTTTCGGCTTTTTCAAGTTCATTAAATTCAAAAATAAAATAGGTCTTTTTCTTTTTCGTTACTACTTGAACAGGGGTTCCTACAATTTTACTTAGTTCCTCTGAAAGAGACACTAAATCTGGATCAAGCTCTTTTTTCTTTTGAGAAATTTCTCCCTTTTGTAATCTTCCTACAAGCTTTTCTGTTTCTCTTACAGAAAGTCCTTTTTTAAGTATAAGATTTCTCACATAAATTTGTTTTTCCTCTTCATCAAGAGCCAAAAGAGCTTTTGCATGACCTACTGTAAGTCTTTCTTCTAAAAGATCTTCTTGAATAATAGATGGAAGCTTCAGAAGCCTTAAAAGATTAGCAACTGTTGCTCTATCTTTACCTACTTTTTCTGCTATTTCTTCTTGAGTATATCCAAATTTTTCTATAAGATTTTTATATCCCAGTGCTTCTTCTAAAGGATTAAGATTCTTTCTCTGTAAATTTTCGATAAGTGCAATTAAAAGAACTTCTTCATCAGTAAAATTTTTAATAACTGCAGGGACTTCTTTTAAACCTGCCTTTTTTGCAGCTTTAAGCCTTCTTTCTCCAGCTACACATTCGTAAAGATCTTCACCCTTTTTTCTAACAAGAATGGGCTGTAAAATACCTCTTTCTTTTATTGATTTTACAAGCTCTTCAAAATCTTCATCTTCTTTAAATTGTATCCTTGGTTGTAAAGGAGAATAAAGAATATTATCTATGGGGATGTATTTTATAGGACTTTCCTCAATTTCTGGAATAAGTTCAGAAAGTCCTTTACCTAAGGCTTTCTTTTTCATTTTAATCTCTTAAAATCGGTGGAATAAATTTCATATTAACTTCCTTTTCTATTTGATAAGCAAGACTTAAGACATGTTCATCTTTAAAATGGGGTCCAATTACTTGTATAGCAACAGGAAGATTATTAGAAGTGAGACCTACTGGAATACTTATTCCTGGTAGTCCTGCTAAATTAACAGGGATAGTAAAGATATCTGAAAGATACATCTGTAAAGGATCAGAAATTTTTTCTCCTATTTTAAAAGGTGGAGTAGGGGTTACAGGAGCTAAAATCAAATCTACTTCCTTAAAAGCTTCCAAGAAATCCTGTAAAATTAAGGTTCTAACTTTAGAAGCTTTTAAATAAAAAGCATCATAATAACCTGCAGAAAGAGAATAAGCACCAAGCATTATCCTTCTTTTAACCTCCTTACCAAAACCAAGAGCTCTACTTTTTTTATACATTTCAATTAAACTTTTTGCTTCAGCCCTAAATCCATATTTTACTCCGTCATAACGAGCTAAATTTGAAAAGGCTTCAGAAGGAGCAATAATGTAGTAAGTGGCAACTGCATATTCTGTATGAGGAAGATTTATTTCTTTTATATGGTGTTTACTTTTAAGTTTTTCTATGATTTCTAAAATTATTTTGGTCATTTCTGCATCTATTTCACCTTCAAAATATTCCTTAGGAAGACCTATTTTATAAGAAGTTTTTTCATTTTCTCTAATAGACTTCAAAAAATCAGGAACATCAATTGGAGCTGAGGTAGAATCTTTTGGATCATGTCCTGCTATAATTTGTAATAAATAAGCTGTATCTTCTACTGTTAAACCAAAAGGACCTATTTGATCAAGGGAGGAAGCAAAAGCTACTAATCCAAAACGAGACACTAATCCATAGGTAGGTTTCATTCCTACAACTCCACAAAATGCTGCAGGTTGTCTTATAGATCCGCCTGTATCTGATCCAAGAGAACCAAGTCCCATTCTACTTGCAACTGCTGCAGCTGAACCACCAGATGAACCACCAGGAACTCTTTCTAAATCCCAAGGATTATGGGTAGAGAAAAAAGCAGAATTCTCAGTTGATGAACCCATGGCAAATTCATCTAAATTTGTTTTTCCTATAAATATTGCTCCTTCAGCTTTAAGTTTTTCAATAACTGTTGCATCATAGGGAGAAATAAAATTTTGTAAAATTTTAGAAGCACAAGTAGTAGGAAGCCCTTTAATGCAGATATTATCTTTTATAGAAATAGGTATCCCAAGAAGTTTTTTTTCTTCTCCTTTTTGAATAAGTTCATCTGCTTTAGAAGCTTCCTTTAACGCACCTTCTTCATCTACATAAAGATAAGCCTTTACTAAGGGGTCTATTCTCTTTATTTGTTTTAAACTTTCTTCCACAAGCTCTTTGCTACTTATTTTCTTTTCTTTAAGAAGCTTTAAAGCAGAAAGAATAGTTAAATCTTTAAGATCAATGATTGCCATCTTTTTCTCCTAATTTTTATGGTGCTTTAACTACCTTAGGAACAACTATCATTCTTTCAAAAAGCTGAGGTGCATTTTTTAAAATATCTTCTATATAAGGAAATTCTTTAATTTCATCTTCTCTAAAAGGAGTTTTTATTCTTAAAGTATGAAAGGTTGGATTTACTTTTTCTGTATCCAAGGTTTGAAGCTTTTTAAAATAATCTAAAAATTCTTGAGAGTTCTTCAGCCATAACTTTTGCCTCTTCCTCATTAAACTCAAGTCTACAAAGATGAGCAATTTTATAAACTTCCTCTAAAGAAATAGCCATAGTTTTCCCCCTATTTTCTCTTTTTCTGCTTTTTTAAGCTTTAAATATAACCAATTTTTAGTTTTTTTAAAAGCGGTTTCAGGATCAAATCCATGCATTAAATAAGAAAGTAAAGCTGAAGAAAAGGCACACCCTGTCCCGTGAAAATTCCCAGATAATTTCTTTTTCTTTAAAAAAACTTTTTTATTTTTATCAAAAAAGAAATCCCAAATAAAAGAAGAACTTTGCCATCCTTTAATAATTACTGCTTTTATTCCTAAATTAATTAATCTCTCAGCTATTTCAAAAAGATGAGCTTTTTTCTTTATGCTTTTTTCTGTCAAAATCTCTGCTTCATAAATATTTGGAGTAACAATATCTACAAAAGGGTAAAATTTTAGTTTTTAAAATTTTTATAAAATTAGAAGAAGAAAATAGATCATAATTTAAAGTTGCTTTTAAAACAGGATCTAAAACTACCCAAGAGATTTTCTTTCTTTCCCTTTTTAAGAATTCTCCTATTATTTCTGCATTTTCAGAAGTTCCTATCATTCCTATTTTTACCCCCTTTATAGGTAGATCAGAAAAAATAAGTTCTAAAGCTCTCTTTAAATATTCTGGATTTACTGCTTCCCAACCTTGAAATTCAGAGGTGTTTTGTAAAGTTAAAGTGGTTGGAATTCCTGCTCCTTTTAATCCAAAAAGACTAAAAATTTTTGTATCAAGAAGAACACCTGCTCCACCAGTAGGATCAAATCCAGCTATACTTAAAACTATTCCTCCTTCCTCCAACCTCCACCTCCTGGAGTTTCAATAATTATTTTATCTCCCCTTTCTACAAAAAGGTTAACTTTTCCTAGAAGATTATTCATTGTTCCACAAGAAGAAGCAGGAATTAGTTCTGGGAAAGCTTTAGAAAGAGCACCTAAAAGAACATCTACTATCCTTTGAGAAGTCTCTACATTTCCACCTGCTACAGCAGAAGGATAAGTTGCTGAAACAATAATTGTTAGTTTTGTAATAATTTCTATTGGCTTGAAACACCCGTGATTTATAGGGTATTCTCCAATGGTATTTAATAAAGAAAGAAAGACATAATAAACTGCTGAGCAAGTTACTGCTTTTGGTGCATTAACACATCCCTTTACCTGAGAAGCACTTCCACTAAAATCTACTAATGCTTTTTTTTCTTTAAAGATTATTTTAACTTTTATAGGAATATCCCTATTTTCAAAACCATCATCATCAAGATAATCTATAAAAGTATATTCTCCTGAAGGAGCTTTTTCAATAAGCCTTTCCATAGCCCTTTGAGAATAATTTTTAAGCTCTTCTATAACTTCTTTTAATTTTAAAAGTCTATATTTTTAAACCATTTCAAACGCATTTCTCCTCTTAAGAGCGCAGCGATTTGAGCTTTTAGGTCTCCTTCTCTTTCACGAGGATTACGAAGTTTAGTTATAAAATTTTCCTAGAATTTTTTTCAAACTTTCCCTCTCTTATTAAATAAGTAGGTTTTATTAAAATACCCTTTATTAATCTGGTTAAGGGCTTCTAATATGGCTTGAGAGGGATCCTTAGGAGTAGAAAAAACCTTTTTAGATTTTAAAAAGCCTCCTTCTAAATAAATAAGATCAGTAAAGGTACCTCCTGTATCTATAGCAACTCGCATTTTTATTTTCCGATACAAAAAGTTGAGAAAATTTGAGTTAAAAGATCTTCTGTAGTTACTTCTCCTATTATTTCAGAAAGACTTGAAATCGCTGATCTTATTTCGATAGCAATGAGTTCAGGTAAAGGATCTTTCTTTTCAAGTTCTTTTAAAGCATTTAAAAGATATTCTTTTGCATTTTCAAGTGCTATTTTTTGTCTAAGATTGGGAACAACCTCTGGAACATGGGTCCCCTTTTCAGAAGTTATTTTTTCAAAAATTTTCTTGCAAAGTTTATCAAGATTTATATTTTCCTTTACTGAAATTTCTAAAACTTCATCAACTCCCCATTTTAGTAATACCTCTTTCCATTCCTTTATATGATTAGGCTGAATATCTATTTTATTTAAAATTACTAAATGAGAAAAGTTTTTTACTTCTTGATATATTTTATAATCTTCGGAAGAGGGGTGTTCACTTACATCAACTAAAAATAATATAAGATCTGCCTCTTTAAATTTTTTCTTTGCTCTTTCAACTCCTATTTTCTCTACTATGTCTTCCGTTTCTCTAAGTCCTGCTGTATCTATAAGTTTTACAGGAAGTCCCTCAATAGTTGCTTCTTCTTCTAAAAAATCTCTGGTAGTACCTGGAATAGGAGTTACAATAGCTCTTTCTTCTTTTAAAAGGGCATTCATAAGGGATGATTTTCCAACATTTGGCTTCCCAGCTATTACTAAACTAATTCCCTCTTTATAAATCTTTCCTTCTTCATAGTTTTTAATAAGTTCTTCAATAACAGGTAAAATTTTTTCTTTTATTTTTTGAGAAAGTTTTTCTGGCTCCATTATTTCAATATCCTCTTCAGGAAAATCTATAGCACTTTCAACCAAAACAAGTATTTCTAAAAGGTCATTTTTTAGGGCATTTATTTTATTGGAAAGCTTTCCCAAAAGAGTATTAAGAGCTAAATTTAGAGCTGTTTCAGTTTTTGCTGAAACAAGTTCTTGAATAGCTTCTGCTTGAGAAAGATCTATTCTTCCGTTCAAATAGGCTCTAAGAGTAAATTCCCCGGGTTCAGCAGGTCTTGCTCCTGCCATAAGTACTAGCTCTAAAATTTTTCTAAGTATGTAATATCCACTATGAGCGTATATTTCTACTACATCTTCACGAGTATAAGTTTTTGGCTTTTTCATATATACTACAAGGACTTCATCTATAACTTTTTCATCTCTCGGATCAACAATGAATCCATAATAAAGCTTATGTGACTCGAATTCACTTCTTGGTCTGAAAGGACGAAAGATTTTTTTTAAAATAGAAAGAGATAGATCTCCACTTATTTTAATTACACCAATAGCACCCTTACCAGGAGGTGTAGCAATAGCAGCGATAGTATCTTCTGTATAAAGTTTAGGCCTCAACTATTCTTTCCAATTTAATATAACCTTCTTTTGTTTCCCTTCCCCCTCTATTTTGTAATCTATATTTTCTTCCTGCTTAATAATATTTACCACAATTCTTTGTTCTCTTTGAGAACTTATTTTTATAATTTGAGGTTCTTTATTAGTTTTAATTTTTTCAATAGCTCTTCTTACTGCATTTACAAGTTTTTTTTCTTTTTCAATATCAATACCCTCCAATTTAAGAACAATTTTTGGACCCACTCCTAAAGACCTTGCTACCACTTTATTAGTTAAAAACTCAAGTGCTGTTAAAGGTTCCGCACCATTTTGAATTAAATACTTAATATCCTCTCCTGATAAAAGAATTTCTACTTGCATTTTATCCTTTAAGATGTTAGCTTTTACATCTATCTTAAAGTCTGCATAATTAAGTAATTCCTTAAGAAACATAAGGGCACGATTTGCTCTTTCTGAAAGGACTTTATCTGTTTTAATTCTTGCTTTAATCCTTATTTTTTTCCCTGGGATACCTAAAAGACCTGAAGAGGAAGAAAATTCAAGAATTTCCAATTCGAGATCCTCAGGGATACAGCCTAATTCTTGGCAAGCAACTTCAATTAATTGATCCAAGCTCTTTCCTTCCAGTTCTTTTTCCATAATCTCCCTCCATCCTAAAATTATTTTTTGAGAAGTTTAAGTGTAAAAACTTGCTGTATAATTGACAAAATATTATTTACAAACCAATATAAAACTAATCCAGAAGGGAAATTTATAAAGAGTACTATAAAAAATAGGGGCATAAAAAGCATTATTTTATTTTTGTAAAGGATCTGTAGTTGTGGGGGAAAGCTTTTGTTGAACAAACATGGATGCCCCCATTAAAAGGGTAAGTAAAGGAATTCCTCCTAAATAGGGTATATGAAGATTTCCTAAATAGAGTCTTTCAGGTGCACTGAGATCATCAATCCACAACATAAAGGGTGCATGTCTCAATTCAATTGCCATAAGCAATACTTTATAAAAAGCTATAAATATGGGTATTTGAATTAGAATAGGAAGGCAACCTGAAAAGGGATTTATTTTATAGGTTTTATAAACATTCATAAGCTCTTTATTTAAAGTTTGAGGATCATCTTTATATTTTTCTCTCAGTTTTTGAATAATTGGTTGAATTTCTTGTAATCTTTTCATACTTTTATAACTTATATGATTAAGGGGAAAGAAAATAATTCTTAATAAAATGGTAACAAAAATAATATCCCAACCGAAGTTACCGGTCCATTTATGACTTAGTTTTAAAATATAAAGTAATGGTTTAGCTATAAAATCAAAAATCCCGAAATACAGAGCTTTACCTAAAAGTGGGTATTCCTTTTCCATTTCTTCTATTTTTTTAGGCCCCATATAAAGCTTAAAGTTATAATTTATCTCTTCATTAGGTTTTAACTCAAAATAAGGAAGCCAGAGAATAAATTCTTGTGCATTTTTATCTATGTTCCTAAAAGTAACTGTAAAATTCCCATTTCCTGTATCTTTAGGAATAAGGGCTACCATAAAATAGGTATCTTCATACCCCAAATATTTGAGATTCCCTGTATATTCTTCTAAATCCTTTTTTACTTTTACTTCGTTTAAGTGATCTGTATAATAAAAAGGACCTTTAAATACATATGCTTTACCATCTGCAAAGGGAGAAAAAACACCTCTCACAAGAATCCTATCTCTAATAGTTTCATTTCCTTTATTTAAAATTTTAAAAGAAAGATCAATAAAATAGGAATCTCTTTTAAAGGTAAAAGTTTTTTCTAAAATCATGTTTTTATAATAGCTTAAAAAATTAAGAGTTTGGGAGGTTGAATTTTCAAGAGAATAACTAAGATTTTCAGGTCCCCTATAGTTTATTACAGCTATCTCAGGAGCAGAAGCAAAATAAATTTCTAAAGGAAAACTTTCGGAGGGTGAAGAAATAAGATTAACAGGCTCCTTTTTGTTTTTTTCTTTTGGATATTCCTTTAACTGAAATTTTTTAAACCTTGCTCCTAAAGAGGTAATTGAGACTTCATATTTAGGAGAATTTAGAGTATAGATTTTTAGATTTTCTGAAAAAACTTGAGAAATTAAGGATAAAGTTTCTTCTTTTTTCTTTTTGACCTGAGTATTATTAGCCTGAGTATTATTAGTAGTCTGATTTTGAGAGATTTTTGGAACTTGAGGAGAGGGTACAAATTTCATATAAAGATAATTAAAAATAAAAATTATAGCAAAAGAAATAACAATAGCTAAAAGCACCCTTTTTTCCATTAAATAATTTCCTCCTTTTTTGAAGATTCCGGATTAAGCGGATCATATCCACCTGTAGAAAAGGGATGACACCTTAAAAACCTCCTCAATCCTAAATAACTCCCTTTTAACAAACCAAATCTTTCAATAGCGGATTTTGTATATTCACTACAAGAAGGATAAAATCTACAATTAATACCAAAATAAGTGGAAAGGATAGGAGAGATAATTCTTTGATAAGTTGAGATAAATTTAATTATCAATCTTTTTATCATGGGAAGAAAATTCAACCTTTCTCAAGGAATGAAGTTTTTCCTTTACAATTTCTGCAAAATCTCTATATTTTAAACTTATTAAACTAGGGTGCGGAATTATTATTATATCACAATTTTCTGGAAACAAATCTTTATTTCTTCTAAAAAATTCTCTAATCAATCTTTTTACTCTGTTTCTCTGGGTGGCTTTTTTAATCTTTTTAGAAACTATTATTCCAAGTCTCCTATAATTTAAATCATTAGGTTTATATATAATTAATAAAATTGAATCTATCCAAACTTTTTTACCTTCTCTAAAAACTACCTGAAATTCTTTATCTTTTTTAAGTCTTTCTTTAGAGGATAGTCTCTCTTTTTTCACAGAAACTTAAACCAAGATTAAACAGTAAGACGCCAACGCCCTTTTCTTCTTCTATTTCTTAAAATTCTTCTTCCGGAACGAGTTTTCATTCTGGCTCTAAATCCATGCCTTCTTTTCATTTTAATTCTACTGGGCTGATAAGTTCTCTTCATAATACTCCCTCCATCCAAGGAAAGATTAAACAAATTTATTAAACAAATTTTTAAAATTTAGAAAAATATTAACATCTTTTAAAAATTTTTCTACAGTTTAAAATTTAGGAAAAAAACCCTTATTAAAAATTATTATGGAAAATAAAAAAATCAACCAAATCTTAAACCAAATCCTTATTGAGAAATATTATGAAGTCTTAAAAAGAAAACAAAGGGGACTTTATTTTAAACCCTTTTGGAATAGAACTCCTATTAACTTTAAAAATTATCTTTTAAAAGAAAATTTTATTATAATAGCAGAAATTAAAAGAGCTAGTCCCTTAAGTAATTCTTTTAGAGAAGACTTTAATCCTTTAATATTAGCAAAGGCTTATGAAAAAGGAGGAGCAAAGGCTATCTCTGTAATTACTGAAGAGAAATTTTTTAAAGGTTCCTTAGAATATTTAGCCAGTATCCGGACCGAAACTAAACTTCCTCTTTTAAGAAAAGATTTTATATTTGATCCTATACAAATTGAAGAGGCAAAAGCTTTTGGGGCTGATATAGTATTATTAATAAGCTCAATTCTTAAGGAAGATGAGCTTTCAGAACTGATTAAATATGCAAAAAAATTAAATCTTTCAAGCCTTGTAGAAATCCATGATGAAGAAGATTTAGAAAAAGCTCTTAAAGCTGGAGCTGAAATCATAGGAATAAATAATAGAAATCTTTCAACCCTTAAGGTAAATATAGAACAAAGTTTAAAAATTTTTCCTCTTATTCCTAAACATATACCAGTAATTGCAGAAAGTGGTTATAATAAAACTGAAGAGATAAAAAAAATAAAAGAGATGGGATTTAAAGGAGTTTTAATAGGCACTTCTTTAGTAAAAAGTCCTGACCCAGAAAAAAAATTAAAAGAGTTTTTGGAGGCTTTAAAATGACTTATAGCCCAAATTTTGAAAAAGGAAATGGACTTGTTCCCGCCATTATACAAGATTATCAAACAGGTAAAATATTAATGCTTGGTTTCCTTAATAAATCAGCTTGGGAAAAGACTTTAGAAACTGGACTTGTTCATTTCTATAGTAGAACAAGGGATAAACTATGGTTAAAAGGTGAAACTTCAGGTCATTATTTAGTTTTAAAAGAGGTCTATGTCGATTGTGATGAAGATACTTTACTTTTTAAAGTAGAACCGAAAGGACCTGTTTGTCATGAAGGTTATATGAGTTGTTTTTTATAGAAAACTTGAAAATGGTAAACTAAAAATAGTTGAAAAAAAATTATATCATCCGGAGGAGGTATATGGAAAAGCTTAAATTTGGAATTCCCAAAGGAAGCTTAGAAAAAGCAACTATTGAACTTTTTGAAAAGGCTGGTTGGACAATAGATGTTCATCATAGAAACTATTTTCCTGAAGTTGATGATCCTGAGCTGGAAATGGTTATCTGTAGACCTCAAGAAATGAGTAAATATGTGGAAGCTGGAATTCTTGATGCAGGAATAACTGGAAAAGACTGGATTTTAGAAAATGGTTCCAAAGTAGTNATAGTTGAAGACTTAATCTATTCTAAATCAAGTAAAAAACCTGCTAAATGGGTTTTAGCAGTAAAAGAAGATTCTAAAATTNAAAAGCTTGAAGATCTTAGAAATAAAAAAATAAGCACCGAACTTGTTAATTTTACTAAAAAGTTTTTTGAAGAAAAAGGAATTCCTGTAGAAGTAAGCTATTCCTGGGGAGCAACTGAAGCAAAAGTAATTCAAGGATTAGCAGATGCAATTGTTGAAATTACTGAAACAGGAACTACTATAAAAGCTCACGGTCTAAAAATAATTCATGAACTATTAATTACCTATCCACAGCTTATTGCTAATGAAAAGGCTTGGCAAAATGAATGGAAAAGAAAAAAAATATTACAAATTGCAACCCTTCTAAAAGGAGCTCTTAATGCTCATAAAAAGGTGGGATTAAAAATGAANGTGCCTGAAGAAAGTTTGGAAAAAATAATTCAAATCTTGCCAAGTATAACCTCTCCTACTATCTCACCTCTTTATCAAAAAAAATGGTATGCTTTAGAAATTGTTATTTCAGAAAAAGAGGTAAGAGAACTTGTTCCTAAACTTTTAGAACTTGGAGCCGAAGGAATTATAGAGTATAGTTTAAATAAAGTCATTTAGAGGACTAAATATGCAAAGATTACCCTTATCCTATATAAGACCTGGTATGAAAACCTATGAAGAGGTAATTGACGCAAATGGAAGGGTTCTTTGTGGAAAGGGAGTAGAATTAACAGAAGAACATATTAGAAAATTTGAAGAATTTGGAGTAAGTTTTATCACCGTAGAGGGTAATCCTGTTAAACTTCCCCTGGGAAAAAACCTTAGAAGAAGAGTTAAAAGATTTAGAAGAGAGATTTGAAGGTATAACTGATGAAAATCTTCTTGAGATAAAGAGAATTTTTTAGAGAATTTTTTAGAAGAAAAGGAGAAAAAATTAGAGAGTATCGAAAATACTCAAACTGAAAATTAAATGAATTTAGATCCCTCAGAAAAAAGAAAAACTGTTAAGAAAAAACTTAAAAAATTAGAAGGGCTTCCTACTCTTCCTCCTATTGTTCAAAGACTTAATTTAATGATTGAAGATGAAAAAACTTCTATTCACCAAATTGCAAACTTAATAGAAAAGGATCAAGNTATTACTTCTAAAATTTTAAGATTAGCAAACTCTGCTTTTTACGGTTTCCCTAAAAAGGTAAGTACAGTCCAGAATGCCCTTATACTTCTTGGAATAAATGTAGTTAAAGTTTTAATCATGACTTCTTCTATTTTTGACATTATTTATAAAGAAGATGTAGGACTTTGGGAACACTCCATTGGAGTTGCTGCTTGTTCAAAAATTTTAGCAGAAAAAGTGGGATTAAAAGAACCCCAAGAAGTTGCTACAGCAGGGCTTCTTCATGATTTGGGAAGAATTATACAAAAAGTAAGTTTTAAAGAAGAATATGAAAAAATATTAGAACTAACAAAAAATGGTAAAGACCCTCTTCAAGCTGAAAAAGAAATTCTCGGAATTGATCATGCAGAGATGGGAAGCTTTATTATGAAAACCTGGAATTTACCTGATAGACTCGTTGAAGCAGTAGATGCTCATCATGAATTTGAAAAAGCAAAGGAATTTTAAAAAAGAGGCTGCTGTAGTTCATCTCTCAGATATTTTAATACATGTAAGAGGATATGGTAGTTCTTTATATAAAAAAGTACCACCTTTGCAAGAAAAGGCTTTGAAAACTTTAAAACTAAAACTCTTTGAAATAAAAGATATCTTTTTTAAATTAGAACCTAGACTTTATGAATTGAAATTTTTTACCGAAGAACTTAAAAGAGAAATGGAATTGAATACTTAGGTATGGCTTCTCAAAAAAAAACTATTTACGCTTTTTTAAAAAAGAATAAATTTCTAAAAGATTGGAAAAATTCTCTTAAAGCCTATTTAAAAGACAAATACTCCTTAAAATCCTTTTACGATTTTAAAAAATTCTTAAATTCCTTTTTTTTTAATCCTCCATCTTTAGTTTTATACTATTACCCTAAAAATAAAAAAGGTTTAAAAGAAATTATAGAAATAAGAAAAAATTTTAATTTAATAAATATTCCTCTAATTTTAATTCTTGATAAAATGGAATTTGAACTTCTACTTTCGCTTGCTTCCTGGACAGATGATTTTATTATTTTAAATAATGATGTAAGGGAGACTTATCTTAGAATTGAATATGCCTTTGAAAAACTCAATAGGATTTCAGATAATAATCCTTTAACTGGTCTTCCTGGAAATCTCTCTATTACAAAGATGATAGAAAGACTTATGGAAAGTCCAAAACCTTATGCAATAGCATATGTAGATTTAGATAACTTCAAAACTTATAATGATATTTATGGTTTTTTCCAAGGAGATGAAATGATTAAAAATTTAGCAAGAATTATTGTTAATACCCTTTCCGAACTTTCTAAAGAAGATTATTTTGTTGGTCACATAGGAGGAGATGACTTTGTATTTATTGTACCTTTAGAAAAAGCTGAAACAGTTTCTAAGGAAATTATAAAACGTTTTAACTTACTTGTACCTTCTTTTTTAGATAGAAAGGATCTGGAAAGAGGTTATTTTATTTCTGTTAACAGAACTGGGGAGGTTTCTCGAATCCCTCTTCTCTCAATTTCTATAGCTATTGTACCTATCTGGAAAGGCAAATTCAAGCACATAGGAGAAATTTCGGCAAGAGCAGCAGAAGTAAAAAAGGTGGCTAAATCTATAGAAGGAAGTAGTTATTTCATAGATAGAAGAAAATAATAATTAGTGTCCTATTTGGGGTATAAAGTTTGCATAGCCAAACTTCCTGTTTAGTTTTGATTTAATTAATTTCAGTTTCATAAGTTCTTCTGAGAGCTTTAATTAATAGTTTTTTCTTCTGCTTATCTAAATGGCATAAAGAATAAAAAAGCTTAATTTTGTGTTGAACCTTCGGTTTGATTATAATATAATATTAACTTAACTTAAAAATAATAGGAGGAATTATAAATGAAAGTAGGATTTGTAGGACTTNGTCTTTTAGGAAGCGCTATAGTAAAAAGACTTTCTTCTCAAGGGATAAAAGTTACTCTCTGGAACCGTTCTATAGAAAAGGCAAAAACCTTAGGATTCAAACTCCTGGAAAAGCTACCCAAGCTAAATTAATTAACAACTTTTTATTAGCTCTTTATGGAAGCTTTAGCTTCTGCTTTGGTTTTGGGAGAAAAAATAGGATTTTCTAAAGAGGAGCTTTTTGAGGTTTTAAAAAACGGAGCAGGAAATTCTTATGTTTTAAAAGTTAAAAAGGAGGCTCTTTTAAAAGAAAATTTTAACCCTCATTTTTCTTTAGAAAATTTAATAAAAGACCTTAACTATGCAAGTGAACTTTATCAAAAATTTTCAGGTATATCTTTAGAAGGAGCTTTAGTAAAGGAAATTTACAAACTTGGAGTTAAGATGGGATTAAAAGATAAAGATTTTTCAGCAATATACCAAGTTTTAAAAAATTTACAATTTTATTAAGCCCGAATAATTACAAAATAGGAGGGGAAGATGAATTTTTTATCAAAGTGGAATCCTATTATAGGAGGGATTTTTCTTAGTTTTTTTGCACTTCTTTTACAATTTTATGGAATTCCCTTAGAAATTTCTGAAGGATTAAGAAATTTGGGAAATTGGAATTCTTACCCCAGCTTTATTATTTGGGGAATCTTAGGAGGTGCCTTTATTTCTTCTTGCTTTTCCCAGGAATTTGGAATTAAAATACCTCCAAAGTTTGAAATTTTTAAAGCTCTTTTAGCAGGAATTCTAATGGGAATTGGCTCTTCTTTTGCACTTGGAGATAATATAGGAGGATTTTATATAGCTACTGCTAATCTTTCAGCAAGTGGACTTACTATGTTTGCAGGATTAATTATAGGGACTCTGTTAGGTTTAAAATATCTAATCTGGGAAACAGAAAAATTTCCTTCAAAAGGGGGAATTAATATTCATATTAAAAAATTGGGACCTATTATAGGAATGGTTGCCCTATTTATTATCTTTGGGAAAATATTCTCTCTATTTTTAAAGGAAAATGAAAGAAATTTAATTTTAGGGAAAGTTCTTTTATTTTCTACTATAGCAGGGGTTGTTATTCAAAGAAGTAAATTATGTATGGCAAAGGCTCTTCGAGAACCTTTTATTTCTGGAGAAACTTTGATAAGTCTTAGCTTTATTTTAAGTTTATTTTTAACTACTGCAGGAGTTTTTTCTTTTAAATTATTAAAAATTCAAGATCCCTATTTTTATATTCTTCCTACTTTTGTATTAGGTTCTCTTATTGGAGGTATTCTATTTGGTTTAGGAATGGTCTTAGCTGATAGCTGTGCTTTAAGTAGTTTATGGAAACTTGGGGAAGGACAGATTAAATTACTCGTAGTAATTATCTTTTTTAGTTTAAGTAATTGGGGATTAAGATATTACTTAGATAAAATAAATATTTGGGAAAAGGGTTATCTTGGAGAAAAGGTCTACTTACCAGAATATTTAACCTATTTAGGGAGTTTCATATTTATCGTGAGTATTCTTTTTATATGGTTTCTTTTTATCTATTGGAATAAAAAAACTAAAAAATTTGTAATTAAGATTTAAAAGTGCCGAGGGCGGGAGTCGAACCCGCACGGAGTTAACCTCCAGCGGATTTTGAGTCCGCCGCGTCTTCCAATTCCGCCACCTCGGCTTTATTTTTAAATAATATTCTAATAAAGTTTGAATTTTTTACAAGACTTGTTATACTTAATTTAAAAGCCCTAAATACCTTAGCTAAGGAGTGGTCTCATGGCAGGACATTCCCATTGGGCACAAATTAAAAGAAAAAAAGCAGCTCAAGATGCTAAAAGAGGACAACTTTTTACCAAACTAATAAGAGAAATTATTGTAGCAGTAAAAACTGGTGGAAGCGGAGACCCCGAACTTAATCCTCGCCTAAGAGCTGCTATTCAAGCAGCAAGAGCTGCTAATATGCCTAAGGAAAATATAGAAAGGGCTATCAAAAAAGCCCTCGGTTTAGAAGAAGGAACCCAATATGAAGAAGCATTTTTTGAAGGATATGGACCAGGTGGAGTAGCAATACTTATTAGTGCTATAACTGATAATAGAAAACGAACCGTTTCTGAATTAAGACACCTTTTTAATAAATACGGAGGAAACCTTGCTGAACCAGGAGCAGTATCCTATTTATTTGAACAAAAAGGACTTATAGTTGTTCCGAAAAAAGAAGAAGAAAAAGTATTAGAAATTGCTATAGAAAAAGGAGCTGAAGATACAAAAGAATATGAAAGTGAAATAGAAGTTATTACAGATCCCTCTCAATTTGAAGAAATTAAAAAAGCTTTAGAAGATGCTGGAGTAGAGATAATTTCTGCTAAAGTTACTATGGTTCCAAAAACCATAGTTCCTGTTGAAGATGAAGCTACAGCAAATAACCTTCTTAAACTTATGGAAGCCCTTGATGATTTAGATGATGTTCAGCAAGTTTATGCTAATTTTGATATTCCTGAAAGAATTATGGAAGCTTTAAATAAATGAAAATTTTAGGAATAGATCCTGGTATTAATAATTTAGCCTATGCACTTCTTGAAATCAAAAATGATTATTATGAATTAAAAGATTGGCAAACCTTAAATACCAAAAGATGTAAAAAAATTACAGAAAAGCTTGCTTATCTTTTCAATAACTTAAAAGATTTTATAAAAGAATCTAAACCAGATATAATAGGAATAGAAGAAACTTTTACTAAAACCTATTCTAAAGCAGGAAGTAGACTTTCTCAAGCTCAAGCAATTGCTTTGCTTATAGCAGGGCTTTATAATATTCCTGTAAAATTCCTTAATCCCTTAGAAATTAAAAAATTTTTAACCCAATATGGAAAAGCTGAAAAAGAAGAAATTTTTCATATTTTAAATCTCTTTTTTAAAGAAGGCTTAATAAAGTACCAATTTGATTTAAATCCAGATCCTCATAAAATTGATGCCTTAGCAATTGCTCTAATTTTAGCCCTGGAGATAAATAGCCAAAATGCTTTATCAACTTAAAGGTATTGTTAAAGAAATAAATCCACCTAATAAACTGGTCTTACAAAGTAATCAGTTTATTTTTTGGGAAATTTTTATCCCTTTAAATCTTGTAAGCCTTGTTAAAGAGAACTTTTTAGAAAGAGAAGCCCTCTTTTTTGTAGTACCTATATTAAGGAAGAATGAATATATAGAGATATATGGATTTATTACTAAAGAGGAAAGAGAATTATTTATAAAATTAAACACCCTTTCTAAAATGGGGCCTAAATTAGCTTTAAATCTTCTTTCTGTATTTTCTCCCGAAATTTTAAGAGATATAATTCTTAATAAGAAAATAAGTGAACTTTCAAAAGTTCCTGGAATTGGTCCTAAAAGAGCAGAAAAACTTTATTTAGAATTAAAAGGGCTTTTTTTAAAACCCTCTCAAAAGGGTATAATAATTCCTCCGGAAAAAGAAATTATTCTTGAGGAAGCAAAAAGCTGTCTCATGAGTTTGGGTTTTCAAAGCAAAGAGGTAGAAAAGGTTTTATATGAGGTTTTTGAAGAAACTGATACATTAGATACCTTGGTAAAAAAAGCCTTAAAAAAATTTTCCCCTAAATTAAAAGAAGAAACCTTTGCAGGAGATTAAAAATGCTTGAAAAATTTTTAATTAATGCTGAAGAAACTTTAATTATAATAACTGATATTCAAGAAAAGCTTGTAAAGGCAATGGATGAAGATGTGGTAAAAGAGGTAATTAAAAATAATTTGATTTTGATTGAAACAGCTAAAATTTTCAATATTCCTATTATTCTTACAGAACAGTATCCCAAAGGATTAGGACAAACTGTAGAGGAAATTAAAAAGGCACTTCCCTCATACGAGCCTTTTGAAAAAATTACTTTTAATTCCCTTTTAGAACCTATTTTTGAAAAAAATCTTAATAAATATAAAGATAGAAAAAAAGTAATTTTAACTGGAATGGAAACCCATGTATGTGTATGGCAAACTGCTGCAGATTTAATTAAAAGAGATTATATAGTTTTTGTTCCAAAAGATGCAGTCTGTAGTAGAAGAAAGCTTGATTGGGAAACAGGACTTGATTTAATAAAATCTGCTGGTGGAATTTTAACTACCACAGAAACCCTTGTTTTTCAAATCTTAAAAAGAGCAGGAACCCNTGAGTTTAAGAAAATTTTAGAATTGTTAAAATAATTCTTAATTATTTATCTATTATCCAAAAAATAAGAAAAAGGGGNGGTAAAGAGATAAAAAAAGTTGTAAGAAAAAAATAGGTATATCCTAAATAACTTACTCCATATCCTGAAAAAGTCCTTGAAAAAGTAAGGGATAAATTAAATAAAGTTGAAAAAACTGCATATTGGGTAGAAGAAAATTCTCTTTTACAAAGATTAGTAAGAAATGTAAGAAAAGCAGCAGTTCCAAGACCTCCACTAAAACTTTCGAAAAGAGAAGCAAAATAAACAGTTTCCTTTGGTAAATAAGGTAAAGAAGCGATAGTATACCCAAGATTAGAAAAGGACTGAAAAAAGCCTAAAATAAGGAGAGAATTTTTAATAGACCAAAGACTTGTTAAGTAACCACCTAAAAGGGACCCAAAAATAGTAAAAAGACTTCCCAAAGTTCCAGAAATAAGACCAATTTCAAGTCTGTTAAACCCTCTGTCTACCCAAAATGGATAAACCATAGCACCAAGCAAAGCATCCCCTATTTTATAGGTGAGAACAAAAAAAAGAAGCAAAAAGANCCTATCTCTTTTTAATATTTCTTTTAAAGGTTCTATAAACTGAGAAGCAAAAGAAATTTGAGACTTTTTTTAGAAGTAGATTTTTAAAAAAGAATTAAAGATTAAAAAGATACCACTTAAAAAGGTTACTAAACTTAATATGTAAAAAATAATTTTGAATCCTAAATAATGACTTATAGCTACAATTCCTCCTCCAAAAATTATGAGAGATATTCTATAGGCTGAAATACGAATTCCGTTAGCTTTGCCCAGAATCTCTGAAGGAATCCATTCTACAACAAATCCGTCAGAAGCTGTATCAAAAAGTGTAGAAAAGAGAGTAAGAAAAAATAAAAATATAAAAAAAGGCAAAGTAGCTGGAGTAAAAAAAGAAAGTGCAAAAATGCTTACAGAAATCCCTATAAGGGAAATTCCCATCCAAAAACTTTTGTAAAAATATCTATCTATGAAAGGTGCAAAAAGAAGTCTTAAACTCCAAGGTAATCCTGCTATAGAAAAAAGTCCTATAGTTTTTAAATCTATTCCTTCACTTCTAAAGAANACAGGAATAAAAGTATANAAAAAACCAAAAGNAAGCCCAGAGAAAAAATAAATAAANCCTATATAAAATAGTTTTTTGTTAAACATTTCAAAAATTTAAAAACAAATTATATTTTAGTATCCTAAAAAGAAAAGCACCTAAATATGAAAAACAAGATTTATCAAGTAATTTTAAAGGTCCCCTATACTAAAAAAGAAAAGGTAGAAGACTTTCTATATGCACATATTCAAAAAGGCTGGGAAACTATTGAAAAGAAATTTAGAGTTTATTTTATCCTTTATCTAAATGAAGAAAGTCCTGAATTAGCTCTTCTTGAAGAATTTTTAGAAAAAAATTCAGAGATTAATGTAGAGTACAAACTATTAAAAGAAGAAAATTGGGAAGAAATTTGGAAAGCCCATTTTAAACCTCTTAAAATAGGAAAGTATTTAGTAATTATTCCTCCTTGGGAAAAATACGAACCAAATCCTTATGAAGTGGTAGTTATAATTGAAGCAGGTCAAGCTTTTGGTACAGGACATCACCCTACAACTAAAATGATGCTCGAAAACATAGAAATTTTTAAAGAAAGAATAAAGGATACAAACCTCAAAATAATTGATATTGGATGTGGAACTGGTATTTTAAGTATTGCCTGCGCAAAACTTTTCAAGAATTCTACTATTTTTGCTATAGATATAGATGAACTTGCCATAGAGGCATCTAAGGAAAATGCAATTTTAAATAAAGTTGAAGACAAGATCATTATTCAAAAAGAGATTCCTCAAGAAAAATTTCATTTAATTCTTGCCAATATTGGTTATAGAGAAATTAAAAATTTAGC
>Ga0065719_102137_pt1 | contig 20417 bp, 22 predicted proteins | sample GBSCel85sediment_FD_59106 | JGI IMG/M metagenome (GOLD analysis project Ga0065719, IMG submission 59106) | Hot spring sediment microbial communities from Great Boiling Spring, Nevada - Cellulolytic enrichment CS 85C v3 (version 3) | ecosystem: Environmental > Aquatic > Thermal springs > Hot... | reverse complement strand
GTCAGAATTTAATTAATCAAATTTTCCTACAATAAAAATTTTATCAAAAATATAAGGAGGAGCTTATGCGTATAGCTCAAGTTGCTCCACTTTATGAAAGTGTTCCTCCCAAACTTTATGGAGGAACTGAGAGAGTAGTTTCTTATTTAACAGAAGAACTTGTTAATATGGGATATGAAGTTATTCTTTTTGCTAGTGGAGACTCCCAAACTAAAGCTCGCTTAGTTCCTATTTGTCCACGTGCTCTAAGGCTTGATAAAAATTGTAGAGATTCTTTAATTTGGCATCTTTATATGTTAGAAGAAGTTTTTAAGAAAGCTAAACTTTTTGATATAATTCATTTTCATATTGAATACTTACATTTACCTTTAGCTACTCGATATAATGTTTCTTTTATTACTACCCTTCATGGCAGACTTGATCTTCCAGAATATGTTCCTTTTTTTAAAAAATTTAAAGATTTACCTTTTATTTCTATTTCTTATTCGCAAAGGAAAGGACTTCCTTGGTTAAATTGGCAAGCAAATGTTTATCATGGTCTTCCTAAGGACCTATATAAATTTTAGTCCTGAAAAAGGTAAATATTTAGCTTTCCTTGGAAGAATTTCACCTGAAAAAAGACCTGATAGAGCTATTGAAATTGCAGAAAAATTTGGTATGGAATTAAAAATTGCAGCCAAGGTTGATAAAGCTGATGAGGTCTATTTTAAGGAAGTAATTAAACCCATGCTCAAAAATCCTTGGGTAGAATTTATTGGAGAAATTGGAGAAAAAGAAAAAAATGAATTCTTAGGTAAAGCTTATGCATTAGTATTTCCTATAGATTGGCCAGAACCTTTTGGATTAGTTATGATAGAATCTCTTGCTTGTGGAACTCCAGTTGTTGCTTGGAATTGTGGATCTGTACCAGAAATTATAAAAGATGGCAAAACAGGTTTCATTGTAGATAGCATAGATTCAGCAATTTATGCCCTTGATAAGGTAGCTAATCTTAATAGATATGATTGTAGAAGGGAATTTGAAGAAAGATTTACAGCAAGAAGAATGGCTGAAGAATATCTTCATATTTACCAAAAAATTGCTAAAAAAGAAATTTTACTTAAAGCTGTATAATTCTTAAATGAAAGAAAATTCTTTTATAGAAAGTTTTATAGAAAGCTATACCTTAAAACATGAAGAGAGTTTTGCAATTTTTGATTATTACGGAAATATAGATATCAGTAAAAATAATGAGGAAGGGATCTATTATGAGGGTACTCGATTTCTTTCTTACTGGAAATTTTATCTCTTTGATAAAAATCCAATTCTTTTAAGTTCGGCGGTTAAAGAGGATAATTCCCTTTTAACGGTAGATTTAACAAATCCAGACATCATAAAAAATGGAGAAATTATAATTCCTAAAGGTAATATTCATATTCTAAGATCTAAATTTTTGTATGAAAATTGTTGCTATGAAAAAATTTATCTTAAAAATTTTTTTCTTCTCCCTGTAGAATTAGAATTAAATTTTTATTTTCAATAATGATTTTGCAGATATATTTGAAGTTAGAGGTTGTAAAAGAAAAAGGAAAGGGAAGTTTTTTCCTGTAGAAGTAAAAAAAGATAAAATAAAGTTTATTTATGAAGGACTTGATAATATTATAAGAGAAACAATTGTTTCTTTTAATCCTCTTCCTGAAAATATATTTTCTACTAAAGCGACTTATAAAATTAAATTAAATCCAAAAGAGAGTTATACTTTTTATTTAACTGTTAAATGTTTAATAGAAAAACAAAATTTAACAAAATGTTCTTATAAAAAGGCGCTTTATTACATAAAAAGGCGTGTAAAGGATTGGGAAAATAAAAGTTGTAAGATTTATACATCTAATGAACAATTTAATCAATGGCTTAAAAGATCGTGGGCTGATATAATAATGCTTACTACTTCTACAGAATATGGGGTTTATCCTTATGCAGGTATTCCATGGTTTAATACTGTTTTCGGAAGAGATGGTATTATTACAGCTTTAGAGTGTTTATGGATAAATCCCTCTATTGCTAAAGGAACTCTGGCATTTTTAGCTCATCATCAAGCTAAGGAGTTTAATCCTGAACAAGATGCAGAACCAGGTAAAATTATTCATGAAATAAGAAAAGGGGAAATGGCAAGAACTGGGGAAATTCCTTATTCTAAGTATTATGGAAGCGTTGATGCAACTCCTCTTTTTGTGATCTTAGCCAGTAAATATTTTGAAAGGACAGGAGATATAGATTTTATCAAAAGCATTTGGGAAAATATAGTATTAGCAATTTCTTGGATAGATAATTACGGAGATGTAGATGGAGATGGATTTGTAGAATATTTTCCCTCTAAAAAGGGATTAACTAATAAAGGATGGAAAGACTCTGAAGATAGCATTTTTTATGAGGATGGTACATTAGTTAAACCGCCTATAGCTTTGGTTGAAGTTCAGGGATATGTTTATAAAGCAAAAAAAGAAGCTTCTAAATTAGCAAGAATCCTTGGGAAAAAAGAGCTAGCTTTAAAATGGGAAAAATCTGCAGAAGAAATAAAAGAGTTAATTGAAGAAAAATTTTGGTGTGATGAAATTAACTGTTATGTTTTGGCTTTAGATGGAGACAAAAGACAATGTAAAGTAAGAACAAGTAATGCGGGGCATTTACTTTTTAGCAAGGCTATCACTCTTTCTAAAGCTCGTATACTTGCTTCTTTATTTTTTGAAAAACACTTCTTTTCTGGATGGGGGATAAGAACCTTATCTTCCTTAGAGGTTCGTTATAATCCTTTATCTTATCATAATGGTTCTGTTTGGCCCCATGATAATGCACTTATTGCTTTTGGTTTTTCTTTATATGGATTTAAAGAAGAGGCTATGAAAATATTGAAAGCTCTTTTTGAAGCCAGTACTTTTTTTAAACTTCACAGAATTCCGGGAACTCTTTTGTGGATTTGAAAGAAGACCTAATGAAGGACCAACTTATTATCCAGTTGCTTGTCATCCACAAGCTTGGTCTGCTGGAGCTGTATTTTTAATTCTTCAAGGGTGTCTTGGGCTTTCTTTTGAGAAAAATGAAATAATTTTTAAACACCCCATGCTTCCACAATTTCTTGAAGAATTATGGATAAAAGATCTCGCAGTAAAAAATGGTAAAGTTGATCTTTATCTTAAAAGATACGGAAATGATGTAGTTGTAAATATAATTAAAAAAGAAGGAGAAGTGAAAATTTTTATTGAAAAATAAAAATTAAGCCCTTACATAACAATAACCTTCATTTTGCCATTCAACAAGTGATACAATTCCTGCTGGAACAGTTTTTCCATTTTGTGGAATTTTTTCAAAAGGAATATTGAAAGCTTTTAAAGCATTTTCACAAAAGTAAACTTCACCTCCTAAACTTATAATTTCTTGATAAAGAGGGAAAAATTTTTCAAATTCATTTAACACAGTAATACCTTCAAAATTAATTAAAATTCTTACAGAATAAGTATGCTTATCTTTTATTGCTAGAATAAAATTTTTAGCCATTTTTAAACCAGCTTCAAATCTTTTGGAATCTGGAATATGTATAAGAAGTTTTAGATTCATAATAAATTTTCAAATTCCTTTTTAAGAGTTCGAGATAAAAAGGCGATTTAAGGATGTTTTTGGGTTTTCATTTTCATATAATACCCGATAAACTTCTTCACAGATGGGAAGTTCAATTTCAAATTTTTTAGCAAGTTCTCTAACTACTTTTGCTGTTTTAACTCCTTCTGCAACCTGTCTTATATCTATTAAAATTTTTTCAAGTTTTTCTCCCTTTCCAAGTTTATAACCTACTTGATAATTTCTTGAAAGAGTTCCTGTACAAGTTAAAACAAGATCACCAACTCCTGCAAGACCATAAAAGGTATAAAGTTTTCCTCCAAGTTTAGATCCTAAGCGAATTATTTCTATAAGTCCTCTGGTAATAAGACTTGCTCTGGCATTAAGTCCCAGTTCCAGTCCATCACTAATTCCTGAGGCAATAGCTATAACATTTTTTAAAGCACCCGCTATTTCTACTCCTACAGGATCATCACTTCTATAGACTCTAAAATAGGGCATAGCTAAAAGTTCTTGCATTTTTTTTGTTTCTTCCTCTTTCTCTCCTCCTAGCACAACAGCAGTAGGTAACTTCAAAGCTACTTCTTTAGCAAAAGAAGGACCTCCTAAAACAAAAATCTTACAATCCTTAGGCAAGGTTTCTTTTAGGATATTAAAAGGTGTTTTTTTTGTTTCCCAATCTATACCTTTTATACCAGAGATATGATAAGTGATTTTACTTATATAGGTTTTTAATTTTTCCAAATTTTCTTTTAAAGCAAAAGAGGGAATGGTCCAAAGAATTATTTGAGAATCTTTAAAGGCTTTTTTTGGTTCCAGTTCAGCTTTTACTTTTTCAGATAGTTTAATTCCAGGCAGATAAAATGGGTTTTCTTTTTCTTTATTTATAGCTTCATAAACTGCTTCTCTTCTTACTAAAAGTGAGACTTCGAAATTTTTTTCTCCTAAGATTTTAGCAAGAGCTGTTCCCCAACTTCCTCCACCTATTATAGTAATTTTCATTTCAAATAACTCCTCTTAAATTAAAATTATTTTAATTTCTGCCACTTCCAAAGTGGGAGAAAGTAGTTTAAGGTATTAAATATTTTTGCATATTTTTAGGTACCCACCATTTTTCTATATTATATCCAATTCCTATAGGGGAAACCTTAATTCCTTTAAATCTTTTATGAATAGCTTCCAAACTCATAGGAATGTATAAAAAAGTGTATGGTTGATCTTCTGCTAAAATTTCTTGTATTTGATAATAAATTTTTTTTCTTTTTTCTCTATCTAAGGTATATCTTCCCTCTTCTAAAAGTTTATCAAGTTTGGGATTGCAATAATTTATAAAATTTAAACCCGGGGGTTTTGTTTTAGAGCAATGAAAAATATCATAAAGATCAGGATCAGGACCAGTTGCCCATCCTAAAATTACCGCAGAAAATCTTCTTGTGTCTATAAACTGGTGAATAAGAGTAGTCCATTCCATCACTCTTATATTTACCTTAATTCCTATCTGAGAGAGTTGTCTTTGAATAATTTGAGCTGCAAGGAGTCTTGAAAGATTTCCTTGATTTATAAGAATAGTAAATTCAAAAGGGTTACCATCTTTTTCTAAAATTCCATCTTTTCCTTTGGTAAAACCAGCTAATTTTAATAATTCAAGGGCTTTTTGTGGATTGTAGGGACAGGAATTTTCAATATTTTTATTATAAAACCAGGTATCAGGTTTATAAGGTCCGTATGCAGGTATTCCCTGACCTAAAAGAGCACCCTTTACAATTTCCTCTTTGTTTATTGCATAACAAAGCGCTTTTCTTACTCTTTTGTCTTTAAAAAATGGGTGATTTAAATTATAACCAATATAAGTAAAAGAAAAGGAAGAATATTTATAAATGTTAAATTGGCTTTTTAATTCACTTTCTCTTTGAAGTTTTAAATACTGTAAGGGAGTAAGGGAAATCCAATCAATACCACCTGATTTTAATTCCATAAAGAGTGTTGAGGGATCAGGAATTATTCTATAAATCAAATAATTTAAATAAGGTCTTCCCTCGTAATAAAGAGGATTATATTTTAAAAGTATTTCCTGTTGTGTTTTCCATCTTTCTAATTTAAAAGGACCATTACCAACAGGATTTCTTCCAAAAACATTCTTTAAATAATCTAAACTTTTTCCTTCAAGGATATGCTTAGGTAAAACAACTAGATTCCCCCAAGAAGGTAAAGCTAAGGCAAAGGGTCTTTTATAAGTTACTTTAAAAGTATAGGGATCAATAATTTTAAAATCTTGAACTTCTAAAAAATCACTTGCATAAGGAGAGGGAATTTTAGATGAGGTAATGAGTTTAAAGCCAAAATAAACATCCTCTGCAGTTACTTCAACCCCATCTGCCCATTTAACCCCTTTTTTTAAATAAAAAGTTATGGTTTTTTGATCAGGAGATATTTCAAATTTTTCAGCAAGGTCTCCTATTATTCTAAGATCTGGTGCATATTTTACTACACCTAAAAAAATGCGTCCTGCTACTTCATGACTCATTACATCAGTTGCTATCATTGGAATAAGAATACTCGCATCAGCTATAGAGCCTATAATTAAAGCATCTCCATAATCGGGAATATTTTTCGATAAATTAGATGTATTTTCAATGGCAAAAGAAGAGAAAAGAAAAAAAGTAGACAAGATAATTATAAAAAAAACTTTAATTTTCATTGGAGTTTTCTTTTTCATTTAAAAATTTTTTTAAAAAAAACAGCCAATCCTCTTGCAAAAACAAGAAAAAATATACCTAATGACCATAAGAAAATATCAATACCAGAAAATTTCCCTTCAAAAAGAAAAATCATAAATTCTCTTATAAGAAAAGCTATTATAGCTTCGATAAGGATTTCCATATGCACTTGATGGTGTTCAAAATATTCTACAAAGGCTCTTATAAGTTCCAAAATAACTATAAGAGATAGAATATTTATTACTAGCTCTTTAATCCCCAATCTTACAGTTTTTTCAGTAACAATATATCCTAATTCTGAAATAGTTCTAATAATTATTACTGCAGTTACAAATAATAGTATTATAACAACGAAATTATAAGAAATTCTTATAATATTAGAATAAATTTTTAAGAAAAAGTTCTGCCAATTAATCATTTTTTTCTCCTAAGAGGATTGTTTTTAAAGGTGTATATTTGGGACCAGATGGGAAAAGATCACTTTTAAAGATTATGAGCTCTTTTACCAAAAAGGACTTTCCTTTTAATTTTTCTGAAGCCCTTTTGAGTTCCTCAAAAAATTTTCCCAGAGCTACAGGATCTGTTTTTTCTTTAACCCGGAGTAAAGTTACATGAGGATGGAATTCCTCTCTTTCTTCTTTTAATTTTAAAGGTTTAAAAGCTTTTTTCAATAAATTATCAAGCTTAAAAAGATTATTAGAAGCTGAATTTATCCCAATCCATATTACTCTGGGTGTGCCTTTTAAAGGAAAATAGGAGGCGAGATCAAGTTCAAGTTCGAAAGGTTCTAATTTTTTGCAGACTTCTTTACACTTTTCATAAATTTTTTCTACTAAATTTTCTGAGATATTTCCAAAAAAACGGAGAGTAAGATGTAAATTTTCTTCTTCCACCCATTTTAATTTTAAACCCTCGTAATTGAGAACTTTGCTCAAATTAAAAAGTTCTTTCTTTAATTCCTGTGGCAAATCTATAGCTAAAAAAGCTCTCACCATAAAGAAGGTACCTCCTCAAAATATCAAGGGATGTATAACTTGCCAAAAGCTGGATCTGGTTTCTATCTCCTGATAGGCTAAATCTAAAAGCTTTTATTTTGTTTTTATAAGAAAAGCCTATATAAACTGTGCCTATAGGATTTTCAGGTGTTCCTCCAGTTGGGCCAGCAAAACCTGTTATACTTAAAGCATAATNTACTTTTGTTTTTTTTCTTAATCCTTCTGCCATTTCCATAGCAACTTCATAACTTACTACATCAAATTTTTCTATGGTTTCCTTTTTAACTCCCAAGAGTTCTATTTTGCTTTCAGCACTATAAGTAACAAATCCTCTATCAAAATAAAGAGAACTTCCAGAAACCGAAGTAATTATTGAAGCAAGCATACCCCCTGTACAAGATTCAGCAGTAGCAAGTTTTTCCTCCCGGTTTTTTAAAAGTTCTCCAATTACTTGAGGTAAACTTTCATCCTTTTCGCTTACTAAATAAGGTAAAAAGGTTTCTTTTAATTTATTTATAAAAACTTCTAAATCTTTTTCTTCTTTTCCTTGTAAAATTAATTTAAGTTCTGGGAATATTGGATAATAGCCTATTTTGATAGGAGAAAGAATATCTTCTGGGAGGCTACTTATAACCTGATTGAGATCAGTTTCGTTAAGATCAAAAAAATCTAAGGGTTTTGATAATTTTTTTAGTTCTTTCAGGAAATAATTCTAAAAGTTTTGGTATAACTTCTGTTTGAAGGAGATTTTCAAACTGATAGGGAACACCTGGTAGAAAAAAAAGAGGTTTATTTTTTATTTTTAAAAGATATCCTGCAGAAGAAAAGTTTTTTGATAAAGGAATTGCACCTTCTGGAATTAAAGCCATCTTTTTTGCAATTTCTTGGGATTTCCTATATTCCTTAGCTGAATAAATAGCAGAAAGAAAGTTCTTATTTTCTTTTAATTCTAAGTTAAAAGCCTTTGCTACGGCTAAATTAGTTAAATCGTCATCTGTAGGGCCAAGGCCACCACAGATTATTAGAAACTCATATTTTTCAATAAGATTTTTTAGATATTCAGAAATGATTCCAATTTTATCTGGCAAAGTAACAATTTCGCCAATTTCAAATCCATAGGAAGTTAATATTCTTCCTGCAAAAACACTATTAGTATTCTCAACAGCACCACAGATGAGTTCATCTCCAATAAAAATCAAAGCCCCAATCATTTTAAATAAATCTTATATTAGACTTAAATATTTGGCAATATGTAAAAGAAGGATTACAAAAAAATTGGTTAAAATTCCTGCTATTATATCGTCAATCACGATTCCCCATCCATAAGGAAGAGTTTCAGATATCTTTAAGGGATAGGGTTTTTTAATATCTACAATTCTAAAAATAATAAAAGCGAGTATAAACTCCATTAAGGTATTTTTACCTAATACGCTTATCCACATTCCTGCAATCTCGTCTATTACTACAAAATCAGGATCTTTATCTTTTAAAAATTTAGAAACCCAATCAGAACTTATTATCCCAATAATAATAATTCCTAAAATTAGGAATAACTGATAAATTAAGGAAAGATTTTTTAAAAACCAAAAAATGATTAAACCTTCTAAGGAACCAAAAGTTCCTGGACAAGGAGGTAAAAATCCTATTAGAGCTCCTGAAGAAATAAAGACCCAAAAAAAATTTTTATCAAATTGGTTAAAAGGGAGGATTTTGTAATTCCTTTTCAAATTCATTATAATTTTCCAAATCTATAAGATTTCTCAATTTCCATAAATAAAGTTTTATTTTTAATTTTTTTTCTTCAGATTTTGTATTTCTGAGAGCTTCTTCTGCCATTTCTTCCATTTTTTTATATCTTTTTAAAGCCGAACTTCTTAAACTATCTTTATAGGCCTTAACCTTTTCTAAAAGCTCCCTTGCCATGGAATTAACTTTTTTTAATTCCTTTTCTGCAGTTTTATAGTATTTGCCTTGATAGAGTTCTTTTGCCTTTTCCCAAGCATTTAAAACTTTTTCATATTCATCTTTGAAAAGTTCATTAGCTTTATAAATTTTGAGTTCATTTATTAGGTTTTCTGTTTCATTATAGAGTTCCTTTGGAGCTGGATAAAGAGTGATGTATCTTTTAATATAAGGAATATTGCTTAATAGAACTTTTATTTTTTCAATTGTTCTTTCCTTGAATTCATAAGAATAAGATTTTAAGGGAGAACAGGAATTTAAAAAAATTAAAATCAAAAAAAGAGAAACCAATTTTTTAAATTTGTTAATCCTCATAAAGTTTCTTTGATTAAATTTTCCAAAGCAGATTTTATATTTTCAAATTTAAAATTAAAGCCAGCGGATAAAAGGTTTTTAGGGTATGCTTTAATGCTTGAGGTTATAGCATTTGCAACCTCTCCAAAGAAAAGTTTCATAACAAAGATAGGAACTCTAAAGAAAGTGGGTCTTTTTAGTATACTTCCCAAAGTTTTAGTAAATTCTTTATTAGTTACAGGATTTGGAGAAACAAAATTATATATTCCTTCTTTTTCGTTTTTGATGAGAAATAAAATAGCAGAGACAAGATCATCTATATGTATCCAAGAAAACCACTGGTTACCTTTTCCCAGAGTTCCTCCAAGCCCCCATTTAAATATAGGTAAAATTTTAGAAAGCATCCCTCCTTTCCCAAGGACAATACCAAATCTGGTAATAATTACCTTTCCCCCTTTCTCTTTAGCCTTTAGGGCACTTTTTTCCCATTCTATACAAACTTTTGCCAAAAAAATCATCTCCAGGTGGGCTATCTTCTGTAACTAAAGTTTCACCTTTATCTCCATAATATCCAATAGCTCCCGCATTCACAAGAAAAGCTCCGTTTTTTAGAAAAGAAACTATATTCTCTGTAGATTTTACTCTACTTTCTAAAATTAGTTTTTTATAATTTTCGTTCCATCTGGAAAATATATTTTGTCCAGCAAGATTAATTACTATATCAGCGGTATTTAATTGATTTTGCCAATCTCCTTCTTTTGTTGGATCTCCTAAAACAACTTTACAAGGAGAAGGAATTTTTTTAGCTTTTTCTTTATTTCTTGCTAATACATAAATTTCAAAATCTTCTTTTAAAAGCTTAGAGATAAGATGACTCCCTATAAAACCTGTTCCACCTATAACAAAAATCTTTTTCATAATAGGTCTTATATTTTAAATTATTTCTTTTTCACCACTTGCTATTTGAGAAAGAAGAGATAGACTTTTAAGAGAACCTATTCCAATTATTATATCTCCAGCTTCTATTATAGTACTTGCAGAGGGATTAAATTCTATTTTTCCATCAGCTCTTTTAATACCAATTACTATAACTTTTAATTTTTCGCCAATTTTTGCATCTTTTAAGGTTTTCCCTACTAATTTAGAATCTCTTGAAACTAAAATTTCTTCAATTTGGATATCTTTAAATTCTGAACCTGTAGCAAACTCTAAAAAATCTATTACATTTGGTCTAAGAACAGATTGAGCAATTCTTAAACCCCCTATATGATAAGGACATATAGCTTTATTTGCACCAGCCATTTTTAATTTAATTCTTGCTTCTTCATCTGTTGCACGAGCAACTATAAATATTTCTGGATTTAAAAATCTTGCACTAACAACTACATAAAGATTTTCTGCATCAGAAGGTAAAAGAGAGATTATACCTTTTGCTCTTTTAATTCCTGCGGATTTAAGAATTTCATCTTTTGTTGCATCACCTATGAGATAAAGAAGACCCTCTTCATCTTTTACATTTTCTTCAAATTTTTCAATTACTACAAAATCTACATTATTAGCTTTAAATTCTTTGCAAAGTATTTTTCCCATTCTTCCATATCCACATACAATATAATGGTTGTTTAAAGCGGAAATTTCTTTTTTCATTTTCTTTTTTTTAAACACCTCCTTTATTTCACCNTCTATTAATATTTTNACACCACTTGTCATAGCATAAGCAAAAACACCAAAGCCACTAAAAATAAGTATTATAGTAAAAAATTTCCCAACATCACTTAATTCTTTTACCTCTTTAAAACCTACAGTAGCTACAGTAATTATGGTCATATAAAGAGCATTCAAAAAATCAAGCTCCTCAATTACCATATATCCAACTGTTCCAAAAGTTATAACTCCTAAAATTAAGCTTGAAATAATTATGAGCTTTTTTTTGATTTCAAGCTCATCCATGATTTTAATAATATTAGATTTTTAATAAAAAATCAAGAAAAATAGCTCTTTTGTGTATTTAATTAGAAATTTATTATGGCTATTGTTGGTTCAAAACATTTGTTTATAACTACTGAACTTACACCACCAAGGACAAGGTCTTTAAGTGCTGAACGCCCCTTTCTTCCCATGATTACAAGATCATAATTCCCATCTTTTATTTCTTTAACAATCTCCTCTTTTGGAAAACCAATAGATGTTTTTGTTTCAATTAATTTTTCATTAACTCCCTCATTTAAAAACCTCTTTTCAGCTTTATTAAGAATTTCTTTTGCTTCTTCTTCAGGATTTATTCCCTCTTTTACTTTTTCAAGATAAAGGGAAAGATTAATAACTCTTAAAAGGGTTATCTTATTTATGCCTTTAACAACTTTTGCTAAGCATAATGCATGTTCAACTGCTTTTATTGAATACTCTGAACCATCAACAGGAACTAAAATTTTAGAGACAGGATTTTCTTCAGAAATCTTTTCTCCCACAAGATAGATATTGTGATTTATTAATCCATGTAAAACTTTAACTTGATACACTTCCAAGAAAAAATTCTTTTAGTTCTGAAACTCCTCTTCTTCCAAGCATTACTATTTGAAAATCTTCTTTTTCCACAATTTCAATTATTTTATTTCCTGGGTCTCCTTCTTCAATTCTTTTTTCTATTAAGCCGGCAAATTCAAAATTTTTTAATATTTTCTCATAATCTAATAAAAAGGGCATTATATCTTCTTTAATGTGTTTTTCTTTTATTCTTTTAAAAATTTCTGTTTCTTTTACAAGCTCTGTTCTTAAATCAATATTTTTCATGTGTTCACTTAAATATCCACCTGCCATTACATGGAGAAGGGTAATCTTTGAAGTTTTAATATCTTTAAGTAAGGCCCCAGCGAATTTAACTGCTCTTAAGGAGTTTGGACTTCTATCAACTGGTAATAAAACTTTATCAAAAGGGCATTTAACCATTTTTTTCTTCGCTATTTTAATAAAAAATTAAAAGCCAAATATTACAAATTATAATAGTAATTAACATATAGACAAAAGCATACTTCATAAATCCAAAAAAGCTTATTCTGTAACCTGCAGCCTCTGCGATTCCTACTGTTACTACATTAGCAGAAGCACCAATCATGGTTCCGTTTCCTCCCAAACAGGCTCCCAAAGCAAGTGCCCACCAAAGAACATTACTTTCAGCACCAGGAATTACTTTGGTAAGATAGGCAACTATTGGTAACATTGTAGCTGTAAAGGGGATGTTATCTACAAAGGCACTCATTATAGCTGAAACCCATAAAATTAAACATATTGCAATAGTTAAATTTCCAGCTGAAAGCTTATAAACCCAATCTGCAATAACTGCAAGCAAACCTACTTCCTCCAAAGCACCAACGAGCATAAAAAGAAAAATAAAGAATAAAAGGGTTGTCCATTCTATGTCTTTTTCTATTAATTCAAGTAAATTTACTTTTTTGGTTAAAATTGAGTAGGTAAAAAGAAGTCCTGCCCCAAACAAGGCAGGAATACTTACTTCCATATGCCAGATTCCATGTGTTACGAAAAAGGCAATAACAATTGCCATAACAAAAAGCCCGTATTTAAGAAGGTTTCTATCTTTTATTTTATATTCCTCTTTTAAATAGTTAATAAAGGAATCTATATCCTCAACTTTTCCTTTCTCGTATTCCTTTGCATAAAAAAACTTATTGTACACAACTAAAACTATCATGCAGATAATGATAACAGGTGTTAGNGCATAGACAAACTGCATAAAGGTAAGACCTGCATATGAACCAATCATTATATTTGGTGGATCACCGATAAGGGTTGCAGCTCCACCAGCATTTGATGCCATAATACCAGGAATAAGCAAACTCAAGGGATTTATTTTTAAAGCTATGGCAATTTCTATTAAAACAGGTGTATAAAGAAGCATAGTGGTTACATTATCAAGAAAGGCAGAACTAACAGCAATAAAAAAACAAGAAATTATTGCCAGAGCCATAACATTTCCTTTTGCAATCTTATAGGACATATAGGCACACCACTGAAAAACTCCTGTATGTTTAAGTATTCCAACTATTATCATCATTCCTAAGAGAAGAAAGATTACGTTCATATCAATGGCTTCAATTGCTCTTTCAAAAGAAATGATATGAAACTCAGGGTTAAAGTTCCCAAAAGTATAGGTTAAAATGAGCATTGTTGCAGCACCTATCATAGCTGCAACTGTTCTATGAAGAAGTTCAAAGGATATAAGGGCATAGGTAATAAGAAAAACTAAGGTGGCAATCCAGAAAGCAGATCCAAATTTTCTTTCAATCATTATGTCTTTTTTTAAATAAAATTGATTTTCTTTAACCGCAAACTCCTCTTTTTTTAGGTCAACAAGGGTTTTTTTATAAGAGTTTTTTACGATTTCAAGTTGAATTTTAGTATTTTCAATTACACCTTTGGGAAGATGAAATTCAATCTGAAAGGTTCCATGAGAAGAGGTAAGCACTTTATCAACCTCTTTATGTTCTGCTATCAGTTTATGAGGTTTACCATTTACAAATATTCTTATTTCAGCTTCGTTTACAGGTTCTTTGTGAGGGTCAAGGATTTTTCCTGAAATGTAAAATATATCTAAATCTTTTTGTACTTCCTCTGCAAAGGCAGAAATATTTAAAAGGAAAGACAAAAAAAATAGAATTATAAATAACTTTTTCATTAGTCCTACCTAAATACCATTTTTTTTCTCATCAATTACTGCATAAGCAGAAATTTTCTGTAGACATAAGGATAAATGTTATCTATTTATTTTAAAAATATTAGTCTTTCAAGCAAGGGTTAAATTTTATTATAAGAAAAAATCGAAATAAAAATTTGGAAAATTTAAAATTTTATTATTGAACAAAAATTAATCAAATTTGACTTTTTTAAAAAATAATTTAAAATTTTTATGAAAAAAATTTTAAGCAAATAATCTAATTAATCTTTTTAGGCATAATTTAAGTCTTTTTAAGTTTTTTTAAGAATTTTTAAGATTATTAAAAAGGCAGAGTATCGTGAAAAGGAGAATCAATTATATTGTAAAATTAGACCATATAAAAGAATTATCAGATAAAGAAAAAAAGAGATTAAAGAAGGTAGTTAAAAAATTCCCATTTAGAACAAATGAATATTATCTTTCTCTTATAAATTGGGAAGATCCTAATGATCCTATAAGAAAAATTTCAATCCCCTCTGAAGAAGAACTTATAACATGGGGCAAATTAGATCCATCTAATGAAAAGAAATATATGAAAATTTGTGGGCTTGAACATAAATATTCAGATACAGCAGTGATTTTAGTAACTAATGTATGTGCTATGTATTGTAGATTTTGTTTTAGAAAAAGACTTTTTGTTAATAAAGGTGAAGAAATAGCATTTGATATTTCAAAAAGTTTGGAATACATAAAAAAACATCCAGAGATAAACAATGTGCTTTTAACTGGTGGAGATCCTTTAATTTTAAATACTTCTAAACTTGAAAGTATTTTAGAGAAATTGAGTAATATTTTTCATGTAAGAATAGTAAGGATAGGTTCAAAGATACTAGCCTCAAATCCCTTTAGAATAATTAATGATTCTTCACTTCTTAGAGTTTTTGAAAAATTTAATTTACAAAGGGATAAAAAACTCTATCTTATAACTCACTTTAACCATCCGAAGGAATTAACAAAAGAAGCAAAAAAAGCAATAAGACTTATTCAGAAAACAGGAACAATTATATATAATCAAACACCTATCTTAAAAGGAATTAATGATAACGTTGAAACTCTTAAGATTCTTATTGAAGAACTTTCTTTTAATGGAGTTGTTCCCTATTATTTTTTTCAGTGTAGACCTGTTATAGGAAATAAAATGTTTTCTACAAAAATTGAAGACACTATAGATATAATAGAGTTAGCAAGAGCAAAAGTTTCAGGTCTTGCTGCTAAAATTAGATATGTAATGTCTCATGAAACAGGGAAAATTGAAATTCTTGGAAAGACTAAAGATTTAATATTTTTTAGATATCATAGAGCAGCCAATCCTGAAAACCAGGGTAAGTTCATGATTTACAAAAGGAATCCATTAGCCTATTGGTTTGATGACTACACAGAGTTGATAGAGGAGTATAAAATAAATGAATAATGAAAAAGCCTTTAATTTCCGTTATTATTCCTACTTATAATAGAGCATATATTTTGTCTAAAGCTATAGAAAGTGTTTTAAATCAAACCTTTAAAGATTTAGAAATTATAGTAGTTGATGATGGTTCAACAGATTCTACACCTTATTTAATCAGTAAATATCCGGTTAAGTATGTAAGAAAGCCTAATCAAGGAGTAGCAAAAGCAAGAAATACAGGAATATTAAAATCTAAAGGAGATTTTATTGCTTTTCTAGATAGCGATGATGTTTTTGTTGAAACTAAGCTGGAAAAACAAATTAAATTTTTAGAAAAATATCCAGAATATAAAATTGTTCAAACAGAAGAAATTTGGTATAAAGGAGAAAGGAAAATAAATCCTAAAAAAATTCATCAAAAAGCAGAGGGATGGTTTTTTGATAGAGCTATAAAACTTTGTGTAGTTTCTATTTCCACCGTTTTAATTAAAAAAGAAATATTTAATGAGATAGGTCTTTTTGATGAAAGTTTCCCAGTTTGTGAAGATTATGAATTTTGGTTAAGAGTAGCCTTAAAAATGCCAGTTGGGCTTATTAAAGAATATTTAGTTATAAAAAGCGGAGGCAGGCCTGATCAATTATCAGCTAAAAAAGGGACTTGATTATTATAGAGCTCTTGCGCTTATTAAGCTCTTTAAGAACTATCAAAAGGATTTAAAATTAGAACAAAAGATAATGCTTTATGCTGAAGACAAAAAGGAAGTTTGAAATCTTTTATAAAGGTGCATTAAAACACGGAAATTTAGAAAAAGCTTATACTCTTAAAAGGATTTTTGAAGAAACCTTCGGTGATTCTATAATAAGTCCATATAAATATTTAAGAAAATGATGAAAGATATAAATAACTCTATTCAAGAGTGGATTTCTAAAATTTTAAGACCTCTTGAATTTGTTTCCAAAAATAATTTTGCAAATTTACCTAAAACTAAGGGTCTTGAAAGAGCTTTAATAAATCTCATAAATAATGCTCCTTCTGATATAAATCATATTAAAGAAAAACTTTTAGAAATTTCTTTAGATTTAGAGAAAAGTTCTTTAGAAGAAAAAAAAGAAAGAATAGCTAAAATGCTTAAACTACTTAAATCTTTAAATTTTTCTCAAGAAAAAAAGGAGGTAGCTAATTCTGAAGTATCTGAAAAACTAGATTTTTTTACTTGGGAAATCTCAAGAAAAGAAATTTCTCTTGAAACCTATTTAAGGTATAAAGAAATTCTTAAACAGTCTGTTCAATTTTTAAAAGGAATAGGTCCAAGCATTGCTAAAAAGCTTGCCAAAAAAGGTATTCATACTTTAGAAGATCTTCTTTATTTTCTTCCAAGAGATTATGAAGACAGAAGGAAAGTTATTCCTATAGGAGATCTTAGAGAAGGACAAANAGCTGTAGTTTTTGGAGAAATTCTTAAAAGTGGAACNTCTCAACTTTATAAAAGAAAAATATTTTATGCCCAAATTACTGATGGAACAGGCTTTTTAACTCTAAAATGGTTTAATTTTAATGAAAGGGTTTGGAGAAAACTTTTAGCACCTGGGAAAAATATTTTTGTTATTGGAGAAGTTTCTCGTTTTGGAAAAGAATTAGAAATAATACATCCAGAGCTTATAGAAGAAGGTGATGAGGATAAGTTATCTGTAGAAATAGGGCATATTGTACCTGTTTATTCCTCTATAGAAGGAGTATCTGAAAAATATTTTAGAAAAATCATAAAAAGTGCAGTAGAAGAATATGGAGATTATTTAGAAAGTTCTATTCCTTTAGAAATATTGAAAAGAAGGGGTTTTGTACCTTTAAATGTAGCCATTAAAAATTTACATTTCCCAGAGCCAAAAAGAAGATATACTTTTTATTAAAAAGAGGAGAAAGTATTTACCATAAAAAGTCTTTCCTTTGATGAGTTTTTCTTTTTAGAATTAGCTTTAGGTCTAAGAAAGGGAAGAATAAAAAAAGAAAGAGGTATAAAGTTTAACACAGAAAGTAAGTTAGTTGAAGAGTTTATAAAAAAATTGCCCTTTGAATTAACTGATGCCCAAAAAAGAGTAATAGAAGAAATAAAAAATGATATGGCAAAAGAAGTTCCTATGAATAGACTTTTACAAGGAGATGTTGGGTGTGGTAAAACTGTAGTTGCCTTTATTGCTGCTTTAATTGCTATAGATAATGGTTATCAAGTAGCTTTTATGACACCAACTGAAATTTTAGCAGAACAACATTATTACAATTTTCGTCAATATGCTCAATTAATGGGAATTTCAACAGCTTTACTTACAGGAGGAATTCCACCTGCCAAAAAAAGAGAAATTTATCANGGTCTTTCTACAGGTTATATAAATTTTGTAATAGGAACCCATGCCCTTTTTCAAGAAAAAGTAGAAATTAAAAAACTGGGACTTGTTATTATTGATGAACAGCATCGTTTCGGAGTTTTACAAAGGGCTGCTCTTAGAGAAAAGGCAAAAGGAATAATTCCGGACACTTTAGTTATGACAGCAACTCCTATTCCAAGGACTCTTGCCCTTACCATATATGGAGATCTTGATTTATCTATCATTGATGAAATGCCCAAAGGAAGAAAACCAATTATTACTGAACTTTATCATGAATATAACAAAAACAGAGCTTATCAAAAGGCTAAAGAAATTCTAAAAGAAGGGTATCAAGCTTATGTGATACTTCCTCTTATTGAAGAATCTGAAAAAATGGATTTAAAGGCAGTGACTACTTACGGAGAATTTCTTCAAAAAGAAATTTTTAAAGACTTTAAAGTAAGAATATTACATGGAAAAATGAGTTCATACGAAAAGGAAAAAATAATGCATGACTTTAAAAGAAAAGAAATTGATGTTCTTGTTTCTACTACAGTTGTTGAAGTAGGAGTAGATGTTCCTAATGCAACAGTTATGATTATTGAACATGCAGAAAGATTTGGGCTTTCTCAGCTTCATCAATTAAGAGGAAGGGTGGGAAGAAGTGATATACAGTCTTACTGTTTTTTAATAGCCTACAAAATTTCTATGGATAGTCCTGCCTATCAAAGACTTCAAATTTTATGCGAAACTAATGATGGATTTAGAATTGCAGAAGAAGATTTAAAATTAAGAGGACCTGGAGAATTTCTTGGAACAAAACAATCGGGCTATTTAGAATTTAGAGGAGCTGATATAGTTAAAGATTATCCAATACTTCTTCAAGCAAGAGAAGAAGCATTTAAACTTATAGAAAAAGATCCGGAACTTAAAAATTATCCTATTTTAAAAGAAGAACTTATGAGAAGATGGGAAGAAAGACTAAAACTTTCTGAAATAGCCTAAATTGCAGGAGGGAATGAAATGGATGAAAACTTTAGGGTCGGAATTATTGGTGGGAAAGGAAAAATGGGAATTTTTTTTAAAAATTTTTTTGAAAAAAAGGGTTATCCTGTAGAGGTTTCAGATGTTAATACAAAACTTACAAATATTGAGCTTGTCAAAAGAAATAAAATTATCTTAATATCAGTTCCTATAGAAATTTTTCCTGAAGTAGTAAAAGAAATTTCCTCATTTGTTAGAGAAAATCATTGGATAATTGATATTTGTTCTCTTAAAAATGAACCTGTTAAAATAATGAAAAAATTTTTAAAAAAAGGAGAAATTTTAGCTACCCACCCCCTTTTTGGTCCTTATGAAGAGGACCTAAAAGGGAAAACTATAGCCTTTTATCCTGTAAGAGGAAAAGAAATTGTTAAATGGTTTAAAAATTTAATGAGTAGCGAGGGATTAAATTTAGTTAAGATTTCTCCTAAAAAGCATGATGAAATTATGGCTCTTGTTCAGGTTATAAATCATTTCTGGCTTATACTTCTTGCTAAAACAATTAAAGATTCTGGGTTTAATTTAAAAGATTTAGTATACCTTTCAACACCCAGTTTTTTAAGACAACTTCATATTTTAAAACGTCTTGCTAAGCAAGATCCTCAGCTTTATGCCAAAATTCAGCTCGAAAATCCTTTAGGAGAAAAATTTAGAAATCTTTTATGTAGAAATTGTAAAAATTTAGCAAAAGCTTTTAATTCAGAGAGGGCTGAAGAGGAGTTTAAAAAATATTTTATCTTAGCAAAAAAGATTGCTGAAGAATTAGAGATACTTCTTGATAAAATCTTTCCTGAGAAAATATAAAAGAAGAATTCCAGAAATTATCATTATTAAGCATAAAAATTGACCCATGGTCATCCAACCTAAAAATAAATTAAAACTTTGAGCAGGCTCTCTTAAAAATTCAAAAAGAAATCTTAGAGTTCCGTAAAGAATTAAAAAGATAGCTAATTTTGTTCCATAAGGCCATTCTTTTTTTCTTAAATTCCACATAAATAAAAATAAGAAAAGCCCGGTAAGTAAGCATTCATAAAGTTGGACAGGGTGTCTGGGAATAGGTCCTCCCTCAGGAAAAATTATAGCCCATGGAAGATTACTTGGTTTACCGTATAATTCCCCATTTATAAAATTTCCTATTCTTCCAAAAAAAAGTCCAATAGGTGCTGTAACTACTATCAAATCAGCCCACCATAAAAAGGATTGTCTATTTTTTTTAATGTAAATATAGCCTGCTAAAACACTCCCTATTAATCCTCCATGAAAGGACATTCCACCTTTCCAGATAGCAATTATTTCTAAAGGATTTTTTAAAAAATAATCAGGATAATAAAAAAAAC
>Ga0065719_100392_pt1 | contig 20458 bp, 19 predicted proteins | sample GBSCel85sediment_FD_59106 | JGI IMG/M metagenome (GOLD analysis project Ga0065719, IMG submission 59106) | Hot spring sediment microbial communities from Great Boiling Spring, Nevada - Cellulolytic enrichment CS 85C v3 (version 3) | ecosystem: Environmental > Aquatic > Thermal springs > Hot... | reverse complement strand
TATTTTTTAAACAAACATTATTTTTAATGTTTTATTTCTATTATTGCTGTTCCTTTTTTAGGTGCGTTAACTTCTATTGTAGTTGAGTTAATTAGGTTTGTCACTATGTCTCCTCCAATTCTTCTAATATCCTTAATCTGGTTTTGTGTATATATTTTGGCTTTCTTTTCATATCCATGGTTAATTAATATGGCTATGTCACTTTCTTTGCCTTTGTATACAGCTATCTCTATTTCTGGGTTGTCGCATCTATATGGTCTTTCTATGTTTGTCTCCTTTGCTATAGATTCATATATTTTGTAATAGTTTTTGCTCCAGTCTATGGTTTCTTGTCTAGCTATTATTGTTTCTATTGGTATTAGTGATAGGTATGCTGTGCCCATACCTCTTTTAGCTTTGAATATTACTGGGTTTCCGTTTTTGTCTATAGCTATTGTTTCAGCATCTATAGCTTTAGCTAGGTATGTATATATTGGTTCTTGAACTTCTATATCTATTTTATCGCCTTTTCTAAGTTCTCCAAAGTCTTTTACAAATTCTATTGTTGTTAAGCCGTGGATTTTATATCCTATAGAACCTGCTTCAAGAATGTTTTCAACACCAAATAGTTCTGTCCATAGATGTGTTGGTGCTTCGTGTAATGCTCTAAGATTTGCAGCCCCTCTTATAACAGATGTGTATACAGCTCCACCACCCTCTACATAGCTATATATTTTTCTCCATGTAGATGAGAGTGCCACTATTGTAGAGGGCATTACAATAAGCTTTTTGCTCTTTATAGCCCTCTCTATATCTAGTTCAAATATCATAGACGCTTGTATACCAGCTACAGATGCCAGAATATATGCTCCTATCAATGGCTGAATTAAAAGCTGTGGCCCAGCTATATCTCTATATCTTATAAATTCATAATCTTTAAATACATAGAATGGTATAACAATAGATGTATCTGAAAATCTTTTAAACTTTTCATGGATACCCATCTCCTCAACTTCTCTAAGCTCTTCAGAAAACCTCTTCACTATATATGCAGCTGGTTTTAATGAACCATCTTTTCTAACTATACCAAATGCAAGCTCTAGAGGTCTCCATTCATATGGAGGATCAGACTCATGTGGAAAGTCTGAAAAGCACCATATAAATGCACCAGATGCTCCATGAGCTAGTGCAGTATATAGAACCTCGTTTATGAATCTAGCTTGTGAGTCTTCAGAAAATTGATGGGTGCTAAAACCAAATTCCTCTAGAACTATAGGTATATCGCCATCATTTGAAAACAGCTCTAGCACAGCACTATATGTATATCCATGTCTTACAACATCACTGTCATAGAGATATAGATGAGGGCCGACGTAATCAACAAAATCTCTAACATTTGGAGTTTCCTGCATATATTCATTTGGTATATCGCCAGATGAAACTACATGGCTAGGATCAATACTTTTAACAGTTTTTGAAAAAGCTCTTAGCAATGCAAGAGCTTCATCTCTATTTCCGGCTTTTTTAACAAGGCTAATCTCATTACTTAAAATCCATCCGCCAACACCATCATAGTCTTTAAACCTTTTAACGATAGCTTCAATGAATCTACATGTCTTTTCAATACTTGATGGAGTGTAAAGATCTTCAAATCTTGTCCATGGAATTCTCCAGTTCTTTCCACTCATATGGCCAACTATAAGACTTGCAAATCCAATAATTCTATTCTCTTCTAAAATTCTAAGAAACTTATCAAGCTTTTCAAAAGAATCTTTATATATATTGACATTTTCATCAGCAAAATCCTCATTCTTAATGAAAAATCTTACAGCTCTAATACCAAGCTCCTTCATAAGCTTAACATCTTCAGCAATATCAGCTTCACTCCAATCTCTCCACATCCTAATATTTGTTTTTCTAGGCCAGTAATTTACACCCAATAGAAATCTAAATCTATTATCAACTAATATTATATTTCCTCTCTTTTCTATCTTCAATATAGCCACCTAAACAATAAAGATAGAATAAATAAGAAATATAAATATTCATGAAATTCTGTAAATTCTATCTCTATAAATATCTTTTCAATAACTTTATCAATATTTTGTTCTTTTAGTATTAGAAGAGAATGTATTATTTCTTTTGCTCTATGAAACTTCTCATCCTTATACATATTTCACACATATCTATTTCAGAACCCTGTATTAGCTTATCTGAGAACTCTTTAATTATATTAAATATGTTTGATGTTCTTAATATTTTTTCAAGGTTTTGGATTTTTCTTTTTTTATGTATTACATAGTTGATTAGAGGCTGTGGTATCTTTGCTAATTTAGCTGCTTGGAACTGAGATAAGTTATATCTGCTCATTAAATCTAATGCTATAGCTATTCTTACAGCAGTTGAATAGCTTTTTATAAATCGTTCGCAAAACGATTTTCTAATCATATTAATTACACCTCTAACTCATCTACAGTCTTCTCTATATAAATTTCATAAAAGTTATCCCTATTATATATCTCCATCTTTGCTACTCCAAATAACTCAATGGTTTGCCTCAACATATCTATACATTGCTTAGAAGTTGTCAAAACTACTATCTTCTCATTTTTTCTTGCCTTAGACAGCTCTCTAACAGTCTTTACCAATGGTCCTGGACACTCTTCACCTCTAAAATCAAGATATATCATATTTATCTCCATGAACTTATCTTTCTAAGTCTTTCAACAGCATTTGGAATAACATTTAATGTGTATTCAACATCTTCTTTGCTATGATAGTGAGAAAGCTTAAATAATATACTTCCATGTGCTTCTTCATGTTTTCTACCAATAGCTAATAAGACATGACTTGGCTCTAAAACTCTGCTACTACATGCACTACCACTAGAGACGTATATACCATTTAAGCTAAGCTCAACAGTTAAAGCCTCACCTTCAACATATAAAAAGCTTATATTAGCATTATTAGCCACCCTCATTTCATTTAACGGTCCGTTAACCAGCACGTTTGGAACTTTATCAAGAATGCCATACATCAATCTATCTCTAAGATTCTTAACATAATCTATCCTATAGCTAAAATCGCTAAACATTATCTCAATAGCTTTCTTAAACCCTGCTATAAGAGGAACATTTTCAACACCTGGCCAAAGCTTCTCAACACTTAGCTGGCCTTTTAAAGGTGGTTCAAGCTCTATACCTTTTCTAATATATAGAGCACCTACACCTCTAGGCCCATGAATCTTATGACTGCTAATAGTCATCATATCTATACCAAGCTTCTCTACATCTATAGGTATCCATCCATAGGCATCAGCTGCATCCGTATGGAATATAGCTTTAGGATTTGCGGATTTTACAACATCTATAAGCTCTTTAATTTTCTGTATAGTTCCAATTTCATGGTTAACCATCTGAATGCTGACTAAAACAGTATCTTTATCTATATATAGCTTTAGGATTTCTGGATCTATAAAACCTTCTCTATCAACAGGAACTAGAACTGTTTTAAAGCCAAGCAAATCAGATGCGAATTGAGCGGGAAAAATAACACTTAAATGTTCTATAGACGATAAGACTATTTTCTTGCCTTTATTCTCTTTGTTTTTAAGCAGATATCCTAGAATAGCAAGATTGTTGGCTTCTGTACCACTATGTGTGAAAACAATATTTTCAGGCTCGTTTAACCCTATAGTCTTTGCTATAAGCTCTTTTGTTTCATAGACAACTTCTAGAGCTTCCCATCCAACTCTATGAGTTATAGATGGATGGCCATACCCCTTCTGGTTAAAGTATGGTATCATAGCATCTACAACTTCCTTAGGCACAAAACCACTATTCTCTAAATCAAAATATACCTCTCTATGAGGCTTTCCATGTGCATCTATAAGCTCTTTTACTTTTTGTGACATCGACATAGCTAAGTCCTCTTTCTGGCTATTACCAGACTAGATCCATCATCTATTTTCTTTACATCTTCTACAACATATCCATATTTAGATAAAAACAGTTTCATAGCTCCTTCTGGTATATCATCAGATCTAAACAATATCCTTATCTCATCTATATTCTCAGAAGCAAGTCCAGCTAAAGCATGGCCCAATTTTATAACTGGATGAGATGTACAGCTTACAGAAACGTATCTTAAATCAATCTCTCTACTCTTCATCTATTTTCACCAAGAGCTTTTATAGATCTATAGTATCTCTCCATCATTTCTTCCTCTTCAAAAACCTGCCTCTCTTCAATAGTAAAATCTTTAGGAAGCCAAGATGGATGTTCTCCAATTTTTTTATAGTAAGCCCTTATACCTCTTTTTAAAGCACCAACAGCTAAAATACTACAGTGATATTTTATTGGTGGTAAACCTCCAAGAGAATCTGATATCATTTTCCATGAAATTCTCCAAGCATCTTCTAATTTCTTTCCAGTTATAATATCTGTTAAGATACTTGCTGCAGCAATATTTGCTGCACATCCATAGCTTTCAAAAGTTGCCTTCTCTATAAAATCTTCTCCATTTATACGGTTAATCTTTAGATAAAGCTTTATCATATCTCCACATGCAGGGCTACCAGCACTTTCAACAATAGTAGCATCATTTAGTGGGCCAAGATTCTTTGGATTTCTAAAGATTTCAAGCACCTTTGGGCTATATGGCAATGGTATCCTTGTACTCAATTTAAACACCAATAACAATATTATTATAATAAAATTATAAACTTTACCTAAATGAATACAATCTATCATTGTAACTAACAATAGTTATATGAAATATTCAGTAATGCGATGTACAGAGACAGTTAACAGAGAAAATTTTAAATACATCACTATAAATCTTGTATTGATAAAGCAAGATATTGGTGATGAGATATTGTAGATTTAGAGAAGGCTATATATATACCTAGTGATGAGGTTAGAGAGAAGTTTTCTAAACTTATAGAGTGGTATAGATCTGTTGGAGGACCTGTTATAGTTTCCTATTCTGGTGGTGTTGACAGTTCTGTTGTATTAGCTACAGCTGTATTTGCTCTTGGGTCTAATAACGTTGTTGCTGTTACTGCAATATCTCCTACATATCCTGAGGAAGATTTTCTATGGGCTAAGAAAATAGCTGAGATGTTTAATGTGGAGCATATCCTGGTTGAAAGTAGTGAGCTTAGCGATCCAAATTTCGTAGCTAATCCTCCAAATAGATGTTATTTCTGTAAAAAAAGCCTTGTAAAAGAGCTTCTTAAAGTTGCAGAAAAATATAGAGCTAAAGCTATAGTAGATGGTACAAATGCCTCTGATATATCTAGCCATAGACCAGGCTATCTAGCATTTAGAGAATCAGGTGTTAGAAGCCCTTTAGCAGAGATAGGCTTTACTAAAGAAGAGGTTAGGGTATTAGCAAAGGCATTAAATCTACCGAATTGGGATAAACCCCCTATGGCTTGTCTAGCGTCTAGAATTCCATATGGAGAGCAGATAACAATTGAAAAGCTAAATAGAATTGCAAAAGCAGAAAGTATCGTGAAGAAACTAACAGGTGTAGCTTTGGTTAGGGTTAGAGACCATGGATATATAGCTAGAATAGAAGTGGCTCGCAATGAAAGAGGAAAATTCTTTAGCGAGGATATTATGGATAAGATAGCTGAAGAGCTACAAAAACTTGGATATAGATATGTAGCACTAGATCTATATGGCTATAGAAGTGGAAGTCTAGATGAGTTATTGCCAAAGAAAATCATACCCAGAGAGATAAATAAGATAACAGAAATGTAATATGATAAACTTGATTAGAGGTATAAAAACATTGCTGTTTAGCTTATCTCTCCATTCTAAAGGGCAAGAGCTCCTTGACTACTCATTGAATCTCCAACTTATTTAGACTACTACCTGTGAACAGCCCAAGGATCCTTGTCCTCAATGGAGGGAAGGAGATTAAATATATAAAATATAGCTTTCTCTGCTAGGGAAGTGGGAGCTTTACTGTTCTTTTTTCTCTATTACTTAGATATATAGCCTCTATTATTTCCTGTGCTTTAACAGCATCATCAACAGTTATAGCAGGCTTTCTATCTGTTTTTATAGCCTCTATTATATCATCTAAAGCATTTCTAATAGATGTTTGAGGAGGATTGGGTTTAATCCATGATTTTCTATCTCGAGAGTAATATATGATTCCTATAGGAGTTCTTAGAGCTGTTCCTTTATTTCCATAGATCTCTAGTGGTGATAGTGGTGGATTTTCCGCTACTTGTATCCAGCCACTTTCCAACACAGATACCACTCCTTTTGAAAAGATAATTATTGCTACACCAAAGTCATCTATGTCATATGTTTTTGCTAAATTTACAGCAATTCCTTGAATCTCTATAGCTTCATCATCTAATATATATCTTAGTAAATCAGCTGCATGTATCCCTAGATCGAGTAGTCCTCCACCTCCAGCCAACTCTTTTATTCCAAACCATAGACTCCAGTCTTTAAACCATTTATCGATCGCTGCCGAATGTGCTATTCTTACTCTAACTGTATAAATATCACCAATTTCATTTCCATGTAGAATCTCTTTAAGCTTTATTATATCTGGGTTAAACCTAGAGTTAAACCCTGTTGTAAAAAGAATTCCATGTTTCTCTACAACATCTTTTATTTCTCTAGCCATTTGAAGATTTAATCCAACAGGTTTTTCGCAGAATATATTTATATTGTTTTCAGCAAGTATTTTAACATATTCTAGATGTTTAGCTGTCTCGCTATCTATGATTACTAAATCTGGTTTCTTCTCAATAAGCTTCTCTAAAGATTCTACAAATATAAATCTATATCTATTAGCATAGTATAAACCTCTATCCCTATTTTCATCAAATAGGCCAATAACCTCAACATCGCTTCTAGATATAAGAAACTCGGCATGTCCAGGTGCATGAACATGTGCAAAACCAGCGAAACCTATCTTTAGCTTCATATAGATCTACCTACTCCATAAAAAGTATATTGTTATTTATTATAGCTTTAACTTCATCTGGTATATATATCTTAACCTCTTCGCCACCATTGTAAGCAGAGCGATAAAGAGCATCTATTATTATCATTTCATAGACGCTTTCTCTTGGATCTATAGGGCTATTTAAGCCATTTATAATAGCTTCAACAAACTTCCCTATTTTATCAACCCATACATCCTTCTGAGGTAAAACAACTCTAGATGTAGTCATATATCCATGTTCATCTCTATAGATTTCAAGAGGATAAAGCTTTAAACCACCTCTTAAACCAAGAAAGAATGGCCTGCCTAGATCATCGTTATGCATAGCCCATGCAACTTTAAGCCATAGAACAGCATTATTCTTAAACACAATTTTACCAACTGCAAAATCTTCAACAGTAAATTTCTCAACGTCCCATGAACCCCAACTGCCAACAACTGATGCAGCTTCTTTATCTCTTCCTAAAGCTGTGTATATATGGCCACTAACTTTTATAGCCTCAGGATAGCCAAGTATATACATAGCATTATCAATAGCATAGCAGCCAAGATCTAGAAGAACACCGCCACCAGATAGCTCTTTATCTATAAATGATAAACGTGGTGGTACAGCTCTTCTTCTCTCTCTACCTTCTACAGTCTCCCCATAATAGAAGCCCTTAAGAAGACCAGATTCAGCAAATTTTTTAGCTGATATGATTTCAGGTGAAAATCTGTTTTGAAAACCAACCATTAAAATCCTTCTATACTGTATAGCTGTACGAAGCATCTCTAAAGCATCTGAAGCTGTTGCAGCCATAGGTTTCTCAACAAGTACATGAACACCTCTCTTAAGAGCATATATAGTTGGAGCTGCATGGTGTTTATGAGGNGTNCAGATACTTACACCATCGAGTTGAACCTTATCAAACATATCTACATAGTCTTTGAATACATTATCTTTTGGAACTCCATATATTTCAGCGAATTCCTTTGCCTTTTCAATATCTATATCAGAAACAGCCTCGAATTCAACAAACGGTATATTTTTATAGTATTTTGCATGTGCCCTAGCTATACCACCAGCACCAACAAAACCTATTCTAATTTTTTTATCTATATCAAATCACATGATAGATTGTAAAATTCCTTAAATATAAAAGCATTATTATCAAGTTAGATGTGCAGTGAACTATTTAATAACATAGTTTTTGTTTTGGCTTTTAAATAAACTATTCTCTAAAGCTAAGCTTTTAAGAAATCTAAGTCTCTATATCTAATCTATATCATTGGGATATATAATGATAGGATACATAGCTATAGCTATAGCATCAGCTATATGGAGTTTGAATCCAGCGCTTATCTCTAGGTTTAAAAAATATGTAAAACCGATAATATTTACAGCAATGAGAGCTGTAATGGCAGAACTATTTCTATTTCCAATGGTTTTTCTAAATAGGATTGAACTACCATATTCACAGCCTATAGTCATAGCTATTATAGCGATATCTGCTATTTTAGGTCCTGGAATAGGCGATGCTGCATATACAAAAGCTATCCAGATAATCGGCGGGTCTTTAGCAGTTGTAATCAGCTATACATATATGTTTATAGCCCAGATAATTGCAGCAATGTTATTTAATGAGAAAATAACTACATTTCTAGTTATTGGAACAGTAATAGCTTTTATGGGGGTGGTTATAGCTACACTAGAAAATTCTAGAGGTAGCTTTAAATGGATTGGAATAACATATGCTTTAATAACCTCTATTTCATGGGGTTTAGCATCATCNATGCTTAAAATAGCTCTAATTTACTCAGATGTATTTACGCTAACCATAACTAGAATAGCTTTAATAGCCNTGTTCTTTCTTCCAATAGGACTTATNTTTGAAGGTANACCTGAAAAAAGTTCATTAAAGCCATTGATATTTCTAGCAACAATAACAGGGATTCTTGGGTGGGGAATAGGAATGTATCTATTCATATACTCTATAAACAGTATAGGGGTTTCAGCAACAACGCAAGCAACAGCATTAACCCCAGTACTATCGCAGATTACAACAAAGCTATTTGCAAGGGAAAGGCCATCAAAGACGAATATAATTGGTGCTTTAATGATATCTATAGGGATAGCTATTTCAGCTATATCTATATAGCTCTCAATAAGATTATATAGATCTAGACTTTCATACCTTGAAGCATCTTTGCATAGCCATACCATTAATCTATATAGGTTTTGTTTGTTGGATAGCTAATATAAGCTATATTAATTTTTAGTTATCTAGATTCTATTTTGTGGTGTGTATTGTTATTTAGAAATGTTTTTAGATATGTAGATTGGTGGAACATCTATAGAGAGATAGCTAATGCACTTAACATAGAGTTTAAGCAAGACTATATAGCAACCAATATAGCTTCTTATCTTATCTCTAACATAGATCCTCCTCTAAATGATTTATCGAATATCATTTTTAATAGAGATGTTGTTGTGTTTGGGGCAGGTCCTAGTCTTGTTAAACATATAGATATGATTAGAAGGTATATAGAGTTAAATAGATTTGTAATTGTAGCTGCTAACGGTGCTACTAAAGCTCTTGTTGAAAATGGTTTTATACCCCACATCATTGTCTCTGATTTGGATGGTGATCTAGATGCAATTCTATTTGCCATTTCTAAAGGGTCATACATTGCTATCCATGTGCATGGAGATAACATAGAGATATTCATAGATTTTATCCAGAGGATTTTAAGATTTAGCAGAAGATTTGTTGTAACAACACAGATAGAGGCTATATATCCTGTATTCAACTTTGGCGGGTTTACAGATGGTGATAGAGCAGTAATTTTAGCTCTTTCTTTCTATCCAAAAACCATGGTGTTAGCTGGTATGGATTTTGGTGATGTTGTTGGAAAATATTCTAAGCCTTGGATGGATAAAGACTCTATAGCTGTTCCTAAAAAGAGAATAAAACTTGATTTTGGACGTAGAATTATCTCTGAGGCTCTATGCAGATCTAATGTAGAGATATATGTCCTTCCACCAACAAACATTGATAAATGTGTAAACGTTTTGTATTCTATAGATGACATAAAGAAAAGATTCACATGAGGCATAACACTTTAATGTTTCTAATCATAGACTTCTTAAATGCATCTATATATTCTTTAAATATTTTAAACATCTATGGCTTTTAACTATAAGATTAGATATTTATGTTTAAAGGTAATTAAATTGAAGATAATACTTTTTAGATTTTGCAACTTAATGTAGTAATAGGTGAAGCTCTATACCTATTAAAGTTATAAGATTTATTACAGGAGTCTATGAAACAAATACCTACATTGTTTACAGCAATGATGTTGGTATTGTTATTGATATTGGTGAATATGTTGATAACCTTGTTGAAGCTATTAATAGACTTGGTATAGAGATTAAAGCTATATTGATTACCCATGGACATGCAGATCACTTTGCAGGTGTTCCTAGACTTAAGCAAGTTTTTCCAAATGCTGTAATCTATATGAATTTCAATGATATAGACATTGCTGAATATACAATGCACCAGCTTTATCCAGATCTCTATGAATATTTATATAATTCATTTAGAATTGAAAGAGATTTGAAGGAGAATCTCTATAATTTCAACTCAATAAATATAAAAGCCATTGAAACACCAGGGCATAGCCCAGGCTCTACAGCAATATATATTCCCGATATAAATGTGTTATTTACAGGCGATACAATTTTTATGGGAACTATTGGAAGAACGGATTTAATAGGTGGTTCAGAAAAAGATATGGAGAAAAGTATATGTAAAATCTATAGAACAATACCAATAAAATCAATTGTTTATCCAGGTCACGGCTTAGAAACAACACTAGAGAAAGAGTATACAAATAACATCTATATTGGAAAAATACTAGACAACTGCTAAGTTGAAAAGTATCAGTAATAATTAATTGGAATAATTGTAAAATATAATGTTAAATAATTGAATTAATTAATCTTACCATTCATTAAAATGCAAAAGCTTATTAAGATGTTTTAGCCACGAATTATTTTATAGCTAGATCGTTGCTTTCCATATTAAATGTTTTGATATTTATAGATTGCTTTAAATTATATATACATCCTGGGTCAGAGGCTAGCGGATCTTTAAAATAGGCATATGCCTTTGCTCTACAACCACCACAGACATTTTTATATGGACATATTTTACAGAAACCTTTAAGAAGGTCTCTATTTCTTAAACTTATCAATAAATCGCTTTTATCCCATATATCTCTAAACGATGTATATCTTATATTATCAATATTTATTGGCATAAATACACATGGAGTTATAACACCATCTGGTTGTAAAGCGACATATATTCTTCCAGCTCCACATCCACCAATAAACTCAGCTATAGCTGTTGTAACAACATCTCCTTTGGCTACAAAATGTGTTGGTGCAGCCTCTCTACCTCTACTCATCTGCATAACTACTCGTCCATATTCTGGTGCTGTTGTATATATCTCTATTTTTCTTCTCTTCATNTCTCTATATATATGTCTCATAAANTANTCTCTTTCAACTGGNTCAAGATCTATATTAAATATATCTTCTCCTCTACCAACAGGGATAAAGTTAAAGAAGACAACTCTCTTCACACCTATGCTTTCTGCAAGATCTAGAATATCATCAACTTCATTAATATTGTATTTTGTTATTGTCACGGCCATTGCATGACTAAGACCAATTTTAACAGCATTTTCTAAAGCTTTTACAGCTTTATTCCAAGCACCATCAACGCCTCTAAACCTATCATGTCTATTCATATATGCAGAGTCTATAGATACCTCAACATATCTTAGACCTACATCAACAGCTTTTTTAAGCTCATCTAAATCTGCAAATCTCCATCCATTTGTTGCAGTTGCTACATACATACCCCTTCTAGCAGCAGCTTTAACTATAGCTAGATAGTCAGGGTGGATAGTTGGTTCACCACCACTTAAAGCAATAGCAGCTATGCCAAAATCATCAAATTCTTCAACAATCCGAAGTTTTTCCTTTAAAGAAAGCTCTGATGGTAGAGGTCTATCAGCTTTTTGATAGCAATGCAAACATCTCAGGTTGCACATATTTGTAAAGTTCCATACAACCATAAATGGTGCAAAAAGTTTCTGTGGAGCTGTAACACCATAGAGTGCAATACTCTTTAACACACTCTCTAAGCCTCTCCTAATGGCAGGATCTTTTAATAAATCAACAACATCTTTATCATCACCACCCAGAATTCTAATCCCCAACTTTATAGCAATATTTATTAGATCTATTGAAAATTCTGCTCCAATAGGACAATATATTTCTGTACCAGCATATTTTGACAATGCATGATATATAATGCTATGGCTTTCAAAGTCTTCTGTATAGAGACAGCGGGTTTTCTTAATTGCATGCTTCAAAACTGTTCTTATTAATGGGTTACCAAGAAATAGCTTTATAGAAGCTAGAAGTGCTGAAACTCCTCCTCTCATAGAATCTCACCATCTATTGCTTTATCCACGACACTATGGATTTTATAATTGTAGGTATAATTGATATTATTCTTCCCTTTCTAACTTCTCTAAATAGATATTTCAGCCTTAGATAGAACTTTAAATATGCTTCTCTAAGAAGTTTTTCAATTGTTTTAGCATCAATGAGAAANCCCCTCATAACAGCTTTAAGTGTTGTATAATGCTCCCAATTCCAATCAACAATCAAATCATGTTTAACAGCATAATCATATAAAGGCGTTCCTGGATAGGGTGTGGCTATAGTAAATTGAGCATATGAAGGATTAAGCTTTATAGCTAAATCTATAGTTTTTCTAACATCTTCTATGCTTTCCCATGGAAAACCTACAACAAAACTTGCAACAACATCTATATCATTCTTATAAACCCTATTTAAAGTCTTTATATTATCAAAGAATTTTCTTATATGATCTATAGATATATTTTTGCCAATTCTATATAAAGTTTTCTCTGAACCAGATTCAACACCTACGAAAACACCTATACAGCCATTATCAACAAGCATTTTTAGAAAATCGAAGTCTTGTAGATGATCAACACGAGCTCCACAGGTAAAACTAATATCGATTGCTCTCCCTCTCAACTCTTTTATTATATCAGAAACATACTTCCTAGACCATGTCAATTCATCATCTATGAAAACTATATACTTAGCTTTATATCTATTAACCAGATACTCGATTTCATCACAAACATTAGATGGGCTTCTAAATCTTATTCTTCTTCCCCAAAAATAAGAGGTTGAGCAGAAGATACATCCATATGGACAACCACGAGAAGCAATTATATGTGCAACTCTAACATTTTTACCAAATACTGTATATCTATCCATTGGAAGAAGGTGCCTAGCTGGAAAAGGAATCATATCTAGGTTCTCTATAAACCTTCTATTACTAGTCACAACAACTCTACCCTCATCATCTTTAAATGCTATACCCTTTATACCTCTTAATACATCTTTAGAAAATCCATATCTTTCAATAACTTTTACTAGTTCTAACATTGTATACTCACCTTCAAATCTAATAACAATGTCGAAACCATTGGATAGAGCTTCACTATACATAAATGTTGGATGGGGACCCCCTGCAACAAATACTGCATCAGGAAACATCTCCTTTAGCCTCTTACATATTTCATAACCTTTTAGAGCTGTTGGTGTTAGCAATGAAAACCCTATTATATCAGGCTTAAACTCTTTAGCGATTCTAACAAACTCATTATATGTTAATTTAAGAGTTGGAGAATCAACAATCTTTACACTATACCCAGCTTCTTCAAGAACAGCAGCGATATATGCTAAGCCAAGAGGAGGTGCATTAATCCCTCCAATCTTATATATCTCAAGACTATGTATATCTGGTGGAAGTGCAAGCAAAATCTTCATAACTATATCGATATATATAATGATATATAACTCTAATATAGAAAACCTTAAAACATATGATAGATTACTTAAATAAATTACTTAATTGAGTTAATATAGTATAATGAAATGAAACTTGTTTAGATATATCTATATGAATTTAAATAGATCTTCTATGGAAATTTAAAGTAGTTTATTTATATATCTAATGCTTTAGCTTAGTTTTAATATAGAGTTTAATTATGTTTTTACTATATTATGTTTTTCCATATGATGTTTACAGATATGTATGTAACAGTTGTTGAGATTGCCACCGTTACTAATATATATACTAATGCTTTTTTCACTCTTAAGAGCAGATACATATTCTATTATCATTCTCATAGATTATTTTTGAGTTATGAGCTAGGCATATCTTAGAGGTGTTCTTTGGGTTAACATAGACTATTAGCACACCATGCTTCTTCACCTTCTCCTCAACAGCCTTTTGAACATCCTTGAAAGATGCTTGAAGTATTCTATGCCATAGCTGATCATCCTTTATATGGTTAATTATCTCTTTAGCCGGCTCTTTACCAAGCCCTTAAGCAAATATATTTTTATACTTTTAACATTACGGTATATTTNTGGTGTAGGGTTTATGGAATCTGTGAAAAGTGATGAGTATATAAATTTTATATTAACTAGAAGAAGCGTTAGGAAATTTAAACCATTAGCTATAGATATGAATCTAGTCAAGAAGATTCTTGATGTTGCTAGATACGCTCCTAGTGCTGGTAATAGACAGCCATGGATATTTATAGTTGTTAGAGATAAAGATGTTAAAGAAAAGCTTGCTAAGATACATAGATGGGCATATCCTTTAGAAAATGCACCTCTAGGAATAGTAGTAGCATGCAATAAAGATATATCGCCAGAGTCTTACCAAGTTGACTGCACATGTGCTGCTATGTATATAATGTTCGCAGCTCACGCTCTTGGATTAGGAACAGTATGGCTACAAACTCTTAGAAATATAGAAGATGTACAACAGATACTGAATCTTCCAAGCAACTACATACCTGTAGCAATGCTTGCTGTGGGTTATCCAGATGAACAACCAGTAGCAAAGACAAGAAAAGAGTTAAAGGATATAGCATTTCTAAATAGATTTGGTATACCATTTCAATAACGAAGCAACAGATAACTGCTAATGAAATTCTATAATTTATGACCTGGATATACCAATTTTTGCAAATCAATATTCAACAATAATTTTTTATAATTCTTACCAAATCTAAGTGTATTGTTGAATATTGATCTGATATTTCTTTGCCTTAAAGCATAAAGGTTTAGCCTCCCGAAAGGGAGTAGAAAGACAAGAAAAGAAAATATTACGCTTATGCACGCCCATATAGTTCAAAGAGGCTTTATACCCTTCATAATAGCTTCAGCTATCGAGTAACCCTAGCTAGCATATGTTGTTTGGGGCACAATAATATTCTTTATAACGATGTTCATAGTCATGGAGGGTATTTGGTAGAAAGTAGGCTCTAGACTCACTTCTCAAGATGGTGATGCTGATAAAGATAGATGGGTTCCTAGGGATAGTCACAATCACGAGGGTCTCGATACTGCTTAGTCAAGTGCCTAGTAAAGTGTATTTTAGTTAGCTACAGCTGTGGTTCAGCTCACTATTCTATCATCACGTTTGAAGCTCTTAAAAGGGAGTAGGAAGTAGCTTTACTGATGCTTAGGTCCTTTAATTACTTACCTATATTTTTCAAGAGCCTTTCTAACTGCTTCTCTATGTAGAGGTGTTTGCCATGCAACATGCTTACCAACACCAATTTCAAGATCTTTCTCTAGAGGTGGTTCATCTATCCATAACTTCTGGTCTCTAGGGTAGAGATCATAAACAATTAAGTTTCTAGCTATAAGTTCATTTACAAGTTCTTCAGGTGTATCTAGAGACCAGAGGTTATCTGGGTCTTCAATAGCTAATTCTAGCCACTTCCTCCATTTTTCAACAAAGCTTGGTACTAACTTTTTCCACTTGATATATCTATCAATAACAATGTCTACATTCCATTTATTTTCATAAAGTGTTTTAAGCATCTCCGGATTACCACCAGTTAATCTCCAAACATCTTCGAAACTAGGCTTCGATCCAAGTAGTTTCTCATATAGTTCTTCAAAACCTTTTCTAGACATATTCCACATAGGCATTATCTCAGCCCATCTATGTCTACCGATCCTCCATCTGGACATCCCTTCGCTTGTAGCAACAATAACAACAATCTTTTCGTATGGTCCCGGGGGATATTCGATAATGTTTAGAAGCATTTTTGTGTAGATCTCAGCTTTATCTAAACCAATACCCTGGAAAACATCGTCAACTAGGAGAGCCACTCTCTTCTTCCTCCACCTCTTCAGCAATTGATTAACTAAGAAAACAGCTAAATCAGCAAGTTTTATCGGTGCATACCCTGTGACATCAGCAACTACCTCAGCTATCTTCTCAACAACCTCCTTAACATCAGTATAAGCAAAATATTCTCTATGAAGAGGGTTTACATAGACAACATCAAACATCTGCTCCTTCAAAACCTCGACAGCTTGTTTAAGCCACGCAGTCTTACCACAACCCTCAGGCCCAAAAACAACTACAGGATGCCAAGTACTCTTCTCACCCCACTCAACAACCTGCTGAACAGCTCTATCTCTGTCAGAAAACTCTACCTCAAACCCTGGCACAAAACTTAGCTTAACTCTTTTAAACATACCTTAAACCCAATAGAGACACTAAAGATCTCTAGCTACAGCAATACAGTAAGGTACTTAAAACCTTAAAAACCCAACATCTATCAATAGCCATACCTATTACGATGACTCTTATTGATAGCGTTGATGCTTAGACGACTGTGAAGTAGCAAAGAGGCTAGGTAGCATCCTCAGATTTAGCGAAGAGTTCTAATGTTTTATAGACTGGATAGATAAGGTTACTAGAAGAATAGAATAGGTTAAGAGCTGTTTCATAGTTGATGTTTATGGGTTAGGTTTGTAAGTGTTTGTTTCATCTATTTTTTTATCAGAGTCTGTTTAGGCTATGGAGGCTATGCTCTAAGCCTAAGCTAGTTAAAAGTAGATGGGAGCTTTGCGCCGTTAAGCTCTACAGAAACCCATGAACCCATGCAGATACCCTGTGAAGTGTGGGCAAGGTAGAAGTTCCTAGATACAACAAATAAATATAAACTAATGAGAATAAACATCTAGAGACAAACGGAAAGCTCTCGTTGTAGAAGATTATGCTTACTAAAGATTTTTATTAAGTTGTATATGGATTTTCAATACCTATTTTCTCTAGATTTTTAGCAAAGTTTTTTCTTCTGATTACACCGTAGAACTTTTGAGGTTCTATCTAGAGGTGTAGTGTACATATATACTCTTAAACTGGATAGAGTATTCTTGAGGATAGGGTTATACGGTATACCGGCTTTCAATAGCTAAGATCCTGATACCGATAGAGTCAGTAGTAAAAATAATGATATACTTCATCGCCTCCGGGCTTTCATTTGTAAATGTTTTTCTTGTTTTAAGTTCTTAAATTAAGGTTTGTCTTTAACTATCTTTTTTTAACAGAGGGATATTCTTTTTATAAAGATTTATTATCTATTTAAGAATTTTACACTGTAGAAAAGTGATGTGTTGTGCCTATATCTATTGCTGTTGCTAATTACAAAGGTGGTGTAGGGAAGACCACATTAGCTAGTATACTGGCAGCTACACTTGCTGAGCGCTTCAAGAAAAAGGTTATAATTATAGATGCTGATCCCCAGTCTAATATATCTGAAGTCTTCATCTCTCCTATAGATTTCGATAANATTTCCTCTTATGCTAAAAANCANGGAAAGGTTTTCTCATTAGAGTGGATTGTAGGTTCAGGTGAACCTCTTATATATAGCATTACTGAAAACCTAGCTATAGTACCATCGAAGCCTGAATATATAGGATTGGCAAANTTTATGATTGTACCTGCAGAAAGGATTCAGGAACTTAAAAAGGAAATGAATGAAAGGCTAAAAGATTTTGACTATATATTTCTCGACCTTCCACCNCAGATGTATGGACTTATAGGACCTCTTATAAAGATAGCAGATGCTCTTATAACACCTGTTACAAGGACTAGCTTTGCACTTACAGCACTGTATTATCTAATTAGAGATATCAGGGGTATTCCACCAAATGAGAAACCACCTTTTTTAGGTGCTGTATTAACGAGGTTTAGAAGAAATGAAACTCTAAATATCGAGATATATAGAAGAAGAATTAGAAGAGTTGTTGATGAGGCATATAGATCAATGGCAATGAAATGGGAGCTTGAAGAAAAAATATATTCTCATTCATTTAACAGTATATTCTATGCACATCCAAAGCTTGCTGATATTAGAGCACTGCCCTTTGATGAAAGTGAAAATGTTAGAATGATTAGGGTTATTAGAGGTAAGGTAAGATATTCAAACCAGATACTATCTTTTGTTGAGCCTTTAACAAAGGAGTTAGAAGATAGAGTCAATATAGCTTTATCATAGATATTTTTAAGCTATAAGCTATTTATATCCTGGTTATTTCTAACTACATGACGATATTTAATAGCTATTTACAACTGAAAGCCTTGCTCTTTTTTAGGATGAGGGAAGATAAACACGATATAGACAATAACATAAAAAATTTTTAATTTAAATATAGTGTAGTGATAAAAGAGCTGGGGGTAAAGATGAGGCTTAAAAGCTCGTATTACATGGCTTCAGGTATACCACTTGGAGGAATCGGATGTGGAACTATTGAGATTAGAGGAGATGGTAGATTCTATGAATGGCATATATTTAACAATGGTCCATGGGCATGGAGGAGAGAAGATAGAGATAAAGAGTATATGGGGCCTACGGATCTATACTTTGTTGCTAGGGTTAGAGATGGTGATAAGATTGTTGTTAGGTTTCTCCAAGCATTTAAAGGCTATAGACAGTTTCCAAAGGATGAAAGGCCTTGGGCAAGCTATGGTGGAGATCCATATACAATGCCTTGGCTTAGATCTGTAGATGGTATAGAATTTGATGGTGAACCGCCATTTGCATTTCTGAGATATTTAGATGAAGATATCCCTATAGATATAGTGCTAGAGGCTTTTACCCCGTTCATACCTGGAGACTCTAAGAACTCTTCTCTACCTATAGCCATATTTATATTCAGGGTTAGAAATAAACTTTCAAGAGACATAGAGTTTAGTTTATTAGCTGGTNTTAAAAGTCCATTTAGTGCAATACCAGCTAAAACACTAGTTGAAGCTACAATTTCTAGTTCTATTAATAGCGTTATTGTTACACAGAGAGGTGTTGATGTCTCTGAAAAACACTCGATGTATAGAGGTGGGTTAAGTCTTGGACTATTTAGCGAAGGTATGGAGATAGGTTTTAGATTAGGTGTACCTTTTGATGTAGATTCATTTAGGAAGCTCTGGGTGGAGTATAGAGCTAGTGGAATATTGAGAGATTCAAAGAATATAGAAGAGTTTAGAGAGGTCATACACAGCTTTATAGTTGGTAAGAAGACTTTAAAAGGTGGTGAAGAGGCTAGAATTGTTGTTTTGCTTTCATGGTATTTCCCCAACTTTTATGACGATATTGGAAACTATCTTGGACACTACTATGAGACTATATTCAATTCATCGAGAGATGTTATAGATTATGCTGTTAAAAACTTCAACTATCTCTATACATATACAAGAAAATTCCATGATATATTATACAACACCTCTATTGATAAATGGCTTATTGATTTAATAGCATCTCAGTTAACAACGATGTTAAAGTCAACATTCTATACAAAGGATGGAGTATTTGGGGTTTGGGAAGGATATGGTTGTTGCGGGCATAATACAACGGATGTAGCATTCTATGGCTCTATAATGATTCTACAGATGTTTCCAGATCTAGAGAAGAAATGGATTGAATACCAAGCTCAATGGCAGTTAAAACCTGATATGTGGCCATATTACGAAGTATTTGCTTTTAGCAATACCTGAAAATGCTATGATGTTTAAAGAGATGATAAAGAAAGACCCGTCTATAGCCACAGATTTAAAGAAGTTTAAAGAAGCTGTTAGAGAAGTTGTAAAGACTACAGGTAGAGATCCATCTGGAAGAGTTATGCATTTCTTTATAGGGTCGTTTAAGAGGCCAGACACATATGATAGACCTGATATGAATCCTGAATATATATTGATGGTTATTAGAGATGTTTTGTGGCTTGGAGATAAAGAGCTTTTAGCAAAGCTATGGAGTGACCTTAAAGAAGCTATAGATGTTGTACTTAGAACACATGATCCTACAGGTGATAAGCTTCTCTACCACTATACACCAGCTGGTTATGAAGCAATTCGCCAAAGCATTGCCAGGCATGTAACACTGTTTCCAACAACATCGATATATAGCCAGATTCTAGCATCTCTTGGTGCTGGATATACATTTTTCCCAATATCTGTACAGACATTTGATACATGGAGCTTTATCGGCTTTGCATCATTTACAAGTATACTTTGGCTTGCAT